>Ga0209169_10000557_pt1 | contig 22706 bp, 21 predicted proteins | sample HubBroMetageWRM4_FD_188346 | JGI IMG/M metagenome (GOLD analysis project Ga0209169, IMG submission 188346) | Warmed soil microbial communities from the Hubbard Brook experimental Forest, New Hampshire - Hubbard Brook CCASE Soil Metagenome WRM 4... | ecosystem: Environmental > Terrestrial > Soil...
GGTCTTCGGCCCGAGCGTCGTCGTCGGACTGGGCGGAGAGGCCGTCGAGGTGATGGGAGACGTCAGTGCCCGGGTGCCGCCCTTCGGACGCGCGGAGGCGGAGCGCATGATCGGCGAGACGTACATTCCGGAGCTCCTGCGGCGGCGGACGGGACCGGAGTTCCGGGCCAGCCTCGATGCGATCGTGAACGTCGTGATGGCTGTTCAGCGGCTGGTCCTGGTCCTGGGGGATCGGCTCGTCGAGGTCGACCTCAATCCGGTGATCGTGCTGCCCGGCCGTGCGGTTCTCGTCGATGCCCTGATCGCGACACGGGGTGAGCCGGCGTGATCCGTTTCCTTGGACCCGAGCGGGAGGCGCCGTGGAATATGAGTTGAGCGCCGAGCAGGAGGCCCTGCGGGAGGCAACGCAGAGGTTCCTCAACGCGGAGTGCCCGCTCGCCGTCGTCCGCGAGCTAGCCGACGAGAGCCCGGGTTACCGCCCCGGACTCTGGCGTACCGCGGCCAGGCTCGGCTGGACGAGCATGCTCGTGCCCGAGGAGTACGGCGGCGGATCGGTGTCCGGCGACGGGCTGCGCGACCTGGCGATCATCGCCGAGGAGTGCGGCCGGATGGTCGCACCCGGCCCGCTGCATCCGGTGAACATCGTCGCGTCCACCATCGCAACGGCGGGCACCGCCGAGCAGCGCAGTGCCCTGCTACCCGCTATCGCGGCCGGCGAGACAGTAGTGAGCTGGGCATTCTGCGAACCGCCGTCACGCTGGCGGGCGCAGGACGTGCGGCTGACCGCGACGGCGACAGACGGCGGGTTCGTCCTTCGCGGGGAGAAGTCCGCGGTGGAAGCCGCCGCGCAGTCAAGCCACCTCCTCGTCACCGCACGCACCGAAGGCGGCTTGTCCCAGTTCATCGTGCCTGCGGACCTGCCCGGGATCTCGGTGACGGAGCTGAAGAGCATCGATCTTGTCCGCCGGTTCGGTGATGTCCGTTTCGACGACGTCGAGGTCGGCGCCGCCACGGTGGTCGGCCGCTTGGGCGCGGCCGAGGCCGACGTCGAGTACCAGCTTCAACTCGCGTTGTCGCTGCAATGCGCGGAGATGGTGGGCGCCGTCGACCGGGTGTTCTCCTTCACCGTGCAGGAGGCCTTCAACCGGTACTCCTTCGGCCGGCAGCTGGCCTCCTACCAGGCGCTGAAGCACAGGTTTGCGGACATGCGGCTGTGGCTGGAGGCCTGCCACGCCACGGCGACCGCGGCGATCCGCGCCACGCAGGCACGCGCCGACAACGCCAAGGAGCTCACCAGCGTGGCGAAGGCCTACATCGGGGACCACGGCCCGGAGATCATCCAGGACTGCATTCAGCTGCACGGCGGGATCGGCGTCACCTGGGAGCACGACCTGCACCTGTACCTGCGCAGGGTGACGCTGGATCGCGAGCTGAACGGCGCCCCCGCCGAACACCGGGAGCGCATCGCCGCGCTCATCGGGGGGAGTGAGACGTGACCGATCCGACCCCCGAGGAGCTGCTCGAGTTCCGTCTTGAGGCCCGTGGCTGGCTGGCCGACAACATGCCAAGGCAGGATGGCGACCGCGTCGTCCGCGGCGACCCGTTCCAGGGCCGGCTTGGTGATGCCGAGCGGGTGCGCCGGGCGCGGCAGCTGCAGAGGACCCTCTTCGATGGAGGCTATGCCGGACTCGTTTTCCCTGTGCAGTACGGCGGACGCGGACTGCCGCCCGAATATCAGCAGGTGTTCGCCGAGGAAGCCGCCGGTTACCAGATGCCGCTGTGGCTCAACGCCTCCACGCTGGCCATCGTCGCGCCTACCCTGCTCGAGTTCGGGACCGAGGAGCAGCGGCAGGCTCACATCCCCGCGATCCTGCGCGGAGAGGAGTTCTGGGCGCAGCTGCTGTCCGAACCGACCGGCGGATCCGATCTGGCTGGCGCGGTCACCAGCGCGACCAGGCAGGGCGACGGCTGGATCCTGAACGGCGCCAAGATATGGACCTCGGGGGCGCACCTGCGCGACTTCGGGCTCTGCCTGGCCAGGACCGACTGGGCCGCGCCCAAGCATCGCGGCCTGAGCGTCTTCATCGTCGACCTGCGTCAGCCCGGCGTCAGCGTCGTCCCGATCAAGCAGGCCAACGGATCCAGCGAGTTCTGCCAGGAGTTCTTCGACCAGGTGGCGCTTGCCGATACGGCGCTGGTAGGAGAGCTCAACGACGGATGGACGGTCGCCTCCCGGATGCTCTTCCATGAGCGCCGCGTGGTAGGCGGCGCATCCCCCTACGCCGGGGTGGTGAGAGCGCGGGGGAGGGGCCGCACCGCGGAGCGCGGGCCCGAGGCCGACCTGATCCGTATAGCCGCAGATGCCGGCCGGGGCGCCGATCCGGGCACCCGCCAGCTGATCGGTGAGGCGCACGTGCTGGCCATCGTCCGCCGCCAGCTCGTGCAGCGGGTGACGGCCGGCGTGCGATGCGGCAAGCTTCCCGCCGCTGCCGGATCGCTGCAGAAGCTGATGACGGCGACCACTTCGGCCCGGATCTCGTCGATCGGCCTGGAGATAGCCGGGACGTCCGGGGTCGTCTACCGGCCAGGCGACGATATCGCGGCGCGTGTCGGCCGGGATTACCTAGTCAGGCAGGCCAGCTGCATCGGCGGCGGAACGAACGAGATCCAGCGCAACATGATCAGCGAAAGGCTTCTCGGGATGCCGAAGGAGCCCAGGGCAAATGAGGACGGTCCGTTCCAGGAGGCCCGCAGGACGTCGGGACCGGGACGACGGTAGCGCCACCGGATCACGGAGCGTCACGATCAGGAAGGAAAGGCCGATGACCCAGACCAGCCACGATGACGAGGAACAGCCGGTCGACGACATGGTGCGGTATGAGACGGTCGATCGGCACATCGCCAAGATAACGCTCAACAGGCCGCACCGTAAGAACGCGATCAAGATGCCCGAGATGAACGAGGAACTGGGCCGCAAATTGCATCGCGCCGAAGACGACGATGAGATCAAGGTGATAATTCTCGCGGGCGCGGGCACCGACTTCTGCTCCGGCGAGGACGTCACCCGCACGCCGGTGGAATCCTTCGGGCTGAAGCGCGGTGAAAGGCTGCCCCAATCCCGGCGCATCCGCGGGATCTCCAAGACGAGGGGGACGGCAGACCTGCTCCGCGCCGACAAGACGATCATTGCCGCGGTACAAGGCGCGGCCTTCGGGCTGGGATTTAACCTGGTCCTGCAGTGTGATCTGGTCGTGGCCGCGGAGGACGCTCGCTTCTCCCGTCGTCAGACCAGGATCGGCTTCGCCGGCATGGACACGCTGCTTCCGATAGTCATGCTCAAGCTCGGGATAAACCGCGGATATGAGGTCATCATCACCGGGCGGACGGTCTCGGCGCAGGAGTTGAAGGACTGGGGAGTCATTTCCTCTCTCGTTCCCGCAGACTCTCTCGAGGCCGAGGCGCTGCGATACGCGAAGGCAGTCGCACTCCATTCGACCGATGGCCTGATGATCGGGCGCCAGGCGAAGAAGCTCTTCTGGGACATGCTGGGGATGGCTCAGTGGACGGATTTCCTCGCGGTGAGTCATCCGCTCTTCACCAACCTGGTGTGGCGCGAAGACGAGGCAAATTTCCTGAAAGAGCGCAGCCGCACCGGCAGTGCCCGGGAGGCGCTTGATGCGGTCCATGAGCGTTGGGAGTCCCTTGGTTTCCAGTGACCAGGGCTCGCGCAACGCGAAGCGCCGTCGATACCGAACAGGCCGAAGGGTAACGTGACATGAGCGATCAGGGGACCTTGAAGATCTCCGAGGCAGAGGTTCTGACCTATTTCGAATCTCTGTCCAACTGGGGACGCTGGGGCGATGACGACGAGCGCGGCACCCTGAACCTCGTCGGGCCGGCCGAGGTCGCTGCCGCGGCACGCCTCATCGAGTCGGGTGCGCAGGTGTCGTGCTCTCGGCCGCTCTCGCCGCGCCCGATAACGCAGCCCGGCACGGAATTCCTGCACAAGATGCAGGCCAGCGGCGAGGGTGCGGCCAAGACCGGGAGGGCCGTGGCGACCGACTGGTTCGCACTTGGCTGTCACGGCTTCGACCACACTCACATCGACAGCCTGGCCCACATGTTCTGGAACCGGCAGATGTACAACGGGCGTGATTCATCGCTCTGCACGACATCCAGGGGGGCGCTGGCCGGCGGGCTTGAAGCGGCCTTCGGCGGAATCCTCGGCCGAGGACTGCTGGTGGACGGGCCGGCTCTTCGCGGCAAACGGTGGCTGGAGCCCGGCGAAGCCCTGCACCCCGAGGACCTGGATGCCTGGCTGGACCGCTGCGGGCTGGTCACCAGGCCCGGCGACTTCCTGTGGGTGCGCACCGGCCGCGGTGCGTGGGAGGCGGCGGGCCAGGCATACGATCTGCGGGCAGACGGGACGCCGGGCCTGCACGCTTCATGTCTGCCCTGGCTGCGTGAACACGACGTGGCCGTGCTGCTCTCTGACGTCGCGAACGACGTGCGGCCGTCAGGTTATGACTTCGGCGACCCGGTACATCTGGTCGGCATCGTGAGCATGGGCCTTTGGCTGGTCGACAACGCGATGCTTGAGTCGCTGAGCCGGACGGCGGCCGGACAGGACAGGTACGAGTTCTTCTCCGTTATCGCGCCGCTGGCCCTGCGGCGTTCGACCGGATCTCCGGTGAATCCGATTGCTGTCTTCTGATCCGGCGGACTGGTCTAGATGATCGTTGACGACGTGGTTCCCGTCGGCGGAGAACCGGCTAGCCGCTTTCTCGACGGGATCACCGTGCTGGAACTCGGTGATGGCCTGGCGGGAGCCGCGGCCACCTCCGTCCTGCGCTCGTACGGAGCGGATGTCACCACCGTCCTGCTCAGCCAGGCGGTGAGCCACCGCCTTGAGCCTTCGGTGACCATCGGCGATGACAGCGACTCGGTCCTCTCGCTGCTGCTGCGGTCCGGAAAGCACATTGTCGCGGACGTGCCCGTCCCCGACCCAGGGACGTTCGACATCGTGGTGTTCGACCGGATCGATCAGGCCGCTCCCGAGGCCGATGCGGAGCACTATCTGCGCGACGTGGCGGCCCGCAACACGAACGTGTGGGTGACGATCAGCGCATTCGGCCTGAGTGGCCCGCGGCGCGACCACGTCGCCACCGACTTCGTGCTGGCGGCGGCCGGAGGCCTGCTCGGCGCCGTGACCGATCCGGTCAACAAGCGACCGGTCAAGCTGCCGGGCAGCCAGTCGTTGCTAGCGGCCGGGCACGTGGCCGCCCTGGCCGCGTGCCATGGACTGGATGAGGCCAGGCGCAGGGGCAGCCCGGTGCATGTCGACGTATCCGGCCAGGAGGCGGTCATCGTGACCGGGCCGGTGCTCGGGCTGGCGCAGGTCCTGCTCAACGCCGCCGCCGTGGGCGGTGTGCGCCGGGTGGCTCCCTCGGGCTTCATCCGGTGCCGCGACGGCCTGGTGCGGGTGGTGTGTTCTGAGAACCATCAGTGGGCCGGAATGGTGCGCGTCCTCGGCGAGCCGGACTGGGCCATCCAGTACCCAACGAACGCGGACCGGGTCGCGCACGCGGAGGAGATTGACCGTCGGCTGGACCAGGCGTTCGCCCAGACCGCGAAGGCCGACTGCGAGCGAAGGCTGCAGGAGGCCGGGGTCCCTGCCACGATGATGTGCGGCCCGGCAGAACTCCTCAAGCACCGGCAACTCCTGCACCGGGGCGCGGTGGGCGGGTACCAGGTCCGTGGCTTGGAGTTCGAGGCAGTGTCCTCGCCGATGCGGGTCAGCGCGGGAATCTCCCGGCCCGGGCCGGCCCGGCGCGGCGGCCTGGCCGGCCTGAAGATCATGGAATTCGGTCACGTGCTCGCGGTGCCGATGGCCGCCTCCTTCCTCGGCGCGATGGGGGCCTCGGTCACCAAGGTCGAGGATGCCGTGAGGCAGGACACCTACCGCCGTAACGGCCCATTCGTCGACGACGTGCCCGGCGCGGACCGCGGAGTTTACTTCGCGGTCGCCAACCACTCCAAGCGGAGCCTGACGATCGACATGTCCGGCGGCCCGCAGGCACTCGCGGCGGCCCTTGACGACGCGGACGTTGTCGTCGAGAATTTCGGCCCGAGCCGCGCGGGCCGGCTGGGGATCGACGCGGCCACGCTGCACGCGGCCCGGCCCTCGATGCTGGCGATCAGCGTCTCGGGTTTCGGTCACACCGGCCCGTCGTCGCGCTATCGCAGCTACGCGTACAACCTGCACAGCGCGTGCGGGCTGCTGGACCTGCTCCGGTCGCAGAACGGCGAGCTCACCGAGGTTGACCTGGCGTGGGCCGACCTGGTCAGCACGGTAGCAATCGCCACGGCGGTGGCGGCGTGGGCGGTGGGACCGCGAAGGGAGTCCGGTGCCTGCATCGACCTCTCGATGGCCGAGCAGGGCGCACAGCGGTTCAACGAGTACCTGGCCGCCGAATCCCGCCAGCCCGGCACCGGACGGCCGGGCCGCGGCGGGAACCATCAGGTGCCGTTCGCGCCCCAGCAGGTGTACCGGACCGGCGACGGACGCTGGCTGGCCATCTCGTTGTGGACCGACAGCGCGTGGGCTCGCCTGGTCGAGGTGCTCGGTAGCCCTCCCGAACTGCTAGCGGGGCGTCTCGGCACGGCCGGCTCCCGGACCGCGCACCAGGATGACCTGGACAGCGCGCTGGAGCGGCTGATCTGCGGCCATCAGGGCGAGGAGCTTACGAGCCGCCTGCAGGCAGCCGGCGTCGCGGCCACGATGGTGGCGACGCCAGCGGACCTCGTCAAAGACGAGCACCTGCGGGACCGGGGCTTCTTCGGGCCGGTGACGCACCCGCAGTGGGGACACAGGCTCCTGCTCGGCCTGCCCTGGCGCTTCGTCGGCGAAGGCCCGATCCCGCTCGGCGTCCCGCCGGAACTACAGGACGCAACCGCCGCGACGGCGGCGCGGCCGCCGGTGAACCGCACCTGACACGTGGAGGAAGCCATGGAGACAGATCGGCCCGATCTGAAGCAGCAGTTCATCGCCGAGCGCGGCTACTGGACGCGCTCGTGGGATCAGCTCCTGACCGAGGATCCGGAGTTCTTCGAGGCGTACCTGGGGTTCTCGGCCCTTCCGGCCCGCCGGGCGGCGCTCGACCCGAAGACTCGCGAACTGATCTATATAGCCATCGACTTGTCGGTGACGCACCTGTTCGCGGCGGGGGCGCGGATTCACATCCGCAACGCGCTGGCGCTCGGGGCCACCAAGCGCGAGATCCTCGACGTGCTCGAGCTCGTCTCGGTGCTCGGCATCCACTCGGTCGCGGTCGGCCTCCCCGTGCTCCTGGACGAGGTCGAGCGGCAGCAGGCGGCCGGGTCCAGCCCCGTTGACGACAGTCCCGCATCGGCTGAGTAGGCACCCATGCACCTGGACTTCTCCCCCGAGCAGCAGGGCCTGCGCGAGGAACTGCGCGAGTTTCTCGGAGCGAACCTTCCGCCGTCCTGGGTCGGCGTGTGGCAGGGACCGCAGGCGCAGGCTCAGAGCGACATGGTCGTCTCGCTGATGGCCGACCGCGGCTGGCTCACCTACTGCTGGCCCGAGGAGTACGGTGGCAGCGGCGGAAGCATCTGGGACCAGCAGGTCATCCAGGAAGAGCTGTTCGCCCATCACGAACCACGCGGCAGCCAGTACATGGGCGTCAACTGGCTCGGTCCGGTAATCATGCAGTTCGGGACCGAGGAGCAGCGCGCGCGGTTTCTGCCCGAGATCTCAAGTGGGTCCGCCTACTGGTGCCAGCTGTTCAGCGAACCCGAAGCCGGGTCGGACCTGGCCTCGCTGCGGACGACGGCGATCCGCGCCGCGGACGGCGGTTTCGTGATCAACGGCGATAAGGTCTGGACGAGCTACGCGAACAGCGCGGAGCATGGATTCCTGCTCGCCCGCTCCGACCCGCAGGCGGAAAAGCACCGGGGACTCTCCGTCCTGCTGATCGAGATGGACGCGCCGGGGATAGAGATCCGTGAGATCCCGTCGACGATCGGCTGGCACCGGCTCCATTCTGTCCGGTTTACCGATGTCCACGTGCCCGCCTCGTGCCTGCTTGGCACGCTGCACCGTGGCTGGGACGTCGCGATGGCTGCGCTTCCCTACGAGCGGGTGGGCAACGCGAGGTACGCGCGCACGACGCGGATGCTCGCGATCGCCGATGCGCTCGCGGGCGATCCCTGCGATCCGGGCGATCCGGGCGATGCGGCCGACGATCGGATGGTCGAGACGCTCGCGCTTGGCCGGATGGCGGAGCTGCTGAACTACCGGGCTGCGGCCGTCCGCGAGTCGACGGGACTGGTGGGCTGGGAGGCCTCGGCCGCGTTCGCGGCCAACGCGCTGTACGAGCAGGAGAGCGCGGCGCTCATCGAGCGGGACGTCGGCTTCATGGCCTACGTCGCGAACGGCGATCCTCACGCGCTGGTGAACGGCGAGCTGGAATCCTTTGCCGTCCGCCAGGCTCCCACGGTGACGATCCAGGCCGGCAGCTATCAGGTCCAGCTCTCCATCGTCGGCCAGCGCGGCCTGGGCCTGCCGAGGGCAACGTGAAGGGAGACGGGATGAGGTTCGATCTTCCCGACACGGCCGAGCAGTTGCGTTCTGAGGTGGCGCGCTGGGTCGACAGGCGTGTCCCGGCCCGCGGCTCTACCAGCACGTTCAGCCAGGACATCTGGGGCGAGTTCGTCCACATCGGGCTGCTCGACCCGTCCGTGGATGAGCTTCATCGATGTGTCGGACTCGTCGAGGCCTGTCGGCACGGCATGTGCGGGCCGGTGCTCGAAGCGCGCCTCGGCGTGCTGGCGGACCGCAGTGGCACGGCGGAGCGCGCCCTGGCCGAAGGCCGGGTGGTCACCAGCGTCGCGCCATCACCGGCCGGTGCCACGCTCGTCGGCTGGGGATCGGTGGCGGATCTGGTCGTTGACCAGCCGAGCGGCGCTGTCGTGTCACATGAACCGCTGCCAGCGGTGCGCATGGCGCTGCCGATGCCGCACGGCTGGTATCAGCGCGGCGTCGCCGCCACGACGGATCCGCTTGACCGCGAGCGGTGGCTCACCGGCGCGGCCATCATGGCCGGGCTGGCGCAGGGCGCGCTCACGCTGGCCGTAGAGCACACGGCCAACCGACGTCAGTTCGGGCGCCAGTTGGCGTCCTTTCAGGCCGTGCAGTTCCCGCTGGCCGAGTGCAAGATCCTCGTCGACGGCCTGTACCTGATGGTGCTCGACGCGGCGGACCGGGCCGACCACGGAACTCAGGACCGGGTGGCGAGCGCCCTGGCGTGGCTCGCCGCGGTCAGGTGCGCGGAGGCCACCACGAGGGCCTGCCACCAGGCCTTCGGTGCCCTCGGATTCTGCCTGGAGGCAGGGCTGGTCCAGCTGACGTGGGGCATGGCCTGGCTGCGCCTGACCAACGCCACCCGGACCGCCCGGTCCTACCTCAAGGCGCACCGCCAGCGGCCAGAACCGGGAGCCGCGCCGGGCTGCCTGGTCCTCGAGGCATTCGACCGCAGCGATACGTGACCGCCGGCGGGTATCCTGCCCGGCGGGTCTCACACCCAGTCGATGACCCGGTCCATCTGTCCCGGGTTGTGCTTGGTGAAATCGACGACGAACTCCTCTAGATGCCGGCGCATCGCCCGCTCCGCTGTCTCGGCATCGCCGGCCACGATGGCGAGCGCGATCTTCTCGTGCACGCGGAGCACTGCCTGGTTCTCCGGCATGGACAGCGGGTCCAGCCAGTACGTCGAGAAGATCTCCTCGAAGGACGCGTCGATGAGCGCGAGGACCGGGTTGCCGGACATCTTGCCGACCATCCCGTGGAAGTCGAGCGAAAGGTTGACGAGCTCGTCGGCGTGGACCGCTTCCTTGCCGGCGTCCAGGACCTGGTGCAGCAGCCGGATGTCCTCGCTCGTACGCCGCTCCGCGGCCAGCCGGGCGGTCGCCGGTTCGACGATGAGACGGCTGTCGGCGAGGTCGCGCAACGTCGCGCCGGAGCTTGCGTAGTAGAAGGTTGCGGAGCGCCCGAAGTCGGAGGCGTCTATTTCGGCGAGCCTCGGCCCGCCGGCGCGGCCCGGCTTGATCGTGATGAGCCCGTAGACCTCGAGAATGCGAAGGGCCTCCCGCAGTGTCCCGCGGCTGATCCCGTACTGCGCGATCATCGAAGCCTCGGTCGGCAAGGAACTGCCGGGAGCGAGGCCCCGAACGCGGGTAAGCCGCAGAATGTCCCTGGCGATCTGTTCGGAACGCTTGAGCGTCCGCCGCAGCGGCCGACCGCCCAGAGCGTTCGGCTCGTCGGCTGCACCCGTCACTCGCGCTCCTAAAAAATAGTCATCGTCGTATTAATAATTATGAATATACGCCAATGTGCGGGCGACGCCATCTCCTGCCCTGGCGCCGGGGGAGGCCCACCCGCGAATCTGGCACAGCGGAGCCCGCGTCCGCGGGAGCTACTGGTCAGCGCCGGACAATACCGTGCAGGATCGCGTCAAGGAACTCGTCCGCGAGCTGCTCAGGCGACACCGCGCCTTCCCGGTCGAACCACAGGTAGGTGTAGTTGAACATCCCCAAGATGCCCTTGACCAGCAATGAGGGCGTAACTGTGAAGGTGCCCTCACGGACCCCCTGTTCCAGGGTCTGCCGCCAGTGGCCCTCGTAATGTTCACGGGCCGCGATGATGTGATCTCTGCCGGGACCGGTCAGCGCCGAGTACTCGCGGAAGAAGACGGCCCATTCGGCGCGATGATCCGCGATGTTACGCATCAGCGCACGGGCAAGTAGCCGCAGGCGGTCTTGCGCAGACCGCGGCTGCAGGGTCAACTCGTCGGCGAACTGGTTCATGCGGTCCAGTTGCGATTTGCAGATCTCGTATAGGAGCGCTTCCTTGTTGCCGATGTAGTGGTACAACGCGCCACGACCGAGGGTGGTGGCGGCCGACAATTCGGCGACGCCGGTCGCATGGTAACCGTTCCTGGCGAAAAGCTCAGCGGAGATCTGGACGATGCGCGCCCGATTGGCCTCGAACCTCGCGTTGGCCATCAGGTGCCGGGCGCGGCTCGATGCGCGGCGGTCAGGAATTCCCGCGCGATCACCATGTACTGGATCGTGGGTGTCCCCTCCTCGAGCCAGTTCAGCCGGGCGTCCCGGTAGAGGCGTTCGATCGGATGCCGTCTGGTGTAGCCGATGCCGCCGAACACAAGCAACGCCCGGTCGGTAACCCGTCCTACGGCTTCGAGACCGAACTGCTTGCACATCGACGTCTCGGCCGGGATCCGCTCGCCTCGGTCGTACTTGGCGGCCGCGTCGAACAGCATGGTCCGCAGTGCGTAGACGTCGATCGCCATCTCGGCGAGGTAGCGCTGCACGGCTTGCCGGTCGCCGATCGGCTTGCCGAAGGTAACCCGCTGGCGCGCGTGTCCCAGGGACAGCTGCAAGGCGCGTTCCGAGGCACCCCACGAACTCGCCGCGACCAGCAGCCGGGAGATCTCCAGGGCCGCCTCGAGGTGCTCCTGTCCGCGTCCCGGATCGCCGAGCATGGCGGAACGCGGGACGCGCACGTCGCGGAACGTGAGGAGCCCGTGCTGGCCGCCCTTGCAGCCCATGGTTTCAGGCAGCGCCTCGATCGACAGCCCGCCGACACCACGAGGCACCAGCAGGGTGGAGAGCTCCCTTTCCCCGGTGCGGGCCAAGACCATGAAGTGGCTGGCGAAGTCGGAGTTGGTGATGAGCCACTTCCGGCCGTTAATGCGGTATTCGTCCCCGTCCGGCTCGGCCATGGTGCCGAGATCGGCACCCGTACCGTGATCGGGCTCGGTCAGCGCGAAGGCGACCGATTTGTCACCGGTCGCCGCGGCAGGCAGGATGTCGGCGCACTGCTCCGGGCTGCCGATTTCGGAGAGGGCATGGGCAAAGGAGTTGTGCACATGCACGATGACCCGTATCCCGCCAGAGATCTTCGCGAATTCCGCGATTATCGGCAGGTACTGGCTGATCGACAGGCCACTGCCGCCGTAGCGCCGCGGGACCAGCAAGCCGAAGGCGCCCGCGGCTCGCAGCACGGGCATGACCTTCTCGTAAGGTATGCGCTCGCTGTCCTCGATTTCCGCGGCCAGCGGGTCGAGTTCGGACCAGATCGCGCTGAACAGGCCGTCCCGCAGACGCTCATAGGCCGGCTCGTCAAGCCCGGGCTCGGTCATCCCGCCCCCTTCCGTTAGCTTGAACGCGGCGCTGGCCAGCCGCGTCAGCGTCGCCGGCAGGCCGCGTCACAGACGGCCAGCAATGTCAGCGTCCGAAGTACTCCGGGGTGGGCTCGTCCGTTGCCCAGGCCCGCGACGCGGCCCGCGAATCCTCCGTCGTCCTCAGGAAGTACGCAACCGTCCGCTCCAGGTCATGGTTTTCGTGCACGCCTGCGGCCCGGCCGATGAGCCTCTTGGTGAGCGCAACCGTCAGCGGCGGTCGCTGCGCGAGGCCGCTGGCCATCTCGATCGCCGCGCTGAGGCACTGCCCGTCGGGTACCACCAGGTTGACCAGGCCCACCTCAAGGCACTCGCGTGCGGTCATGCTCTTCGCGTTCAGCACCAGGTCCATGGCCCTGTGCTTGCCAAGCGCCATCGACAGGTAGTGGCAGGTGCCCTGGCACGGGTTGATGCCCATGTCGAAGTGATTCATGTGGAAGATGGCCGACTCGCTGGCGACGATGAGGTCGCACAACAGCGCAAGCTCCCAGGCCCCGTCGGCCGCCAGCCCGTTCACCGCGGCGATGATCGGCTTGCGGTATTCGGGCAGGTACTCCCAGAAGACGCCGTAGCTGTAGCCGTACGCCAGGCGCTCGCCGAGGGAGAAGCCGCCCATCTCCGCCGGGTCGACCCTTATCGGCGTCTTGTGCCCGCCCCGGCTGAAGATCTCGCCGCTGCCGGTCAGCACGACCACGCGTACGTCGCGGTCACGCTGGAAACGGCTCAGCGCGTCATGCATCTCCCGTTCGGACCCCTCGGGTTCGAGCGGGTTTCCCTCCTCGGGCCGGATCATCTCGATGACGCCGACCCGGCCCTGGACAGTCACCGCGATGGATGTGTAATCGCTCGGCTCCATGCAGACTCCTTCCTAGACGGGGCGCGGGTTCGCGCGGCCGTACGCCTCGGCCGCCTGCTTGGTCTCCTCTGTCGTGCGGAGGAAGAACGCGACGGCGCGCTCGAGGTCCTGCTCGGCGGGCAGCCCGCCGGATCCCGCGATCAGCCGCCTGGTGGCCGCGGTCGTCACCGGGGGCCGCGCACTCAGGCGCCGGCCGAGTGCCTCCGCGAAGGCCAGGCAGTCACCGTCGGCGACGACGTAGTTGACAAGCCCCAGCGACAGGCACCGCGCGGCGTCGAGCGTGCGCGCGTTGAGCACCACGTCCATCGCGCGATGCTTGCCCAGCGCCCGCGTCAGGGAGTGGCAGGTGGTGTGGCACGGATTGACGCCCATGTCGAGGTGGTTCATCGAGAACGAGGCGGAATCGGCCGCGACGATGAGGTCGCACATCAGCGCGAGTTCCCAGGCGCCGTCCTCGCAGCGCCCGTTCACCGCCGCGATCAGCAGCTTGCGGAACTCGGGCAGCCAGTACCAGAAGTTGCCGCGGCTGTAGCCGAGCGCGAACCTCTCGCCCAACGAGCGGCCCCCGTGCACCTCGGGGTCGTTCCGGGGGACGTTCCCGAGGCTGAAGACGTCGCCCGTTCCCGTCAGCACCACGGACCGGATGTCCCGGTCGGCCTGGAAGGCCATCAGCGCATCCTGAATCTCGCGCTCGGAGCCCTCGGGTGCCAGGGGGTTGCCGAGCGCCGACTCGGTCATGGTGATCACGCCGACCGGTCCCGCGCTGCGGACCGAGATTTCCGAGTACGCCAAGCTCGGCCTCCAACCGCTCGGGCCGCCCACGGCTGCGGGCGCACTCTCGAATTCTAGCCCGACCGATCGGTACACAATAGCGTTATGACCAGACCAGATAATTTGGATCGATCGATCCAAAAGTGAGCTCGGCGACAGGCGGGCTCAGCCCTGCCGCAGGTACGGATCCTCGCTCACCCGGATCAGCCGCTTGCCGATGTTGTCCCCGTGCAGCATCCCGATGAAGGCTGCCGGGGCCGCCGAGAGCCCTTCCCTGATGTCCTCCGTGTAGCGGACCCTGTCCGCGGCAAGGAGTTCGGCGGCCATCGCCGCGTACGACGGCAGCCGGTGCTTGTGCATGGACACCCGGAACCCGGTCATCGTCACGGCGGACGTCACCGCCTGCATCAGGTTTCGCACCCCCGCGGCGGGCCGGCCGTCGTAGCTCGCGATCATGCCGCAGAGCACGAACCGCGCGCGCAGGTTGCTCGCGGCCAGCGCCGTCTCCAGCGCCTCGCCGCCGACGCAATCGAAATAGACGTCCACCCCGGCCGGGCACGCGGCGCGGACCGCCTCGCTCAGCGTGCCGCCTGCCCGGTAGTTGACCGCGCCGTCGAAGCCAAGCCGCCGCACGACATGATCCGCCTTGGCGTCGCTGCCGACCATCCCGACCACCCGCGCGCCGGCCAGCTTGGCGAACTGCCCGGCCAGCGAGCCGACCGCCCCGGCCGCGGCGGACACTAGGACGGTCTCGCCCGCTGCAGGGCGGCCGACGTCGGTCATCGCGACGTAGGCCGTGAGCCCGGGCATGCCCCGCACGCTGATCGCGTGCGATATGGGGCCGATGGCCGGATCGACCTTCGTCAGGGCCGGCCCGGGGCACACGGAGAACAGCTCCCACCGGCCCTGTCCCCAGGCGACGTCTCCAGGCAAGAAGTCCGGGTGCCGTGAGCGTTCGACGAGCCCGACGACCCGGGACGAGACCGGCCTGGGCAGCGGCCGGTCGCTGTCCATCTCCTGACGCAGGTGAGGATCGCAGGACAGATAGACGTTACGCAGCAGCACCTCGCCGTCGGCAGGTTCCGCCATGTCGCTCGCGCGTTCGCCGAAGCAGTGCACCGTGGCCGGGCCTTCGGGCTTGGCGGTCAGCACCACCTCGCGGTTGTGCGGCTTCAACTGGCACCTCCGGGTGGTTCCGAGCAGGCGGTCACTGGCCCGTGAAGGTCGCTCGCCGTCTCTCACGGAACGACGCGTAGCCTTCGGCTCCGTCGGCGGTCGTGGTGAACAGCCGCACCAACTCGGGGAACAGTCGGCCAGCCGCGGCCTCGAACCCGGCCTCGACCGACAGCCGGGCCGACTCGCGGATGGCCTGTACACCCAGCGGGGCGGCCTCGGCGATCCGGGCGGCGATCCCGGTTGCGACCGGGATGAGCTCATCGAGGTCGACGACTGACTGGACCAAGCCCAGCCGCAACGCCTCCCCGGCGTCGAAGCTATCCCCGGTCAGCAGCCAGCGCATCGCGTTACCCCAGCCGATCTCCTGGACTAGGCGGATGGTAGCCCCGGCGCCCGGATAGATGCCGCGCAGCACTTCGAGCTGGGCGAAGTCGGTGTTGGCCGCCGCGACACGGACGTCGGCGGCCAGCAGCAGCTCGAGCCCGACCGTCCAGCAGCGGCCCTGCACCGCGATCACCACGGGCTTGCGCCGCGGACGGCCGATCAGCCCGAGCGGATCGATCCGCCCGTCCTCGAACGCGAAGGGGTTGCGGCCGAGCGACCACTGACCGGCGAAGTAGTCGAGGTCGACCCCGGCGGTGAAGTCCTGCCCGGCGGCATAGACGAGGCCTACCCGCAGGTCGGCGTCGTCGTCGAGCAGGGTGTAGGCGTCGGCCAGCCCGCAGAGCAGCTCATAGTCCCAGGCGTTGCGCTTGGCCGGGCGGTTCAGGCAGATGGTGAGGATGTGCCCGTCCCGACCGGTCAGCACTCGGGGCTGGTCATCCGGGGAAGACTTCATGATCGCTCCAGTGCATAGTCGGAGTGACGCGCCCGCAGCGCGTCGGCCAGCCCGTCCCGCCACAGGATCGTGCAGCGGCCGGTGATGGCCTCCCTGCGCCGCTCATCTGCGACCAGGCCTATCTGCGATCCGGCGACCTCCTGCAACTCGAACGTCACCCGCTTGCCGAAGAAGGCGGCGATCGACTCGCACCACTGCCGAGCCGAGATCGGCTCGTCACCGCCCCAGTTGACGATCAGCGCGGGGACCCCGGCCGCTTCGAGCAGCATCTCGCTCTGCCGGTTGATGTCGTCCTGGTGGATCGGGCTGTAGGGCAGCGGGTCGGCCTTCACGATTACCGGGAGGTCGTTCCGTATCCGCTCCGCGTGCCGCAGCGGCAGGCCGCCGTTCGCCCCGTAGGAGGCGTTCATCCGGGCGATCACCACCGGCAAGTCGTACGCGCGGGCGCAGTACCGCGCGACCGCCTCCTGAGCGATCTTCGTGATCGAGTACGTCGGGGAGTAGGGCGGCATCGCGTCCCCGAGCGGATCGGTTTCCCGGTACGCGTACCAAGGGTCGGCGTGCGGGCGGTAGACCGCGTGCGTGGACATCACCAGCGCCGCCTTCGCCCGGCGGCAGTGATGCAGGAGCAACCCGGTGCCCTCGGCGTTGACCCGCATCGCGTGGTCATAGTCGGGGCGGGGCGCGCTGAAGACGGCCAGATGCAGCACGTAGCTGAAATCGGATGGCAGCTCCTCCGGGACGCCATCCGCCACATCGCCTGCCACGGTCGTGACGCCGATGTCCTCGACCCGGGCCCGGGAGTCCGCATCGGTGAACCTGGCCAGCCCCCAGACCTCGTTGCGCTGCGCCAGATAACGGGCGAGCGGGTAGGCGATCTGGCCGGCCGGGCCGGTGATCAGGATCTTCTCACCGGACAGCATGATGCCCGCTTCTCCTACTCGGACGTAGCGCCAGACGTAGCCCCAGCGGCATTACCACAGTGCCTCCTGCTCGATTCTGCGGAGCACCCGCTCGCGCAGCGGGGCACGCTGCACCTTCTGCGAACCGGTGAAGGAGAGCTCGGACTCCTCGAAGAACAGGACGGCACGCGGCTGCTTGTAGGTCGCCAGCCGCGGCCGCAGCCACCGCGCGATCTGGTCGGCGTCCAGCAAGGCGTCCGGCGGAGCGCCCGCCGGGGTTTTCTCGCGGACGACACACGCGACGAGGGCCTGACCTAGCCGGGGGTGCGGGACGCCAAGCGCGACGACCAGGCGCACCTGCGGGTGCTGGCCGAGTTCCCGCTCGAGCTCGGCCGCGGAGACGTTGACCCCCGCGCTGCGCACCAGGTCGTCGGCACGCCCGGAGAAGTAGAGGTATCCGCCGGAGTCCAGATAGCCGAGGTCGGAGGTGAGGAAGTAGCCGTCGGCGTCGAACGTCTCCTCGGCGCTCCGGCCGACGTAACCGGTCATCAGCGTCGGCCCGCGAAGCTTGATCCGGCCGATCTCGCCTGCCGTCACGTCGGCGCCCGACGAATCGTCGATGACACGCACGTCCCAGCCGGGTAGCGGCCGGCCGGTCGCGCCGGCCGGCAGATCCTCGGCCTGGCTCACCGCAGCGCCGGTGACCAGGGTGAGGGTCTCGGTCATGCCGTAGCCGCGCGGCAGCCACCGGCGGCCGAGCCCGAGCGCGGCCGCGAGCACCGGATTCGATGCGCGGCGCACGGATCGCAGCGCGTCTGGCCGGAAGTCGGGGTGCTCGATGAGCCGGTGGTCGAGGTGTCCCTCGTTCGGCGTGATGACGGCACTGGCCTGCTCGCGGGCCATCAGCGCGAGAGCGGTGTCCGGGCCGAAGTGCCCGAGGGTCACGATCCGGGCGCCGGACGCCAGGGCCGCGCCGAGGCACCGGGACAGCCCGGCCGACCAGCAGAACGGGTAGGTGGTGAAGATCCTGTCGTCGCGGCGAAGCTCCTGCATGCGGCGCCAGACGAGGAACTGCCGCACCGGCGCGGACTGCCGGTGCAGCACTCCCTTCGACTCCCCGGAAGTGCCAGAGGTGAACATGATGAACGAGTCGTCCTCCGGGCCGATCGCCGCGATCCGGTCGTCGACCGACGACTGCGGCGTCGCGCTGCCGGCCGCGATGAAGTCGGACCACGTACTGCATCGCTCGTCATCGCCGCCGGACTCCGAGACGATCAGCTCGAGCGATGCGACCGGCGGATGCAAAGGGTCGGCACCGGATCCGAGAAACGTGTCAAGCAGCGGGGCGGCGATGCACAGCGCTCGCGCGCCCGTTGCGGCCAGCGCGGCGTACTGCTCGGCGACGGAGGAAAAGACGTTGAGCAGAACAGGGACACCTCCGGCCATCGCCACGCCGAAGACCACGGCGGCCCAGCGCGGTCCGTTCGGAAGGATCACGCCTACCCGGGTGCCCGGTTCGAAATCGCGCCTGAGCAGTGCCCGGGCGACGTCGCGGGCCCCCGCCTCGAGCTCGCGGAACGTACGGCTTTCCGACTCCGTGACCAGCGCGGTGTCATCGGCGTACCGGCGTGCCGCCTCGCCGAGGAACCCGGCGAGGGTCGCGGGCCAGGTCTCGAGCTCCTCCTCGAGGCCTGGCGTGACGGCCGCCTCCGTGCTCATCGGCCGTCAGGGGAGCCGTCGGACACGGTCCTGCGCATGCTCCACACCTGCGGGGTCCGTTCGACGCTGACCGAGCGCCAGTGGTCCGCGCCCGCCGCGGTCACCGTCCGCCAGCTCTCCACGATCCGGCGGGTCAGGTCCGGGTCGCCAGCCGCGCCGCGGGCGACCTCGAGCGCGGCTGCGCGCAGTTGGCCGGCCGGAACCGCGGCAAAGGCCAGGCCGCAGCGCAGCGCGTCCGCCGCGGTCATCGACTGGTTGAACAGCGCCACCCAGGCACCCGCCTGCCGGTCGATCCATTCCCACAGCTGCAGGTGCCCGCCGCCGGGATGCAGCCGGGCCCGCCCGAACCCCGATATCAGGACGTCCTCGGCCACGATCCGGACATCGCAGGCCAGCGCCAGGTTGACCCCGGCGCCCACCACCTGGCCTTGCACCGCCGCCACCGTGGCGACCCTGGCGGAGACCAGCCGGTTGAACATCGCGTAGATGCGGCCAAGCGAATCGAGGGATTCAGTCGAGACCGGATCGGGGGCAACCTGGCGCAGCACCTTCAGGTCAGCTCCGGTGCAGAAGGAAGGTCCGGCGGCGCAGATGACCACCGCGCCTACCGCCCGGTCGTCTTCCGCCTTCCCCAGCGCCGCCACGATCTCGTCGGCCGTTTCGGGCCGCAGCGCGTTGCGCCGCTGCGGCGCGCGCAACTCGATGATGCCGACACCGTCCTGAACGTCGTACCCAACCTCGTCCATCACCGCTCCTCCCGGATCACGATCGCGCCCCGGCGATGCTGGCCACGCCGGTCACGTGAGCGAGGCGGCGGCCGCGGCGGGAGAGCGGCTGGTCACCGCCTCGTAGATAAGGCTTGCGGCGACCCTCGCCACCGTCTCGGCACCGCCACGGTAGAGGTCCTGATACGCGCCTGCCCGTTCGAGCATCCCGACGAGCAGGTTGCCGACGACCGAGGGCTCGGGGGCACCCCACGGCACGCCGGGGCCGCGCATCCTGCGCACGAGGGCGGTCGTCGAGCGGCGCAGCATGTGCACCCTCAGGTCCGCGAAGAACGGATCGCCTTCCTCGGCCTTGAGGTTGCGCATCCGCAGGATGGCCTTGTTCCGACGCCAGTGAGCGAGGAACTCCTCGACGAAGGCCAAGGCCGCCTCTTCGCCCCGCGGGCCCAGCCAATCGCTCTCGGCGAACTCGGCGGCGCGATCGAGATCGTGGATGACGTCCATGCACAGGGCCTGCGCGACGTGCTCGACATCCCGGTAGTACCGGTAGAACGTGGCCGGCGACACGCCGGCCTCCTCGGCCACGCCGAGAACGGACACATCGCTCAGCTTCACGCGCTTGACGATTCGATGCAGCGCGTCCTTGATCCGCCGCTGCGTCGCAGGGCCCGCGTCGCCACGTATCGACCTGGCGATCGCGTACAGCTGAGCAGGCTCGCGCCAGCGAGGCGAGGATCTGGTGTCGGCGGGATCACTCATGTCCACCTCCGCCATCGTCCGGGCCCGGCGGCGCGAAAAAGGCAAGGTCCGCCACGACATCGAGCGCGGCCGCCTCGGTAGCGAACGAGTTCGCGCAGACGAGCGCAGAACGCAGGTACATATGAGCGTCACAATCCCAGGTGAAGCCCATGCCGCCGAATATCTGCAGCGCGCTCTGGCAGACCCGGACCGCGGCGGGCGCCGTCCAGGCCTTTGCCACGGCCGCGGCATTGAGTCCCTCGGCCACGGAGAGGTTCTCGACCGACCATGCCGCGCCGTAGGTGGCCGTCCGGCCCGCCTCGACGTCGATAAGCAGTTCCGCGCATAGGTGCTGGATCGCCTGGAAGCTGGCGATGGGCCGGCCGAACTGCGTGCGCCGTCGCGCATGCTCGACCGCGCTGCGCAGCGCACCTTGCATGTACCCGACCAGAACCGCTGAGGTGGCGACCATCGCCGTGGCGCGGAAGCGGTTCGCCTGCCCGTCGAGCGGCGCCCGGGCGGCAGCCCCGGCCTCGATACGCCCGATGAGCCGCTGCCGGTCCTCGCAGTCCGCCCGCCGCGCCTGCCCCGCGTCCAGGAACTCCAGGGCACCGTCGTGCAGGTCAACCGGCACCGTCCCTGGCAGCCATTCCCAGGCGTAACCGCGGGCGCCGCGCCCGGGCCAGCGCAACTCCTCGTCCACCACGACCGAGAACCGCTCGCTCCCGCTGGACAGGGCGGCGTAGATCCGTTCCCGCTGGGCCCGCGACCCGAAAACCGTGGCCGCGCTGGCGGCCAGGATCGCGTTGCCCGCGTACGGCAGCGGGATCAGGTGGCTCGCGAACTGCTCGGCGATCAGGCAGGCGTCGAGCAGCGAGCCCCCGGAACCGGGCACCGCGACGCCGAGCCAGCCGTACCCGGCGGCCTCGGCCCACAGCCGGTCCAGGGCGCCCTGGTCGGCCGTGTGCAGGTCTCGCAACGGCGCGGACTTCGCGGCGTGTTCGCACCAGGTGCCGATGACGTGGCTCAACTCGACCTGTTCGGGCGACAGAGCGAACCGCATGGCACCTCCTTAGGGACAACCGCCCCAGCAGGCAGAGGCAGCGAGCAGAAGATTAAGACACACTATCTCATCACCATTGACCTGGATTCATTCATGACTACGCGGATGATCCCAGCGTTCCCGGGATCTATCGAACGCTCATAGGGCCATGGTGGGATGAGATACTGTCTCTCATCATTTCCGCCCGGGCCGATCGCCCGGGCTTGCCCGAGGGAACCCGAGGTGGCGCCGTGGACCTCCGAGATAGCCCGGCAGAGGGGCAGTTCAGGTCTCGGCTACGAGCGTGGCTCGCCGCCAGCAAGCCGGGCGAACTGCCGGCCGACCACGGCCTCGCGCATGCCGCCCTGGTCGGGTGGCACCGCAAGCTGTACGAGGCCGGCTGGATCGGCCTGTCCTGGCCGCAGGAGTATGGCGGCCAGGGCCTCGACTTCATGACCGAGGTCATCTTCCAGCAGGAGATAGGCCGGGCCGGCGCCCCGAACCCGCCTGCGTACTCTTACATCGCCCGGGCACTGCTGATCTTCGGCACCGAAGAGCAGAAACGGCGGTTCCTTCCCGGCCTGCTGAGCGGCCGTGAACAGTGGTGCCAGGGCTTTTCGGAACCCGAGGCGGGCTCGGATCTCGCCAGCCTGCGCACTAGGGCCGTCGACGAGGGCGATCATTTCGCGATATCCGGCCAGAAGATCTGGACGAGCCGGGCCATGTTCGCGGACTTCTGCTTCCTGCTCGCGCGCACCGCGGTCGTCGATCCGCCGCACGCCGGGATCACCGTCTTCCTCGTGGACATGCGCTCGCCGGGAATCACCGTCCGGCCCATCCGTGAGATCACCGGCAACCAGCACCATTTCGCTGAGGTCTTCTTCGACTCCGTCCGGGTGCCGACGCCGGACGTTCTCGGCGCGGTGGGGGAGGGATGGAAGATCGCCCAGACCACGATGACGTACGAGCGCGGCCCGGTCGACGTCGGCATTCACGCGGAACTGACTGCGCGGATGGGCGATCTCGTCGGTCTTGCCCGTGCCCGCGGCCTGGACCGTGACCCGGCGCTGCGCCGCTCGCTCGCGCGGGCCGCGGTTGCCCTGGAGGTGCTCAGGCTGCGTGCCGCCGCCGCCATCACCGCGCGCTGCGACGGCGTCCTGCCCGGCCCGGAAGGGTCAATAGAGAAGGTCCTGATGGCCACGACCGAGCAGCAGATCCTCGCCATCGCGGCGGAGATCCTCGGTCCCGCGATGAGCGTGGCCGAAGGAGCCTGGTACAACCGCTACCTCCAGGCACGCAGCGCGACGATCTATGGCGGAACCATCCAGATCCAGAAGAACATCCTGGCCAGGCGCGTCCTGAAGCTGGACAAGGCCTGATCACCAGCTACCCGGATCGTGCACCCCACCCGGACCGTCCGGGGCTACCCGGCCCGCCCGGGCATGCCGCTGGCCCGGCCTCCTCGCAGTGACCGGGCCAGCGGAACCAGCGTTATCGGGAGTTAGTTGCTGCGCACCCAGGTTGCGCTGAAGTTCTCCCCGCCGCTAAGCGCGGAGACCGTGTCCTTGTCGCGTCCTTCGTTGTCGATCATGATGATCTCGGTCAGCCCGCCGGCGTTGCCGATGGCGGCGCCGTTGGCCATCGAGCTTGTGATGTTGACC
>Ga0209169_10000558_pt1 | contig 22601 bp, 15 predicted proteins | sample HubBroMetageWRM4_FD_188346 | JGI IMG/M metagenome (GOLD analysis project Ga0209169, IMG submission 188346) | Warmed soil microbial communities from the Hubbard Brook experimental Forest, New Hampshire - Hubbard Brook CCASE Soil Metagenome WRM 4... | ecosystem: Environmental > Terrestrial > Soil...
AGGAAGCGGAAGCGGTAGTTGCTGCGTGCCAACTCAAAAGTGCGCGCATTCAGAGACCACGCGCCGATCCAAACCAGTAGGGTAAAGATGATGATGTTGGACACGGCAGAGAGCGCCAGACCGAACTCGGTTCCGTATAGGCCCGCCTGCTCGCCTTTGAGCCGTAACCAGCCGATGAGAAATGGTAAAGTAACCACCCACGGCAGAATATGACGTGCCATCTGTCCGCCGCCATATTCGCTGATGATGGCGGATATCAGCCCGCGATCGGGTCGTGCGAACAATGCGGCAAAGCCAAGAAATACGAAAAGGACCGCCGTGGGCGCGGCCATCGTGGTGTAAAGGGAAACGGCGTACAGGCTGTGATTCACATAGGTGTAGCCAGTGCATCCAATTCCGGCCCGCAAATCATCTCGATCTGGGCCGCGGGCAACCGCGAGCGCCATTCGGTGACGCAATTCTCCAGCGCCGCCACCAAGCCTAAATCGTCGAAGCCGACGGGACGCAACTGGCGAATCAGGCCTCGCAGGACGTCGTAGACCCGATCGACATTGGCAATTACGGCGCGCGCGGTCTCACGAATCGAGGGCCGATCCCCTGCCGCTTCCCGGATCGATACGGCGTCGAGCTTGATGGCATTGACGTACTGCCCCAGTTCATCGTGCAGATCGCGGGCGAGCGTTTTGCGTTCATGCTCCTGCATGTCGACGTATTTCAGCGCCAAGCGCTGATTTTCGGTCAGGGTTTCGGCCAGCTTGGCGTCCGCCGCTTGGCGCAATTCCAGCTGCCGCTTCGCCTCGAAAAAGCGCCGCGACGAAAACCAAATGAGGCCGATGGCCATCACCAGCAGAATCATCGGCAATTCATCGAGCTGCAGCCGTTCATACGGCCGCGTCCACCGCGCGAGAGCCTCGCCGAGGTCGAACCTTGCGCAGATCAGTGCCGCCAACAGCGTCGCGGCGATCACGACGACCGCATCGCGTCTCGCGTAATTTCGTCGACTTCGTGCATCCACGCTTTCCATACGTGCCGACAGCATAGCGCGACCCTGCGTCAGGGGAAAAAAACGGGAACTTTTCCTATTTTCAATGCGGACTGCCTGTGGAAGCATCGGCGCCAACTCTTTGAGGGAGATCAAAAGATTAGAAGCCGTCGACCTCTTCCGCCGGGGCTTGGCGCAGCCATGCTCGGCCTGTTGTGCATGATTGGCGCGCCGGCCTGGCCAGTGGACGAGATTGTGGTCGTGGGGACGACGCCCGTGCCTGGAATGACAGTGAGCGTGGACAAAGTGCCCGGCAACGTGCAGACCCTGAAGTCCAGCGATCTGAGCCGGCAGGACGGCACCGCCAGTCTGACCGATGGCTTGAGCAGCCACCTTGGCAGCGTGAATATCAACGACACGCTCGCCGACGCCTTTCAGCCCGATATCTTGTACCGCGGCTTCGAGGCCTCGCCGGTCCTGGGCACGCCGCAAGGCTTGGCGGTCTATCAGAACGGCGTGCGCATCAACGAAGCGTTCGGCGATACCGTCAACTGGGACCTGTTTCCGGATATCGCCGTCGATCGCGTCGACATCGTCAGCGCCAATCCGCTGTTCGGCCTGAACGCGCTCGGGGGCGCGATCTCGGTCACCATGAAAAATGGATTCACTTACCACGGTTTGGACGGCGAACTGTCCGGCGGCTCCTTCGATCAGCGCCAAGGCGCGGTGGAATTCGGCGGAAACAACGGCATGTTCGGCTTCTATGCCGCAGCCCGTGTCCTGGATCAGAACGGCTGGCGGCTGTTCTCAGGCGACTCGGTGCGTCAGTACTATGCGGACCTGAGCTTTCGTCAAGAAGGCGCAAGCGTCGATTTGAGCTATGCGCGCGCCGACAATCAACTCTTCGGCCAGGGCGCGGCGCCGGTACAGTCCCTTGCGCTCAGTCCGGAAAACGTATTCACCGGCCCGCAAAATAATTTCAATACACTGAACTTCTTTACCTTGAACGCGCAGCTGAAATTTACCGACAGCCTCGCCGTGCAGGGGGTGCTCTACGCTCGAGACTACCGCCAGACCATCGCCAACGGCGACGGCAGCGACTACGTGGCGTGCACGGACACCACGGCCGCCACACTGTGCCAGAGCGATGGACTGGCCCCGCTGACCAATTCGGCCGGGGCCCCGATTCCCGATATCTCGAACGGCGGTGCAACGCTCATCGGGCAAAACGACTTCGAGCGAATTCGCTCGGACGGTTTGGGCGCTTCTCTGCAGCTGACCAACACCGCGCCGCTCTTAGGTCACGGCAATGACTTTGCGATGGGCGCGACCTTCGACACGGCGGAGACCAATTTTTTCTCCGGCACCGAGGTGGGCGTTCTCAATGCCTCGCTCACCGTACTGCCGTCCGGGTTGTACGTCGACACCCCCGAGGGAACGGAATTTTCGGCGACACCGGTCAATCTGAATGCCAACAACAAGTACTACGGTTTCTACCTGACCGATACGTTCGATGTGACTTCGCTGCTGTCGGTTACCGCCAGCGGACGCTACAACGTCGCCAAAATCGACTTGTCGGACCAGATCGGCACGGCCTTGAGCGGCAACAACCGCTTCACCCACTTCAATCCGGCGCTGGGCGCAACCTACCAGCTGGCATCCGGCGTGACCGCCTACGGCGGCTATTCCACCAACAACCGCGCGCCCACGGCAAGCGAGATTGAGTGTTCCGACCCCCTGCAGCCCTGCCTGCTGCCCTCGAGCCTAGCCGGCGATCCTCCCAATCTGCGGCAGGTCATCGCGCACACGCTGGAATTTGGGTTGCGCGGCCGCTCATCGAGCCCGGACGCCCACTTTTCCTGGAACGCCAGCGTCTTTCGCACCAATTCCGACGACGACATTTATGGCATCGCCACCTCTGTCAGCACCGGCTTCTTTCAGAACGTCGGCTCGACCCGGCGGCAGGGTTTTGAAGCGAGCGTCAACTACCAAGGCCAGCAATGGTCCGGATACGCGCAATACAGCTACGTCGACGCGACTTTTCGCTCGGCCCTGGTGTTAAATTCGCCCTCGAATCCATTTCAGGACGCGAACGGCAATATCCAGGTGCTTCCTGGGGATCGCCTGCCCCTGATCCCCTTGAGCCGCGTCAAGCTCGGCGCCGACTATTCGCTGTCGCACGATTGGTCGGTGGGCGGCTCGCTGGTGCTGGCAACCAGCTCCTTCTACCGCGGCGATGAGTCCAATCAGAATCCGCAGTTGCCCGGCTACCACGTGGTCAGCCTGCGCACCTCCTATCGCCTCAGCAAGCAGGTCGAGCTGTTTGCCAATGTGCAAAACCTGTTCGACGAACGCTACTCGACATTCGGCTTGTTCAGCGATCCGACCGGCGTGGGGGCCCCCGGTGTGCCGCCCGACGCCGTCTCGAATGGCCCCGGTGTGGATAACCGCTTCCAGAGTCCCGGCATGCCGCGCGCCTATTTTGGCGGCGTGAAAATTAGGTTCAACTAGCGTATCTGCTACCATCGCCCGGCGACATGCCCGGCGGTGAATCATGAATGAACAAGCAACCGAGCTCCTGACGGCGGCGGAACCGAGTACGGGATTCCGTAAGCCCCTCCCCATTCAACGCTCCTCAGTGCTGGGCCAGATACTGTCCATGCGCAAGGACTTGGTGGGCCATTTGATGGCGCTCGAGAAGATCCACGGATCGGCGTGGAAGATCGCCATCGGACGCGGCGGCATGATCAGCCTGTTGGGACCGGACGCACTCGAGTTCGTTTGGAAAAATCGCGACGGCGCATTTTCCAGTGCACGCGGTTGGGAGCCTTACATCGGCAAGGTCTTTCCCGGCGCCATCATGGCGATGGACGGCGATGAACACCGCTACCAGCGGCGCATCATGCAAGTCGCCTTTCGCAAGTCCGCCTTGCGCACCTACCTGGAGCAGATGAGCCCCGCCATCGATGTGGGGCTCGAGGCGTGGCTGCCCGCGAACGAGCGCAGCGCGGAGCGGCAGATGTTTCCGCGCTTGAAGCAGCTCACGCTCGATCTGGCCGCGTCGGTATTCATGGGGGTGGAGCTGGGACAGAGCGCCAAGGCACTGAATCGCGCTTTCGTGGCGACCGTGGCCGCCTCGCTGGCCATTGTGCGTGTGCCGATACCGGGCCTTTCGATGTGGCGTGGAATACGCGGCCGAGAACTGCTGGTGAGCCGCTTCCGCGCGCTGCTGCCGGAAAAGCGCGCCACGCACACCAGTGATTTCTTCAGCGAGTTCTGCCATGCGCAAAGCGAGCAAGGCGAACGCTTCACCGACGACGAAATCATCAATCACATGATTTTCCTGATGATGGCGGCTCACGATACGACCACCAGCACGCTGACCACGATGATTTACTTGCTGGCGCGCCATCCTGAGTGGCAGGAGCGTCTGCGCGCCAAGGCCGTTGCGATCGGGCGCAAGCAGCTCGAGTTCGATGACCTCGATCAGGTCGAGGAACTATCCTGGGTCATGCGTGAGGCGCTGCGTCTCACGCCGCCCCTCACCTCGATGCCGCGCATGTGCATCAAGGACACGGTCTTTCAAGGCTTTGAGATTCCGGCGGGCACGCTGGTCGGTGTGTACCCGATCCATGTGCACTACATGGATTCGCTCTGGAGCGAGCCGTTCAAGTTCGATCCGGAACGCTTCAGTCCCGAACGCCAGGAAGACAAACGCCACGCCTTCGCCTGGGTGCCGTTCGGCGGCGGCGCGCACATGTGCATCGGGCAGCACTTTGCGACGCTGCAGGTGAAAGCCATCATGCATCAACTGCTGCTGCGCTATCGATGGAGCATTGCGCCCGGATACGTGATGCCCCAGCAGCTGGTGCCGATCGCCAAACCCAAGGACGGCCTGCAAGTGACCCTGCAGCGCATCGCTTGAGTTCAGCGCACGATTGTCCCGATCAGCGCGCGTGACTGGCCCAATCAGCGCGGTCGGCTCGCCCAATCCGCGGCGTCGATCTTAAAGATCACATTCGGGTGGCTGGGTTCGCCGGAATAGCTGACCGATTCCTCGCCGATGTAAATGCCGCCGAGTTTCTCCATCGCCTTGCGCGAGCGCCAATTGTTGATGCCCACCTTGAAGATCACGCGATCCACGAACTTGAAGGCGTGATCCAACATGAGGGTCTTGAGCGCCAAATTGTAGTGGCGCGCCCAGCGGCTGCGCGCGATGAAGGTGTAGCCGATGTCGACCTGGCGCTTGGCTTCCTCGAGATTGCTGTAGCGGGAGCTGCCGATCAGCTCGCCATTGATGTTGTCGATCACCCGAAACGCCCCGCCCGACTCCATCGCACCCTTGAAGAAATTCTCGAACACTGGACGCTGGTAACGATCGCTGCTCGGATGTTGCTCCCAGATCAAAGGGTCCGATGCCACCGCGTAGAGCTCTTCGAAATCGCCCGCCCGTAGCGGCTCTAACCTGATCAGGTCGTTCTGCAAACGAGGTTGAAGCTCAAAACTCATAGGGCATCCTCAATATCCGAATTTGTAGTGAATCTGCGCATAGATCTGGCGCGGGTCATTCCAGTGCACGCCGCCGAAGGTCAGGCTATTATCCACCAGCAAATGCCGATCGGTGAGATTGAGGATGGTCACAGACGCCGAAAAGCTCTCACCAAAGGATTTGCCGGCGCTCAAGTTGACTTCCGCATGACCCGGCAAATGGCTCGGCCCCACATCGCCATTGGCAAATCCGGAACCGTAGTAGACGCTCATCGACGCGAATGCGGCGTGCGGCAGATTCAGATCCACACCGGCATTGGCGGTGTTGCGCTGATCGTGATCCAGCGCAAAACTGCCCGCGGGCGGAACAAAGTCCGTCAATCCGCCGTTGATCGCGCCAATGCCGTCCGCGGTTTGATTTGAATAGGCAAGGTGAAACTGTCCGACATCCCAGAGCCGCGGGGAGCGGATCGTCAGCTCGTTGCCCTGGATCAGGGCGCCGTCGATGGTGAGCGGCAGGAACGCGTTGGAATTTCCAATGTTGTTATGGTCGAAGAAGTTCTTGGCTTCGGTATGGAAATGATCCACATCGACCGTCCAGCCCTGGACCGGAATCGTCAGTCCGAATTGATATTCTTCATCGCGTTCGCCGTGCAGCGGGATGAAACCCAGATTGTTGGCCTGCGCGAATTCGAGCAGCGGACCGCTCAAGGTGGTGAGCGGCGGCGCCTGGTAGTACTTCCCCCAGAAGCCGCGCAGTATCCAGTTGATGGTGGGCAGCCGCACGGTGGCGCCTAGGCGCGGGCTGGTCGCATTCTCGGTCAGGGCACCGGCAAAATGTGTTTGCCGCACGCCGCCGGCGAAGCTGAGCCAATCGGTTGCCCTGTAGGTATCCTCGAGATAGGCCGCGACCAGAGAGCCGGTGGGTTTTAGTGTCTGCGCAATGGGCGGCGCATTGCTGCCGTCATTGAAGAGCACATCGAAGTTTTCGCTGTCGTGCTGACTGAAGCCCGTCACGCCCATCTGCAGATCGTGCTGCGCCACATGCCAGCGAAGAGTTTGCTGGCCGCCCACATAGGTCGAGGAGCGCTGATCCGTGGTGCTGATGGGAACATCGTTCGGTGCGCCGTCCAGGTCGGCCTGATTCTGGTGAAAAAACAGCGAGCTGGTCAGGGACGCGTCCGTCCCGAGTTTTCTCACCCAGGAGAGAATGGCGAACGCGTCGGTTTCGCGCTGCACATCATCCGCGAGCTGGCCCGGCGTATTGGGGATATCGTAGCTGTCATGGCGCGCGGAGAAGACGAAGCGAAACTGATCCTCCGGCGTCGCGTTGAATATCAACGTGCTGAAGCCGCCGTAGCCGTTCTGCGAATCGTGGATGATCTGCGCCACCGGCGTGGCAATGCCGAGGTCGCTGCGATTGCCGTTCACACTGGCGTAGTAAGCGAATCGCTCCGTGTGGCTGCCGACGCTCAAGTAATCATTGGTCTGGCCATAGGATCCGCCGCTGGCAATCAGTTCAGCCTGGTTGTCGCGTTCGAAGCCGGTGCGCGGCACCACATTGAATACACCGTAGGTGCGATCGCCCTGGTCAGCCTCGTAGCTGCCGCGTTGCACCTCCAGGTAGTCGATGTCTTTCGGATCGATTTGCGGTCCTAAATTGCTCGCGATATTGGTGTTTGGAATCTCCACACCGTCGACCGCCCAGGTGGTCTGGTGGCCGCCGCGCACATGCAATTGGTCATGCACCACATAGGCGCCCGGCACGAAGTCGGTGATCATGGCCAAGCTGTTGCTGCGATCTGCGCCGGGCGCGCGGGCAATGTCTTCCCGATTCACCACCGTGGTGGGCGTCGCGGTATTGACGACCACGGTTTCCACGGCGGCAGTCACGGTCAAGGTGTCCATGGCCGGCGGCCCCTTGACGAGTTGGACGTGGGCGACCGGCGAGGAGCCCGATGTCACGGTCACCGCCTGCGCCGCCGGGGCGAAATCTGCGGCGCTGAAGCTCAAGACATAGTCGCCGAGCGGCACCGTCATAAAGGAGAATTCACCGTGCGCATCGGTCCTCGCGGACTCGACCCATTCGGATGTAGCGGATTTCAGCTTCACTTGAACTTCCGGTAGCGGCCGGTGCTGTTGGTCGTGCACCACACCCCGAACGCTACCCACATCGGCGGCGCGCAGCGGCGCCGCTCCCAACAACATTACCACCAGCAACAGCGCCGCCGGCAGCGTCGCCACCGGGCTTTTCGGCATCATGGAAATCATGGACCTCTCCCCACTTGCAATTGATAGGCGCGCGTCCCGCAAGGAAACGCGCACAGCAGGTCATATCAATTCAAGCGAGCGAGGGAGGTCCGCGAGGTGGGTGGGCGCGCTCTGCGCGCTGAGTTAAACGGGGAGCGTCGAAGGCGAGGATCTGCAGGGTAGGCGCAGGCCCGAGGGGCTGGACATCGATTTGATGCGAGGTCGGTCCCGCGCCGGGAACGCTGCCGAACGGACAGAGTTCGAACTCGGCATGCGTTCCCGCGTGGTGATGCAGATGCCCAGGCATTTCCGCCGTGACGGCGGGACACAACTGCAGCGCAAAAGGTACGCCATCCGCAGGCATGAAGCCCGCGGGGACATAGGCACGAAACAGCAGCAGAGCCAGCACCAGGATGCTGGCCCATGAGCCTCGTTGCCTATGCTTGAGAACTCTGCGCATTCTTTACGCCGCGGCCGGCACCTGGGCTACGGGCCTGAATTTCTTGAAGGCCGCAATGCCGAGTCCGACGAACAGGATCAACAGAATTGCCTGGGCGACCGCGAAGGGCGGTTCCTTCTGGGTGGGCGCCAGCGCATGCAAAAACGCGATCTTTTGGAACGACTGCACCACCAGCACGAAGCAGTTGAAGTACAGGGCGATGATCGCGCTGATCACATAGACCCCGCGCCACGACCCGGCCAGTTTGTAGCCGTACAAGGCGAGAATGGCGAGGGCCAGAAAAATCAGCGAAATGACGCCGACAACGTTGGCCGGATCGAGCGATCCAATCACGCGGGGCGCATCGACCGGCGTGGGAAACATGAAACCGGTGACGCTGGTCGCCACCGTCAGAATCAAAAATAGCGTGGTCATGCCGGGCATGAGTCTCGCGCTCAACATGGCGAGCACGACGAGGATGCCGCTGATGATGGCAATTAGACTGATGATCACATGAAGCTGCGTAAAAGCGGCGACGGACATTCCAAGAATCATGGCGAACCCCTCCTTATGCTGGCTGGTGGACGTGCCGGCCGACAGATATGCCGGCTGATGGACCCCTGTTAGGGGCTCAAGCCTACGCCGTTCGAAGGAATTCGTAAAAGCTAAGCGCGCAAATAGGGAAATTCGCGCGTCGAGCGGGGCTTGGCGATGTAAAAACCCTGGGCGAACCCGATTCCTAAGCGGCCCAACTCGGCCAAGACCTCGGGTGATTCGACCCGCTCGGCGATGGTTTGAATTCCCATCGCATGGCCGACCTGGCTGATGGCCGCGACCATGCTGCGATCGACCGGATCGCGGGTGACATTTTCGACGAATTGGCCGTCGATTTTAAGGTAGTCCACCGGCAGGGTTTTCAAATACATGAACGATGACAGGCCGCTGCCGAAGTCATCCAGGGCGAAATGGCAGCCGCGATTTTTGAGTTCGCGCATGAAGTACACCACGCTGCTCAAATTCTCGATGGCCGCCGTTTCCGTGATCTCGAAGCACATCGCGCCGGGCGCCAATTCGCCGGCGCTGAGTTCCGCAATTAGGAATTCGAGAAACCGCTCATCGTTGAGCGAGGTCCCCGACAGATTTACCGCGATGGTGAAAGGCTTGACGCCGGATTCGATGCGGTGCACCACCCGATCGAGCGCCTGACGCACGACCCACCGGTCGATTGACGGCATGATGTTGTAGCGTTCCGCCGCGGGAATGAATTCCGCCGGCGCCACGATGGTTCCGGACTCATCGCGCAAGCGCAGCATCAGCTCGAAGTGCTCACGCTCATGCGGCTTTGTGCCGATCGGCACGATCGGCTGGTAGAACAATTCGAAGCGGCTTTCGTCGCGGGCGCGTGCCAATTTCGAGACCCAATGCATCTCCCGATGCCGCTCGGGCATGTCATCGGGCTTGTACAGCTGCACGCGGTTCCGGCCGGAATCCTTGGCGGAATAGCACGCCACGTCGGCGGCACTCATGACATTGGCAACGGTGGGTATCTCACTGGTGATCTCCACGATGCCGATGCTGGCGCCGACCGCGAGTACCCCGCCCTGCCAGGTGAACCGATAATCACGGATGCCCTGGCGGAGGTTTTCCGCAATGCGCAGCGCCTGATCGCGCTCGCAATCCTGCAGCAGGATACCGAACTCATCGCCGCCCAAGCGGGCGAGCGTATCGCCGCCACGCACCCGCGACTGAATGACGCCCGTGATCTGCTTCAACAGCAAGTCGCCGGCCGGATGGCCGCAGGTGTCGTTCACCAGTTTGAATTGGTCCAAGTCCAGGTACAGGAGGACATGGCGTGCCTGCAAGTTCTGCCGCGCATCTTCGACGGCGACCGTCAGGCGGTTCTCGAATTCGCGCCGGTTGATGAGGCCGGTGAGCGCATCGTGACTTGCCTGGTAGTGCAGCGCGCGATGCAGCCGCCGCTCTTTGCTCACGTCATGGAACACCATGACGGCGCCGATCAAATTGCCCGCGCGGTCGCGAATCGGCGCCGCTGAATCCTGGATGGCGATTTCCTGGCCGCGGCGATTGATCAGGACGGTATGCTCGGTGAGCCCTAGCACCTGACCTTCGCGCAGACAGCGCGCGACCGGACTTTCGCCGCCTTCGCGGGTGACCTCGTCCACCACCGTCAAGATATTGCCGATCAGCTGGCCTTGCGCCTCGCGATTCTCCCAGCCGGTCAGGCTTTCCGCGACCGGATTCATGTAGTCGATGCGCCCTTCAGAATCGGTGGTGATCACCGCGTCGCCAATCGATTGCAGCGTAACCTGGGCGCGTTCCTTGGCTTGAAAAACCGCGGTCTCGGCTTTCTTGCGCTCGGTGATGTCGGTCAAGGTGCCTTCGAAACCGCACACCCGCCCGGCGGCGTCGCGCACCACGCGGCAGTTATCGACCACGACCAGCATGGAGCCGTCTTTGCGGCGCATCACGTACTCTTCGTTGCGCAACTCACCCTCACCTTCGGCGCGGCGCGCGAAGTTCTCGCGATCGTTCGGATACCAGTACAAAGCGCGGGCAGGCACTTGGTACAGTTCCTCGGCGGAGGCATAGCCCAGCAGGTTCACGAAGGCCGGGTTGGCGACCAGAATGCGGCCGTCGCGGGTCGTTTGATAGACGCCCTCCATGACGCTTTCAAACAGGCCGCGAAACTTTGACTCGCTGTTGCGCAGGGCGTCTTCCGCGGCGCGGCGTTCAATGGCGATGCCGGCGATCTGCGCCATGCGCACCATGAGTTCGTGATCGCGCGACAACGGGATGCCCACTTGCCGGCGATACACCGCAAAGGTACCCACGATTTGGCCGTCCGATGCCACGATGGGCGCGGACCAGGCGGCCCGAAATCCCGCCTGACGCGCCGCCTCGCGGCGATACTCCCACAGCGCATCGGTCTCGATGTCGGCCACCGTCACGAGACGGCTCAAGTAAACGGCCGCGGAGCAGGAGCCGAAGCGGATGCCGACGGGCGCATAGTCCATCGCCTGCACGAATTCGCGCGGCAGATTCGGCGCCGCTCCGAAGCTCAAGGCCTGTTTCTCGCGATCCAAGAGGTTAATGGCGCAGCAGCTCTCGGGCATGGCGCGTTCGATCAATTCGCAGATTGCCTCGAGCGCCGCGCTCAAGGGGGCATTGGCGGCGATTTTTTCGAAGACGCGGCGCTCTCCGGCGGCGATCGCATCCGCGCGCTTGCGCTCGGTGATATCGATGATGCTCGCCCGGAGCAGGCGCCCGCTGGAACTCGGCAGGCGCACGAATCGCACCTCGCAGGGAAAGTTCTGACCGGCGGAATCGCAGTGCACCCACTCGAACACCGGTACGGCACCGGCCAGGGCACTCTCGATGTGGCCTCGTACCACGCCAAAAGAAGGCGTGCCGTCGGCTTGGATCGGCGGACTGATCTTGTCCGGCCCGATGCCGAGCAGCGCTGCCCGGTTCATCTTGAAGAAGCGGCAGGCATTGTCGTTGACGTCGACGAACTTTCCGGCATCGACATCGAATACCAGGATCGCCTCAGGAGCATGCTCCACCAGCGTCCGGTAGCGGCCCTCGCTTTCGCGCACCGACACTTCGGCGAGATGCCGCTCGGTAATGTCGCGAATGCAGACGATGTAGCCGTCCAACCAATTGAGCTTGGCCTTGCTGACGGCAATTTCGATCGCGACCCGGCTGCCGCCCTTGACCAGTCCCCAGGTCTGAGTCGCGGCCAAGTCCACGTGCGTATCGTCGATTTTGGTCGCGAGACGCTCGAGATAGTCGCACGGCTGCTTCGCATCCACATCGGCGAGCAACATTCCCACCGAGCGGCCGAGAATCTCGGCGGGCGGATAGCCGAAGATTCGTTCGCCGGTGTGATTGAATGATTCGATGCGGCCGCTGTTATCGACCGTAATGATCGCGTCCTTGACGTTGTCGAGGATTGCCTGCAAATGCGACGCGGTCTGCTCGCGAATCTCGCGAGTCATCGCCTGCGCCTCATCGGACATCAGCTGCATCGAGCGCACGACGCCGCGCCGCTCGGCATCGAGCCGATCGTAATGCGCACTGATGGTTTTCAGCAGCTGATCTAAATCAAGCGCGCCGGCGCGGCCTCGCGTCTCCGCAATCTGGCGTTCCAGCAGAGGGTTGAGACTGTCTGCAGATTGCGCTGGTTCGCTGCGGACGGCAGCCGCGGTATCGCGTGACAAGACCTAAGATCTCCCGCACTTGACTCGGTGCTTCCCGGCACCTGAACGTCCTAGATGTTAGGGAGATCCCCGAGAGGCGGCGTGACGCGCGTCTCGGTTCGGTCAATATTTCGTCAAATCCCCTGATCCGCCGTTTCGCGCTCCGAGCGCTTGCGGTCGGTGGCTTTCAAATTGCGTTTGCGCAGACGCACCGAGTTTGGCGTCACCTCGATCAGCTCATCGTCGTCGATGAACTCCATGGCCTGTTCCAGGGTGAATCGGATCGGCGGGGTCAGCACGACATTCTCGTCCTTTCCGGCCGCGCGCATGTTGGTCAACTTCTTGCCCTTCAGCGGATTGACCACCAGATCGTCCTCGCGATTATTGAGGCCGATGATCATGCCCTCGTAGACCTCCTCGCCCGGCCCGATACACAGCCGGCCGCGTTCCTGCAGCGTGAACAGCGAATACGCCAGCGCCGTTCCCTGGCCGTTGGCAATGAGGACCCCGTTCGGACGCTGGCCCAGCTCGCGCTGCACCACCGGACCGTAGTGATCGAACACATGATGCAGCAGCCCGGTGCCGCGGGTCATGGTGCGAAATTCGGTCTGAAAGCCGATCAAGCCGCGCGAGGGCACCATGTAGTCCAAGCGAATCCGGCCGCGGCCGTCGGCCTGCATATCCTTGAGTTCCGCACCGCGGCTACCGAGTGCCGACATGATGTCGCCCTGGGCGGCCGAATCCGCATCCACCGTGACCTGCTCGTAGGGCTCATGCGGCGTGCCGTCGATTTGTTTGACCACCACGCGCGGCCTCGAGACCGCCATTTCAAAGCCTTCGCGGCGCATGTTCTCCAGCAACACGCCAAGATGCAGCTCGCCGCGGCCGAAGACCACAAACTTGTCGGGGTCTGCCGTCGGCTCGACGCGCAGGGCGACGTTGTGGATCGCTTCACGCTCGAGACGCTCGCGAATCTGGCGGCTGGTGACAAACTTGCCTTCGCGACCCAAAAAGGGCGAAGTATTGACCTCGAAGGTCATGCTGATGGTGGGCTCATCCACCGTCAGGCTGGGCAACGGTTCCACGGTTGCCGGATCGCACAAGGTATCGGAAACTTTGGGTTCCGCGATTCCGGCGAATGCCACGATGTCCCCGGCTCCGGCGGATTCCACTTCGACCCGGGTGAGGCCGTGGAATCCCAAAATCTGGGTAATTTTTTCCGAGCGCTGCTTGCCCTCGCGGGAAACCACGGTCACGGTCATACCGCGCTTGATGGTGCCGCGCTTGATGCGGCCGATGCCGATGGCGCCGACATAGCTGGAGTAATCGAGCAGCGTGACCTGCAGCTGCAGCGGACCGTCGACGTCCACATCCGGCGGTGGGCAATGCTCGACGATGGTCTTGAACAGCGGCTGCATGTCGCCATCGCGCACCGTCGAGTCGAGCCCGGCAAAGCCGCGCAACGCCGATGCATAGATGACGGGAAAATCCAACTGCGCGTCGGTCGCGCCCAAACGGTCGAATAGATCGAAGGTTTGGTCCAGCACCCAACCCGGCCGGGCCTCGTCGCGGTCGATCTTGTTGATCACCACGATGGGCCGCAGGCCATGTTTGAAGGCCTTCTGCGTGACAAACCGCGTCTGCGGCATGGGACCGTCCACCGCATCCACGAGCAGCAGCACACAGTCGACCATGGCGAGCACGCGCTCGACCTCGCCGCCGAAATCGGCGTGCCCCGGCGTGTCGACGATGTTGATGCGATAGTCGCCCCAGGTGATCGCGGTATTTTTTGCGAGAATCGTGATGCCGCGCTCGCGCTCGAGATCGTTCGAATCCATGACGCGTTCTTGCAGGTCTTTGCGTGCGTCGAGCGTGCCGGACTGCCGCAACAGTTGATCGACGAGCGTGGTCTTGCCATGATCGACGTGCGCGATGATGGCGATGTTGCGAAGCTTCTGAGTCACTGTGAGGCCCTTTAGGGAAACTCACCATTATAGGACGTTTGCGCTTGAAGCGCCCCAGTTTCAGCGCTCGGCGATGATGGGGATCGAAAAAACCCGCTGATCAACGATTTCGTCGTGCTTTAACAAAACCGTCACAGCGAGCAGCACCACGCCTTCGGCGTTGGGCGTGACGTTGACGGTCTCTTTATAGACTTCGCCGGCCTCCTCCGTGGGAATATCGAATTGATCGGCGCCGGCAGCGACCGAAACATCGTCCGCGCCGGTCACCCGGATCGTGGCGGGACTGGCGGCGACTTGCGCAATCAGGGCGAGGTTGATGTCGAGCGGCTGTCCCACCTTCGGCCGCTGTGCGATGTCGAACTTCAATTCGACCGGCACCTGGGATTTGCCTTGGGCTGCCGCCTGCACCATGCCCGCCGTTTGTTCCGCCGCCGTACCGCCGGGTTTGGGGGCCGCCGGGGCCCTCGCCTTGATGGGCGCGGCCGCCTTGGCGGCGGGCGCTGAGCCGGGGTCGCGGTTGCACGCAGCCACCGCAACCGTCATGCAGAGCAACAGAATTTTAGCGCTCGTCATCATTATTTTCTCGCCAGCCATCTTCCTATCATTACCATATATGCCACTGACGACAACAGGCCCGCGCCGTGCCCGCGTCACAACTCCAGCGGCGGCTCGAGCACCGCCGCCAGTTGGTCTTGCAGCGAGCGGTGGTGCTGCTCCCAATAGCGCGGCTCCGCAAACCACGGAAAAGCCATGGGAAAAGCCGGATCATGCCAGCGTCGCGCCAGCCAGGCGGAATAGTGAATCATGCGCAAGGCGCGCAGCGGCTCGATCAGGGCGATCTCGCGCCGATCAAAGGGCAAGAACTGCTCATAGCCCTTGAGCAAATCCTGTAGCTCGGTGCGCATTTCCTCCCGTCCGCCCGCCAACAGCATCCACAAATCTTGAACGGCAGGTCCGCTCAGACAATCGTCAAGATCGACAAAATGCGGCCCGAGATCGGTCCAGAGAATATTGCCGCGGTGACAGTCGCCCAAGATGCGTCCGAGTGCAGCGCCGCCCCAGTTGCGCGCACGCTCATCCACCGCCTCCAACAACTCGTCGGTCACCTCGGCGTACTTCGTCGCCAAGTAGTCGGGCATCCAATCGCCGTCCAGCACGAAATCACGTGCATTGCGGCCCAATTCCTCGATGCTCAAGGACGCGCGCTCTTTGAACCGGGACGCCCGACCCACGGCGTGAATGCGGCCGAGGAACCGGCCCACCCATTCGCGCTCATCGCGGTTGCCCAGTTCCGGCCAGCGTCCGCCGCGACGGGGAAACACGGCGTAGCGAAACCCCTGATGCGCATGCATCGATTCACCCGCCTGCAACAATGGCGCGACCACCGGGATTTCCTGGGCCGCGAGCTCACCGGCGAACGCATGCTCCTCGCGGATCGCCGCATCGCTCCAGCGCGCCGGGCGATAGAACTTGGCGACGACCGGCTCGCCGTCCTCGATACCAATCTGATATACCCGGTTTTCGTAGCTGTTGAGCGCCAGCACCCTGCCGTCGCAGTGATATCCCACCGCCTCGATCGCATCCAGAACGGTCTCGGGAGATAGCTTCGAATACGGCGCGTCGCGACTCATGCCGACGATTGTACAGTTACGACGCTGTCACTCCTTTTTGACTCCGACACGCTGCTAGAATGCGCCCCATGCGATTGCCCCGACCGAAGTCACTGAGCGGACTGATGCTGATCGGATTCACGATCGTGGCCGCACCGCTGCTGTTTGCGATCGTGAACGCCGCGGTACAGATGAACCGGTTGTCCATCCGCAGCCAGCAGCTGGTGGTTCATGGGATGCAGGGCACCCGTAACAACCAACGCATGTTCCAGGAGATCGAGGCGCTGGATCGTCAAGCGCGCCTGTATCAGGTCACGGGCAGCGCAGACCTGCTCGATGCCTACGCGCAACATCATTCGCGCTTGATCACCGCCGTGCATGAGCTTCTGACGCTGCCGCTGGATGAGGCCTCGCAAGAGGGCGTGCGCGCGGTCGAATCCAAAGCCAGTCAGGTGCTGCAAGATTTGCGGCACGCGGCGCCGAACTCCACCCGCATGGCGGAAGTGATCGCCGCCTTTCCGCAGCTGCTCGAGGCCGCGTCGGGTCTGTCCGATCGGATCAGCCTGCAGATCGACAAGGAGACCGCGAGCCTCGAGCTGGCGACCCAGCGCGCACAGCAAAATCTCGTCTGGCAAACGCTGCTGCTCGTGCCGATGACACTGGCCGTGGTGGGCGTGTTCACGTACTTGTTCGGCCGGCCGATTCGGGCAATCGATCGGGCCATCAGCGAACTCGGACGAGGCACCTTCTCGCGGCCCATCGCCATTAGCGGGCCGGCGGATCTGGAGCGATTGGCGGCGCAGCTCGAGTGGCTGCGCGGCCGGTTGCTCGATTTGGCCCAGGAAAAGAACCGATTTCTGCGACATATGTCGCATGAATTGAAAACCCCATTGGCAAATATTCGCGAAGGAACCGAGTTGTTGATGGACGGTGCGGTGGGCGAGCTGCAAAGCGGCCAGCGCGAAGTCACGGCGATCTTGCGCGAGAACGGCATGAAGCTGCAGCGACTGATCGAAAATCTTTTGTCTTTCAGCGCCTGGCAGGCAAAAAGCGTCGGCCTGGAGATTTCCGAATTCAAGCTGCGCCCCTTGATCAAGAGCGTGCTCGAGAATCAGCAACTCACCCTCGTGGCGCAGCGCGTCCGGCTCGACGTGCAGGTGGAAGATCTCACGCCCTTGGCCGACCGCAGCAAGGTGCGCCTGATTCTCGACAATCTGCTCTCCAATGCGGTCAAGTTCACGCCGCGCGGCGGTACCATTTCTCTGCATGCCCGCGCCGAGCGCGAGCAATTGATATTGGATGTGATGGACAGCGGTCCCGGCATTCCCACCGAGGAGCGCAAGCGCATCTTCGAAGCCTTCTACCAGGGAAAGACCCCGCAAGGCGGGCACGTCAAGGGCACGGGAATCGGCCTCTCGGTGGTCACGGAATTCGTCAACGCGCACGGCGGCAGCATCGAGATCCTCGAATCGAAGAGCGGCGGCGCGCATTTCCGCGTACGCCTGCCCCTGCGGGCGGCCAGCCCGACGGCCGCGCGCGAAAAAGCTCATGCCGCATAAGGGCATTTGCATTGCAGCATGCAGCCTGCTCGGCCTCTGGGTCGCCGGTTGCGGGGCGATGGGCAGCCCGAAGACCCCCACGCCGGTGGTCCCTGAGCGTCCCCAAGCCGACATCAGCCCGGTGGCACCGCTGCTGGAAATGATGAGCAACCTGCCGCAGGGGGACCCGGCGCGCCAGGCCGAGATCTTCCAGCAGGCCAAGGATGCAGCCGAATTGCAGCCGACCACCAGCAATCGACTCCGCTACGCCCTGGCCCTGGCGACGCCGGGCTACAGCGGGGCGGATCCCGTCGCAGCGCAGCGACAGTTGGCGGAACTGCTGGCGAGGCCCGAGACTCTGCTCCCTGTGGAGCGCTTATTGGCCGCGGTTGAACTCAAGGAGGTTGAGCAACGGCTGATACTGCAGGCCGAGAACGCGCGAATGCGCGATACCGTGCCGAATGACACGCATGACAAGCTGCAGGCGATCAATCGTCGCCTGGCGGCTGAAACCGACGAAAATGCGAAGTTGCGCAAGGCCTTGGATGAGGCTAGGGCTAAACTCGAGGCGGTAACACATATCGAGCAACGATCCGTCACCGACCGCGGAACCGGCGCCCCCCACACGCCATAACGCCTAACCGGAGAGACTGCACTGAACGCCTATTCGATTGCTGCCACCACCCCCCTTTCGTTCGGCCTGCAGCCGGGCAACCGGGATTCACTCACTCCGCAAAAGCGCAAAGCACGCATTCTGGTGGTCGACGATGACCCGGGTCTGCTGCGCCTGCTGACGATTCGTTTGCGCGCCGAGAATTACGAGGTCGAAGCGGTTGAAAGTGCCGCCGCCGCGTTGGCGGCGTGCGTGCGTTTTCGCCCGGATCTGGTGATCACCGATCTGCGCATGGATCAAATGGATGGCATTGGATTGCTCAAGGAGCTGCAAAGCCGCTGGCCGGGACTGCGGGTCATTATTCTCACGGCGCACGGCACGATTCCCGACGCCGTGCACGCGACGCAAAGCGGCGCCTTTGGCTTCCTCACCAAGCCGGTGGACAAGCAGGAGCTGCTCGATCACGTGCAAAAAGCACTCAAAGTGTCGGGTTTCGCGCACGTCGATGAGGATTGGCGCGCCAATATCGTCACGCGCAATCAGCTCATGGAAGATAAATTGGCCCAGGCGAACATGGTGGCCGGAACCGATGCACGGGTGTTGTTGACCGGCGAGAGCGGCACCGGCAAAGAGTTGCTGGCCCGCGCCATTCACGAGGCCAGCCCGCGCCGCAATAAGCCTTTCGTGGCGATTAATTGCAGTGCGATGGCCGAGAATCTGCTGGAGTCGGAACTGTTCGGTCACGAGCGCGGCGCATTTGCCGGCGCGACCCGCGCCCAAAAAGGCCTGTTCGAAACCGCCGACGGCGGCACCTTGCTATTGGATGAGGTCGGCGACATGCCGATGCGCCTGCAGGTCAAGCTGCTGCGCGTGCTTCAGGACAACACGATTCGCCCCGTGGGCGGCGCGGATGCCGTGCAGACCAATGTGCGCATTATTTCCGCCACGCATCGCGACCTGCACGAATTGATGGTGGCCGGCCAGTTTCGCGAGGACTTGTACTATCGGCTGAATGTGGTGCACATCGAGGTGCCCTCGCTCGGGCGCCGCCGCGAGGACATTCCTTTGCTGGTCGCGCACTTTTTGGAACAGATCGCCAAGGAGACCGGTCAGCGCAAGATCTATGCGCCGGAAGCGGTCGAACTGCTGGCGACGGCGGAATGGCCCGGCAATGTGCGCCAGCTGTACAACGTCGTGCGGCAAAACGTCGCGCTGTCGCACGGGCCGATCATCACCGCGGAACTGGTGCAGCAGTCGCTCGGCGGCAACCCCACCCGCCTGCCCTCCTTCGACGAGGCGCGCGATGAGTTTACGCGCAACTATCTGTCGCAGATCCTGCAGATCACGACCGGCAATGTCAGCCAGGCCGCGCGCCTGGCGAAGCGCAACCGCACGGATTTCTATAAATTGCTGTCGCGCCACCAGCTGTTGCCGGACGACTTCAAGAAAGGCTGATTCGCAGCGCGGCAAACCTTAGGCTGGGCAGACCTTACGCGCGGCAAGGCTCAGGCGCGGCGATAAAAATCGGCGACGCTCGCAACCACATGATCGAGCTGCACGCGGCTCAGCTCCGGATAGATGGGCAACGCCAAGGTCTCGGCCGCGGCACGCTCGGATTCCGGAAAATCGCCCGGCGCGTACTTTAAATAGGCAAAACACTTTTGCAAGTGCAGCGGCACCGGGTAATAAATTTCCGTGCCGATGCTGCGTGCGCTCAAGTGATCCTTCAGCGTGTCGCGATCGGGTGCGCGCACGACGTATTGATTGAAGATGTGGCGACCCGGCACCGCCGCCTGCGGGGTGATCAGGTTTTGGGCGCCGCCGGCCGCGGCAAATGCCGCCGTGTAATAGGCGGCATTTCGCTGCCGCGCCTCGGTCCAGCCATCCAAATATTTCAGCTTCACGCGCAGCACCGCGGCCTGCAGCTCATCGATTCTGAAGTTGCCGCCGATCACCGCATGAAAATATTTCGGCTTGCCGCCATGCACGCGCAGCACGCGCATGCTCTCGGCAAGCTCCGCATCGTTGGTCGTACACAACCCAGCGTCGCCGAATGCACCGAGATTTTTGCTGGGAAAGAATGAGAAGCAGCCGATATCGCCGATCGAGCCGACGCGCACGCCGCGGTATTCCGTGCCGATGGCCTGCGCCGCGTCCTCGATCACTTTTAGACCGTATTGCTTTGCCAGGGCCATCAGCGGATCCATGTCGGCCGACTGGCCGTAGAGATGCACCGGCATGAGACCTTTGATGCGACCGCCCGTGGCGCCATTGAACAGCTGGCCATCCTGAACGCTGCAATGCCGATCGATGAATTCCGCCACCGCCGGCGGCGATAAGTTAAAGGAGACCGGGTCGATGTCGCAGAACACCGGTCGCGCACCCAGGCGCGCAATCGTTCCAGCCGTGGCGAAGAAGGTGAAGGGGCTTGTAATTATTTCATCGCCGACGCCCACCCCCAGGGCCATGAGCGCGAGAAGCAGCGCATCCGTACCGGACGAGACGCCGATGCCGGCGGCGCTCGCGCAGTAGGCCGCCACCTCGGCCTCCAGGGCCAGCACATTTTCGCCGAGGATGAAGCGCTGACTTGCACAAACTTCCTCTATGATGGGCATCACTTCAGCGCGAATCTGCGCGTACTGAGCCTTAAGATCGAGTAATGGAACGTTAGTCATAGGCGCCTAGAATATCATTCGTGCGATGGCCATAGGCGAAGGCGTCGCGCTTCAACGGATATCGGATGACCCAGCCGGTCTTGGTAAAGCAGAGCTTGATGATCGCGCTCCTGACCGGTGTTCAGGCACTGGTGCCGGCCGTGGTCGCCATCGGTTCGCTGTACGCAACCATCGTGCTTTACGGACACCATTTCGATCCGTCCTCAGCGGCGATCGCGATCGTGGGTGTGTTGTGCCTGGTCCTGGTGCAGCCGCCTCGTGAAGTCAGCACACAGTTGACCTCGGCACGCCTTTCCGATGTCGCGGACGTGACCCTGCGCTGGATGATCTTACTGCTGGTGTTGCTCGCCGTGGGCTATATCACCAGAACCTTTACCGTTTATCCGCGGCGGGTCTTTCTCACGTGGGCGGCAGTGACACCGGTGCTGTTGATCGCGGTCACGCTGGCAATGCAGGAAGTGAAACAGCGCTTTTTGATGAACGCCCTCGAGACGCGCAGCGCCATCATCGCCGGATACAACACCACCAGTTTTGAGCTCGCACGCCGTTTGCAAAACAACCCGGGCATGCGGGTGGACATGGTCGGTTTCTTCGACGATCGCAGCAAAGAGCGGCTCGGTATGGATGGCGAGGCCAAGCTGGTCGGCTCCTTGAGCGACATGTCGGAGTACGTGAAAGCCAACCGCACGGATGTCATCTTCATCGCCCTGCCGATTCGCCACGTCAAGCGCGTGATGGACCTGTTGGACGACCTGCGCGACACCACGGCGTCCATCTACTACGTGCCCGATATTTTCGTGTTCAACCTGATTCAGGCGCGTTCGAGCGAGATCCACGGCATTCCGGTCGTGGCCATGTTGGAAACGCCCTTTTACGGCTATCGCGGCGTCGCCAAGCGCGTCACCGACGTCGCTTTCTCCGCGCTCATCCTGCTGCTCTTGCTGCCCTTGCTGCTGCTCATCGGTCTGGCCATCCGCTTCACCTCTGCCGGGCCCATCATTTTTACGCAGCGCCGCTACGGCTTGGACGGCAAAGAAATTGGGGTTTACAAATTTCGCACCATGCGGGTAACGGAGGACGGCGCGCAGATTCGCCAGGCTTCCAGAACCGATATCCGCATCACCCCCATCGGCAGAGTGCTGCGCCGTTTGTCGCTGGATGAATTGCCGCAGCTCATCAATGTGCTGCAAGGCCGGATGAGCTTGGTGGGCCCACGGCCGCACGCGGTGGCTCACAATGAAGAATATCGAAAGCTCATCAAGGGCTACATGTTGCGGCACAAAGTGTTGCCCGGTATTACCGGTCTCGCGCAGATCAATGGCTGGCGCGGCGAGACTTCCAATCTGGAAGACATGGAAGCGCGGGTCAATTACGATCTTGACTACCTGCGCCATTGGACGCCGTTGCTCGACTTCAAAATTCTGCTGTTGACGGTCGTCAAGGTGTTTCGCGACGACAAGGCGTACTGATCGAGCGAAGTCTCGTCGCCGCTCGAGATGCCTTAGGCGATGGCCATGCCTGACGAGACGAATTGCTCGTGGAATAAATACTGACCTTGCAGCGGCATGGCGGCCTGTACATCGAGTGCCAGGCTGCGGTTCGCCACGATCGTGAACGCGCCGCGCTTGTCACCCCACCTCGGAAGCTCAACCGCGACGTCGTGAAAACCCAAGCGCTCTTGCGTCAAGGCGTATTGGCATTTGTAGAACGCCTCCTTGGCTGAAAAGATCAAGGTCGCCGCGGCGAGTTGTTCAGCCTGCGGCAACGCGCGCAGCCAGGTCGTTTCCGGCGGCGTGCAGATACCCCGCCAGAGCTCCGCCTT
>Ga0209169_10000560_pt1 | contig 22557 bp, 22 predicted proteins | sample HubBroMetageWRM4_FD_188346 | JGI IMG/M metagenome (GOLD analysis project Ga0209169, IMG submission 188346) | Warmed soil microbial communities from the Hubbard Brook experimental Forest, New Hampshire - Hubbard Brook CCASE Soil Metagenome WRM 4... | ecosystem: Environmental > Terrestrial > Soil...
GCCGAGATGGCGCAGGTCCTCTGACATCGTCTCCTTGTCGTCGGTCCGCGTCGCCAGCTCGAGAGACTGTTGCAAGACGGGGACCGCGACGGCGTTGTCGCGCCGGACAAGCTGGTGGAAGCAGCCGACCCAGAACAGCGCTTCGCCCTCGCCGCTGGCGTCGCCGAGTGCCCGGTACAGTTCTGCCGCGCGCTCGAAGAACGTCAGCTCCGCGGGATCCTCGCGGGCCAGCTCGGGGTCTTCCTCGCGAAGCTGCAGGAACCGGCCATGAATGATCCGGCCCCGGGCCAGCGCCAGATCGGCCTCCACAGCGTCGAGTTCCCGGTCCGCCGCTGCCAACGCGCCGGTATCCCCCTCGAACAGCGCACGCTCATAGAGCAGCCGGGACCTTTCGACGCGTTCGTCCATGCCGCAAAACGCTACCGGTCCGGCCGGAATGATCGCCGGGAGGCTGCGGTTGCGGCCTGCATGACAACAGTGGGACTGATCGGCAGCGGCATGATCGGCGGCACGGTGGCCCGGCTCAGCGTCGCCGCCGGGCACCAGGTCGTGCTCAGCAACTCGCGCGGCCCCGAAACACTAGAGGAGCTGGCACGCGAGCTGGGACCGCTGGCCAGGGCCGGGACCGGCGCGCAGGCGGCTGCCGGAGACATCGTCGTGGTCGCGATCCCGTTGCGCGCGGACCCCAGCGTCCCGGCGGGGCCGCTGGCCGGCAAGACCGTCATCGACGCCAACAACTACTACCCGCAGCGCGACGGGCAGATCGCCGAGCTGGACAGCGGCGCGGTCACCAGCAGCGGGCTGCTGCAGCGCCACCTGTCCGGATCGCACGTCGTGAAGGCGTTCAACAACATCTTCTACCGGCACCTGCTGTCCCTCGCCCGTCTGGCCGGAGTCGAACGCGACGTCACGTTCCTGCCCATCGCCGGCGACGACCCGGCCGCCAAGCAGGCCGTCACCGCGTTCCTCGACTCGATCGGCTACGGCACGGTCGATGCGGGATCGCTCGCTGATAGCTGGCGCCAGGAGCCAGGCACACCCGTCTACGGTGCGCCCTACGGCCCGTTCTCGCTGGAGAAGGGCACGCCCGCCAGCGAGGACACCATCCGCGCCGCACTCGCAGCCGCCACCAGGTAACCGGGCCGCTTCCAGGCGACTGTACGGATCCAGTGTCGCTACCGCGACACCTATCCCGCGCGGAGGGGTGATCCGGCGACCTTGACAACGGCACCGCATGTGGTTCGGTGTTGCATGGCGAGAGTGAGCCTGGCGGAAGGCGGGCAGACATGACCGAGTTCTCGATTGGAGCCGACGCCAGCTGCAGTGACGGGCCGTGCGGGGAGCTCACCCGGCTGATCGTCGATCCCGAAACGCAGGCGGTCACCCATCTGGTGATCGGGTCGAAGCATCGGGGCGAGAGGGGACGGCTTGTCCCCATTGACCTTGTCGATGACACGGCGGGCGAGATCAAGCTCCGCGTGACCAGGGCCGAGTTCGACAAGCTCGATTCGGCCGAAGAAACGGACCTGCTGCCCGGCGACGGCGGCTACGACCAGATCTATAACCCCGCGCTGGGCACGCTGGGCGGCAGCGCGCGCTTCCCGGTTTTGGCCATGGCCAGCTTCCGCCCGAACGACCGCGCAAGTGCCGCGACCCACGACAGCATCCCCATGGGAGAGGTGGACGTTCGGCGCGGCGAGCCGGTCTTCGCCACCGACGGCGAAATCGGGAAGATCCAGGGCCTCGTCATCGACCCGAGCAGTCGGCACGTGACCCACGTGCTGCTCGAGGAGGGACACCTCTGGGGCCGCAAAGAGGTGGCTATCCCGATCGGCTCCGTCGCCAGGGTCGGAGACATCGTCCAGCTCACCATCGACAAGCGGCAAGTGCAGGATCTGCCGCCGGTAGACGTCGACCACCTAGAGACGTAGCGCTCGATCAGGGCAGCGCGCTCGCGTCACAGTTGGTGGATCAGCGGCTGTGCGATGTGCCTGTCGTACCAGAACTGCGCCTCACGGCGTGACTCGAAGGGCCGCGGATCCCATGCCGCGCACCTGGGGGCAGCGCAGCTGATCCTGGTCTTCCCGTCTGCGGTTCCGTTCTCGACCGGCAAGTGGGCGGGTGCGCGGCGGAGGCGAGTGTCACCGACTGCGTGCATGCGTCAACACTCCCACCCGGCACGGATTTCAAACCGGAGGCGCGCCGTTGTCAGCTTCCCGCCCAGAGCCGGACGGCAAGGGCGAGCCCCGCGAGCGCGGCGAGGATGCGCAGCACGTTCCCGGGCATCCGCCTGGTCAGGGCGGGCCCGATCATGCTGCCGCCCAGGAAGCCGGCGGCCATCGGCGCTGCGGCTGCCCAGTCGACGCGCCAGCACGCGATGAACACGATGCAGCAGGACACGTCCGCGATGCCGAGGAGCATGTTCTTGAGCGCGTTGCACCGAGCTGGCTGCTGGCCAGTGGCGATCATGAGCAGGGCCAGGGTCATCACCCCCGCCCCGGCGCCCCAGTAGCCGTCGTAGGCGGCCGACGCCAGCAGCCCGCCGGGCAGCAGAAGGCGGCGCCCCCGGCGGGCCGGGCGGCGGGCGAGCCACGCCGTGGCCACCGGCTGCAGCAGCAGCGCGAGCGCGGCGAAGGCGAGCAGGAACGGCACGACCCGGTCGAAGGCCGCGGCGGGCGTGACCAGAAGCAGCCCGGCACCAGCGGCACTGCCCGCGGCGGTGAGCGGCGCCCAGCGCAACAGCCATGGTCCCTGCCCGCGCAGTTCGGGCCTGGAGCCCAGCGCTGAGCCTGGCCAGGCGGCCACGAATGCTACGGCGTTGGTGATGTTGGCGGGCAGCGGCGGCAGGCCAACTGCCAACAGCGCAGGATAGGAGATCAGCGAGGCGGTGCCGCCCGCGGATCCCACGATCCCGGCCAGCGCCCCCGCGCCGAGCAGCAGGGCGGCCCGCGCGACCGTCATCCCGCCATCATCCCGTCGCTGTCGGCCACTGTGCCAGCCTGCGGTCTTGCCGGGCTGGTACCCGCTGGCTAGCCGACCTAGCCGACCTGCCATCCACTCTTGCTAGGTAAGTGCCCGTTTCTGTCAGGACAGTGCGGCAGGAAGCCCGAAAGCGGTGAAGTAACTGGGTTCGAGGAACGAGGTGATCTCGGCGATGCGGGTGTCGCGCAGGGTCAGGATCGTGATGGACCACGCCAGGTGCGGGCCGGAGGCCTGGGCACCGAGGTAGAACGCCACGGCAGGCTGGCCGTTGGAGCTGGTCGTCAGGTACCGCCAGCTCGGGCAGCGGGTTAGGGGGACTTCCACTGCGAAGTCGGTCACAGCCGCGAGGCCGTGGTACCAGTGCGGCAGCGGCGGCATCGACCAGGTGACGTCCTCGGTGAGCAGCGCGACCAGGGCATCGGGGTCGCCGCTTTCCAGGGCGGTCGCGAACCCGGTGACGAGTTCCCGCAGGCGGGTGTCGCCGATTGTGCGCAGGGTCTGCTGCTGGCTAGGGGCCGGGACCTTCTCCTGGATGGTCCTGCGGGCTCGCGCCAGCGCGGAGTTCACCGAGGTGGCCGATGTCTGCATGGTTTCGGCGATCTCGGCGGCGGAGAAGCCGAGGACGTCGAATAGCAGCAGCGCGGCCCGCTGATTGCCGGACAGGTGCTGCAGGGCCGCGACGAAGGCGAGCTCGACGGCCTCACGCTGCTCGTAGCGCGCCTCCGGGCTGCCGGATCCCTGACCAACGCCGGTGTCGGGGTAGGGGCTCAGCCAGGCGACATCGGTCAGCGGGGTGTTGCCTTGGATGACGGCGCGGTCGCTGGATGGGCCCAGGTCCATGGGCATGGCCCGCTTGCCGCGGGCGTGGACGAGGTCCAGGCAAGTGCGGGTCGCCACGGTATACAGCCAGGTGCGCAGTGAACTGCGCTCCTCGAATCCTGCCAGGCCCCGCCACGCGCGGAGCAGCGCATCCTGCACGGCGTCGTCCGCGTCGTGGGCTGAACCGAGCATGCGGTAGCAGTGCGCGTGCAACTCCGGCCGCAGCGGCGCCACCAGGCGGGTGAATGCGGCGGCATCCCCAATGCGCGCCTGGGCCAGGTCGGCGCTCTCGGTCCCTATGGCGGCGCTGCCCCCCATCTGGCCGGAAGGAATCTTCCCCACAGCCGACGATTCTGCCGCACGGCGGGAGTCTCACCGGCAAGCGACCACGATTCACGAGAGAGGCTGCTCATGACGACCGGACATCACCCGGTGCCCCCGCCACGTGCTCACGAGCGTGCTGCCAGCCTGTGGCCGCTGGTGCACGCCGAACGAGCCGCGCTGGCGGACGACCTGGCCGGCCGGGGCGACCAGCAGTGGCAGACGCAGTCGCTGTGCACCGGGCTTACGGTGCGCGAGGTGCTCGCCCACATCACCGCGGGTGCGAGCCTCACCCCGCTGAGGTGGATGGCGGGCGTGATCCGCTGCCGGTTCGACTTCGACAGACAGGTGGCCATGCGACTGGCCGAACAGCTCGGAGCGACCCCGGCTGAGACGCTCGCGCGGTTCCGCCACGTTGTCAGCAGCACGACCAAACCGCCCCTTCCGATCGCGGCCATGCTCGGCGAGGCGATCGTGCACGCCGAAGACATCCGGCGCCCGCTGGGAATCCGCCGTGCCTACCCGATTACCACGCTCACCCGGACGGCCGAGTACTACGGCAGTTCGAACCTCCCCGTCCTCACCAAGGAACGCGCCACCGGCCTGCGGATCCTCGCCACCGATGGCCCCTTCGCCGTCGGCTCCGGCCCGCTCGTAACAGGTCCCACGCTGGCCCTGATCATGGCCATGGCCGGCCGGGCCGCCTACTGCGACGAACTCGACGGCGATGGTGCCGAGATCCTCGGCAGTCGTGCGCCTACAGCGGCCTGAGCGGAGTCCAGGTTCCGTGGTCAGTGAGGCGAAGCTGCGCCGATAGCCCGGCGTCGTTGAAGGCCCTGGCGAGGTCATCGCGTCCCTCGCTGAAGTGGGCCCAGCCGTCGTAGTGGGCCGGGATGACCGCGGCTGGCCCCAGGACCGCTGCCGCGGCCGCCGCCCGGATGCTGTCCAGGCTCAGCGCGCGGTTCTGGAACTTGGCCGCGACGCGGGCGGCGCCGGCGTGCAGGACGGTCGCGTCGATGGCCGGGGCGCGGCGGGAGATCTCGGCAACGGTCTGGATGGAGGCGTTGTCCCCGCTGACGTAGATGGTGGGCAGGCTGTGCCCGGACAGGAGGAAGCCGATGACCTCGCAGTTGACGAAGCCGTCGGCGTCGCGTTCTCCGTCCTCGGGTCCGTGCACCGCGGGGACGGCGGTGACGGTCAGCTCGCCGCCATCGGGACGCGGGACGGAATGGCTGGTCCACGGGGCGAGCCCGACGGCGGGCTGGCCGAGGCGCCCCGCTCCGCTGCGTGTGGTCAGCACCAGAGGGGCGGCGAGGGCCATAGCCCGGCCACGGTCGTCCAGGTTGTCGGCGTGGTTGTCGTGGCTGACCAGCACCAGGTCCACCGGCCCGAGCTGGTCCTCGGCCAGCACCGGTCCGGCGGTCTTGGTGAGGTAGCCATGGGGGCCGGGCGCGTCGAAGGTGGGATCGCTCACGATTCGCAGGCCACCGAGGTCCAGAACGGTCGTCGGACCGCCCACCACCATGACCGCGCATTCCTCTCGCGTCATCACCGCTACACCTTACGACCGCTACTTTTACTTCCCACCTTGGGCGGCGAGCCTTTCGATGGTCTCGAGCTCCTGGTCGATTTTCGCTTCGGCCGCCCGGCGGTAGCTTGACCGTTTCTCGCTGGGCACGGGAGTCTGCACGCGCAGGTGTTCGAGATGGGCCAGCAGGGTCTGGCTGCCCAGGGGGCGGGCGGCGAACGCAATGACGATCGTTGCCGATTGCATGAGGCACCAGCCTGACCGAAGCTTGGCCTCCATAGGTTCCTCGTGACCGGCGCTGTCTTCCACCAGCAGGCGCAGGAGCTCGCCGTGCCGCTCGATGACGCGCACGTGCGCGACGCTGGGCTCGTAGCGGGGAGTCGCCTGTTCCATGTCTGCGATGACCCGCCACACGTCGTCAAAGGGAGCGGTGATCTGCCGCTGCCGGACTACGGCACCGGGCAGCGCGGCCGCGAGAATAGCGAGCCGGTCGATGGGGTCGATCGGGTCGATGTTTTCAGGCGCCACGGCATCGTTCACGATTCCCACATCTCCCGGAACGTGGCCCTGGCTCGATGCAAACGAGATTTCACGGTTCCTGCCGGAATCCCCAGGACAGTAGCGATCTCTTGCTCGCTGAGCCCTTCTCTTGTGCGCAAGACCAGCACCGTCCGCTGCGAAGGCGGCAATCGTGCCAGGGCATCATCGATGTCTGCTAGCCCCTCGAAGGAGGGGACACAGCCGTCGGCAGGCGTTGGGCCCGCGGCGATCTCCTGGTCAGGCTCGCGAACAAGGCGCATCGCCGTTCTTACGGTGACCGACCGTACCCAGGTCATGATCGCCTCGGGAGCGTGCAGCGAGGGCAGGCCGCGGAATATGGCGAGCAGGGCTTCCTGCGTCGCGTCATCGGCCGCCGCCGGGGCGATCCGCGCGCACAACCGGCGGACGTAGGGCGCCAGCTCGTCGAGAAGCTGGTCCAGCGCGAGCACGTCTCCCTGCTGAGCAGCCGCGACCTTCGCTGGGTCCACAGCAGCGAGATTACCGGGAACCTTCCGGGGGCCTTCCTCCACTTTCTCTATCAGGAAGCCATAACAGGAGGCCTGTCCCGTGGAACCAGACCTGACCGTTGTCGGCGCGGGCCTTACCGGGCTTACCGCCGCGATCGAGGCAGCCGAGCGTGGCTGGCGCGTCGTTGTTGCCGAGGCACATTCCCAGCCAGGCGGCCGGGCCCGCTCGCTGTCGGGCCCGTTCCGGGCCAACACCGGCCCGCATGCGATTTACGTGGACGGGCCGTGGTGGACGTGGCTGGAGCGCCGCGGGCTCACGCCGCCCATTGTGGAGGCGCCGGATGCCAACCTTGTCCGGGCTGGAGGTCAGCTCGGCCCGTGGCCAGCCGAGCTCAGCGCGGCCATCGCCGCGCTGCCCGCCGAAGCGGCGGCGGAGGAACCGTTCCGCCTATGGCTGCTTCGGCACCTGCCCGCGGGCGCGGCCGAGGCGATCGTCGGATTGATGTTCATCGCCACCTTCGACCACGACCCGGGCCGGCTTTCGGCAGCGTTCGCCCGCGAGCGCCTTCGGCGCGCGCTGTCCGGCGGCGCGCGGTACGTGGTCGGCGGATGGTCCACGCTGGCCGGCCTTCTCGCCGACCGGGCTGTCAGCCTCGGGGTGCAGATACGCACCGGGACGCGGATACCGGCCCTGCCGGCCGGGCAGACGATCCTGGCGACCAGCCTCGCGACGGCGCGCCAGCTTACCGGTGACAGGTCGCTGACCTGGCCGAGTGCCCGCGTGGCAACGTTCGACCTGGGCTTGCGCGCCGACGCCAGCCCGGGCTGGTTCCGGGTGATGGACACCGATGACCGGATCTACGCCGCTCGCTACAGCGATGCCGACCACACCGTTGCCCCGCCTGGGCATGAGCTCATCCAGATCGCCGCCGCGTGCTCTCCGCGCGAGCGGAAGACTGACGCGGAACGCCGTGTGCACCGTCTTCTCGACGAGTCGTGGCCCGGCTGGCGAGCTGCGGTGCGATGGCAGCGCAGTTGCCTGCGCACCAACTGCACCGGGGCCATCGACCTGCCCGGAACGACGTGGCGCGACCGGCCCGCCGTCAGCCGCAGCAGCACGCTCGCGGTTGCCACGGACCAGTCCGCCGCTCCCGGACTGCTGGCCGAGGCTGGGATCAGCGCCGCACAACTCGCCGTCCAGCAGCTCAGCGAAACCCACCCCTACTGCAGAGCGGCAGGGATCAGCTCAGCCGCGCGAGGCGGGCTCAGGTCCGGCTGACTACGAAGGCCTCATCGTCGCCGGAGCTGGTCATGTAGTACCCGCCTGCCGCGCAGTAGCGCGCCGAGGCACACGACACGGACGTGACCTGTGCAGATCCGCCGGTGTTCAGCGCCGCCGAGCCGGGCACCTCGATCGCGGTGCCCCACGCGCCGTTTATATCGCTGACGACGAACGCCTGCTGGTGACCGGAGCCGTCCCGGTACGTCCCGCCGGCCGCGCAGTAGCGGGCCTGACCACAGGACACCGATTCGACGTCGGCGTTTCCGCCGACGTTCAGGGCCGCCAGACCGGGCACCTCGATCGCGTTGCCCCACGAGCCGTTCTTCTCTCTGACCACGAACGCCTGGTAGGGACCCTCGATGCTGGGAGCGTAGCTTCCGCCGGCCGCGCAGTAGTTCACAGATCCGCACGACACCGATCCGGCGCTGTTTCGCGCGCTGGCCGTCGTTCCAGCAACCGCTATTACGTTGCCCCAGGTTCCGTTCTTCTCGCTGGCCACGAGTGGCCCAGAGGGCGCATCGTTGGTGATGCTGCCGGAGAATCCTGCGGCCGCGCAGTTGCCTGCTGAAGCGCACGAGACCGACGCCACGGTGGCGACGCCGAAGGCCGCCGAGCCGGGTACCTCGATCGCCTTGCCCCAGGAGCCGTTCTTCTCGCTGACGAAGAATGCTTCTGGCGCATTGGCCCGGTAGGTGCCGGCCACGGCGCAGTTGCCGGCCGAAGCACACGACACCGAGCCGACGCCGGCAGACATGCCGATGTTCAACGCCGCTGATCCGGGCACTTCGATCGCCTTGCCCCAGGAGCCGTTCTTCTCGCTGACCACAAACGCCTGCTGGTCGCCGTCGCTGGAGTAGCTCCCGCCGGCCGCGCAATTGGTCGCCGACCCGCACGACAGCGCTGCGACCTGGGAACCCCCGCTCGCGCCGCTCAACGCCGCCGCCCCGGGCACCTGGATCGCCTTGCCCCAGGAGCCGTTCTTCTCGCTGACCACAAACGCACGGGTGCCTCGGGAACTGCTGTAGAACCCGCCGGCCGCGCAGTTGCCCGCCGAAGCGCACGATAGCGACGTGACCTGTGCGTTGCCGCCGGTGTTCAAGGTCGCCAGCCGGGGCACTTCGATCGCGGTGCCCCAGGAGCCGTTCTTCTCGCTGACTACGTAAGCCTGCCCGTGGCCGGAGCGGTTGTCGTAGTTCCCAGCGGCCGCGCAGTCACCTCGCGAGGAACACGACACCGCGACTAACGTGCCACCGTGGCCTGCGCTCAACCGCGCCAGGCCGGGCACCTCGATCGCCTTGCCCCAGCTGTCGGCCCGGGCGACCGCCCCGGCGGCCGGCCCAGCCATCACTGCCAGCGCCGCGGCGCACCACGCTGCCACCGCACCCGCCAAGACCACTACGACCCGAGTTCGTCTCATCGGTCCCCCTTGGCAGGCGCATGCCGCAGTGCGCGAACCCGCCCGCCCATCGGTCCCCATTACCTGGCCCAGGACACTACTCCGGCAATAGCCCAATCAGCGGCTGAATCGTCATTTTCCGCCCACGCATGGGCGGTGGAGGGCGAATCGTTACCAGGGGATTACTCGCTAGTGCTGTGGTCGCGTTCACCCCGTCGCTTGCCCGCCCAGGCGGGCCGGCGGCGGAGGCGAAAGGTAACGATGATCACGGCCGTCCCGACGAGCAGGGAGACGATGTTGGGGATCACCAGCGCCATGATCCGGGCCGACGCCCCATAAGCGATCCACAGCAAGAACCCGATGAGCAGGATCGTGAAATAGCCAACGGATATCTGGCCAGAGGAACGTTCACGCAGCATGCGGCGGATCTGCAGCAACGGGGCGAGGCCCATCAGCACCGCCCACGACGACGCGGCAGCTGCGAGGATGCTTTCAGCCATGGCACTCCTGGGTGAGGCGCCCTGGCCCTGCGGATCGTGCTCGCCAGCTGACTGGTGAGGGGCGCAAGCACGATCGGTTCATGCTAACTGCTAACTGGCCCGGGCGTTTCGAGGACGGCCAGCTGGGCCTGGCACGCGAACAGCGATGCCGGATGCCAGGATGCAGGCATGGCAAATCGCCTGTCTGGAATCACGATCGACTGCGCGGACCCCGCGCGGATGGCGTCCTTCTGGAGCGCGCTGCTGGACACGGCGGTCACCGGCGAACACGGCGACGACGCCGGATGGGCCACCGTCGGGTCACGCCTTGATGACCGGCCGCGCCTCACCTTCCAGCGGGTGGGGGAACCGAAAAACGCGAAGGTCCGCATCCACCTCGACATCCAGGTCGATGACATCCGCACTGCCCAGAAGCAGGTCGAGGATCTCGGCGGCCGCTGGTCAGGTGAGCGGCACGACTACGACGAGGGGGTTGTCGTGGTCATACACGATCCGGAAGACCATGAATTCTGCCCTGTCCAGTACTACGACTGCGCTACGTGAGCAGCCTGGCGAGCGAGCTCAGGCCGACGTTGACGTCGGGGTAGGCCGGAAGAAGCACGGCGTGGCCGGCCCCCCCGTGGTGCAGGACGGCCAGCTGTTCCCGGGCCCGTACCGGATTTCCCACGATGGCTAGACGGTCGATCCAGCTGTCGGGCAGGGCGGCTGCCAGGGCCGCCGCCGATCCGGTCTTCTGGCGAAGGTCGCTCAGTTCCGAGGCGAAATCAAGCACGGCGACATGTGGCTGCCAGTCCGGTTCCCCGACCACCCCCAGGGCACTTCGCACCTGGGCTCGGGCGACTCCCGGGTCATCGTCGACGGACGCGATGTTGAACGCGACGATCTCGTGACCCGGCGAGGCTATCTGTTCAACCACCATCGACAGGTATTCCGGCGTCACGGGCTCAGCGAGAATGGTTCCCTGCGCAACTCTGCCGGACAGCTGGAGCGACCGAGGCCCCCGCACGCCCGCGAAGACCGGCGGCACCACCGACGGCGGATGGGAAAGCTGCACTCCATTGAGCCGAACGTAGCGGCCGCTGAAATCCACGCGCTGTCCGCTGAGCAGCAGCCGCAGAGCCTGGATGTACTCATCCAGCAGCGTGAGCGGGCTCGACGGCCGGGCTCCCACCTGATCGAGCCAGCCCGGCATGCCATGCCCCACGCCCATGGTCAGCCGGCCCGGGTGCAGCCCCGCTAGGGTAGCGACCTCCATTGCGGCGAACGCCACATTGCGGGCCGCGGCTGGGACAATCCCGATACCCACGTGCAGTGATGTAGTCGACGCCAGGATCGTTGCCGCCTGCACGAAAGCGCCATGCAGGAAGCAGTCCTCCGCCACCCATACTTCGGGGAATCCAAGCTGCTCGGCTTTCTGCGCATAGCCGACCAGATGGTCCGGTGGGAGACGCGGCGGGACAAGGACGCCAATCATCGGCCCCACACGGACCGTCCTTGCATGACATGCCTCCTAGGGTCGGCCTGTGTCGTGATCGACAGCTGCAGGGCTGGTCTGGTGGTTTCGTGGCGCTCTGCAGATCGGCCGCCAAGCTACCAGCCCGTGGCCGCCGCGATCGGCACGCCGTGGGGTCGGCGGAGGTTCAGGTCATGTTAGGGCAGCAAAGCTGGTCGTTCCCGGGTCTGTTAGAGACGAGGTATTACGCGACAGAGCTTCAAGTCCACGAACTAATGTTCCATAGGTGTTTGATGTGCGTGATGAGAGCGTTTCATACGCAACCAGGGCGGCATGCAGCGACAGGCGCGACTCAGGCTCTTCCAGGTCCACGTTGGTGATGCGCTGGATTAGCGAAAGGCGACGGTAGAGGACTGGTCGGGACAGGTGGCTCTCGGCGGCAGTGACCGATTTATTGCCGCCGTTGCGGAGGTAGGACTCCAGTACCGTGATCAGCTTGCTGCCGTGACGGCTGTCGTAGTCCAGCAGCGGCCCGATCCTCGCCTCGATAAAGGCGGCGAGCGTTGGGTTGCCCTGTAGCAGCTGGAACAGCCCGCGCAGTTCCAGGTCCCTGATCGAGTACCACGGCCTGATCCACGCCTTGGTCAGAGCGGCTTCGGCCATCATGTTGGCTTCCTGCAGCGTCCGCCGCGCCTGGACCGCGCCGGTGACCACCTGTCCAGCGGCCACCACGAAGTCGATCTCCGCGATCACGCGCGCGGCGGACCCGGCCCGCTGCCGCAGCATCTGGACGTACTGGTCGATGACCTCGTCTGGTTGGTGACGGGTCTCCAGCGCGATAAGCATGCCGACAGCCCGGTCGCTTAGCCGTCCAGTGATCGCCCGAAGCTGACACCGCTCGGCGACCGTGGCGGCCATGTCGGACAGCTGCCTGACCTGGCTGGTGGGCACGTGCTCAACCGTGGACATGCGCAGTACCAGGCCGACGAATCGGCCGCGGTCCAGCGGGACGCCGAGCGCTGCGGCAGTGGTGGCGGTGTCGGCGACGGGCCGGGCGTGCGTCAGGATGTCGGCCAGCAGCGAGCCGTGGGCCAGCCGCTCCACGCTCGAGCCGTCCTGCTCGATCAGGTGGTTCAGCGCCAGGGCGGCCGAGGCTCGCTCGACCGTCATCTCGTCCACGCGGCTCGGCTGCTCCTGGCAGACGAGCACCAGCCTGCCCCAGACCTGCCCTCGGGCGCCTACCGGAGTGACCAGCCATCCGGTAGCTGGATCGAACGTGGTGCTGCCCGTGCTGGCCACCATCCGCGCGCAGTCGTCCCAGGTCAGCAGCAGATCGCGGGCGTCAAGCCCGGCCGTGTCGATGGCCAGGGGCTGGTGCGCGAGATTTTCTAGCACCACGATCCTGCGGGTCAGCCGGGCGACCCTCGCCAGGATCTCCGTGGTCGACGCTCCCTCCAGGCTCAGCTCCATGAATGTGCTGCTGACCTGGTCGGCGATGCGCAGGTCGGTGAGCTGTGATTCGAAGATGAGCGAGTGCGCCGCCTCGGTGACCGAGACGAACGGGACCTCGCGGTGCAGTTCGACCAGCGGCAGGTGCAGCCGGTTGGCCGCGGTGATCGCCGGCGCCGGCAGGGCGTGCGAGAAGCGCCGGCCGAGTTCCACGATGACTCCGGCGGCCGATGCCCGCGCCAGCTCGGTCAGCAGCCTGACCAGCCCATCGCGCTCGCTAGGCAGCGCGATTCCCGTGGTCAGAACTATTTCCCCGCCGCGCAGCAGGTGCGCGATGTCCGGGACCTCGGAAATGTGTACCCAGCGGACCTCGTTCTCTAGACCGTCGCGGCCCGCGACCACCTCGGGCAGGCCGTGTTGCAGCACGTCAAGGGCGAGGATCTCCGCGACGGTCGGCATCGGCGCTAGTTCGCCGCCGTGATGGTGACGAGGTCGGGCGGCTCAGCCCTGCCGATCACCGCCTCGGCCTGCTCGGCGACCTGCAGGAGCAACCTGTCCTTTCCCGTAGCAGCTACTAGCTGAATTCCGACCGGCAAGCCCTCTTCGCTGTATCCCGCCGGGATCGAGATCGCGGGCTGGCCGGACACGTTGAAGGGCCGGGCGAACACGCCTACGTCGCACTCGGCCCTGTCCACGAAGCCGAGTGTGGGCGCTGGTACCGGCACGGCCGGCGTGACGAGGATGTCGATGTGCGTACGCCACCATGTGTTGATGTCCCAACACGCGTCCTGTAGCGACTCCACCGACGCTATGTAACGCGCCGCCGACACAGATCTGGCCTTGCTCGCGAACTCCCACGTCCACGGTTCGACGTCGGCCTGGCCGATCGGGCGACCCAGGCGCTCGGACCAGCGGTCCAGGTCGCGGAGCATCCCGACCGCGACCAGCGTGTGCAGGTGCTGCTCGTATGCTGCCTCGGCGAAGGCCGGGACCTGCGCGGTGGCCACGCGGTGGCCGAGCCGGTCAAACGCCGACGCGACCCTTTCGGCGGCGGCCGCACACGCCGCGTGTACGGGTTCGCGGCCGCCGGGCGGCCGGGTGACTACGCCGATCCTGAGCCGAGGCGGCGCCTGCTGCGCGGTGGGCCGTGGCCGCCAGGCGGGTGGCCGGTACGGATCACCGGTTGCGCCGCCGCTGATTTGGCGCAGCACCGCGGCCGCGTCTCTGACCGAGCGGGTGAGCACGCCCTCGCAGGTCAGGAACCCGCGGAACTCGCCGAACTCAGGCCCGAGGGAAATCGAGGCGCGGGTCGGCTTGATGCCGACGACTCCACACATGCTGGCGGGAACGCGGATCGAGCCGCCGGTGTCGTTGCCGTGAGCCACCGGAACGAAGCCGGCCGCTACAGAGGCCGCCGAGCCGCCGCTCGAGCCTCCTGTCGAACGGGACAGATCCCATGGATTCCGGGTTGGACCGTAGGCGACAGGTTCGGTGGTGTAAGACCCGGCGAGCTCGGGCGTATTCGTGCGGCCGAGGATGACGAACCCGGCGCGGCGGAACCGCCGCGCGAGGTGCGAGTCGCGCGGCGAACACCAGCCGGCGTCGCGCAGCACGCGCATGCCGAAGTGGTAAGGGTCGCCGCGCGTGGCGCACAGCGCGTCCTTGACGAGCATCGGCATGCCTGCGAACGGCAGCCCGCTCTTAACCTGCGAGGCTTCCTGGCGAGCGCTATCGAAGCGCGGATGGATCACCGCGTTCAGCACGCCGTCTGCCGCCTGGATCCTGGCGATGGCCTCCTCGACGATGGTCGCGGGCGTCTGTGCGCCATCCCTCATAGCCGTGAGGAGGTCATGTGCGTCCGCGAACGGTGCCGTGCCGGCGCGGCGCCTCACGGCGATTCACTGCCGTTTGTGGACTTTTGTGCCTCCTGATGATCATGTTTCAGCATGACATAGGGATGCAGCGGGTCTGGGACGGGTGTTGCGGCGACCAGGGACTGCGTGTAGGCGTGTGTCGGCTCGGTAAGCACGCTCGCGGTCGGACCGGTCTCCACGATCGAGCCCTCGGACATGACCGCCACCCGGTGGCAGAGCTGTCGCACGACACCGAGGTCGTGCGCGATGAACAAAATCGCGACTCCGCGCTTCGAGCGCAGGTCCGCGAGCAGGTTGCAGATCTGCGCCTGTATCGAGACGTCCAGCGACGAGACGACCTCGTCGCAGATGAGGACCCTGGGCTCGACCACGAGCGCGCGCGCGATCGCGATCCTCTGGCGCTGCCCGCCGGAGAACGCCTTCGGCCTGCGCTGGTAGGCGTCGGCGGGCAGGCCCACATCGGCCAGCGCCGCCAGCACGCGCTCTCTGCGGTCCTCGCGGCCGGTGGCGAGCTTGTTCACGACCACGCCCTCGGCGACGATCTCGCCCACGGACATGCGCGGGTCAAGCGAGGAGTAGGGGTTCTGGAAGATCATCTTTATGGGCCGCCGAGCCGCCCTGAGTTCGGTGGCCCGCAGCGCGAGCACGTCCTTCCCCTCGAAGAGGATCGAGCCAGCCGTGGGGCGGACCAGCCCGGCGATGCACCGCGCGGTCGTGGTCTTGCCCGAGCCGGACTCGCCTACCAGGCCGAGGATCTCCCCGGCGTCCAGATGGAGCGTCACGTCACGGACGGCGTCCACCCGGTGCGCATTCCGGCCGCTGCGGCCGCGGAAGTAAGACTTGCTGAGCCCGGACACCTCAAGCAGTGGCATCGGACGGCTCCGCTGGACGCTTGGCCGGCTCGAGTTGCCCGGCGAAATGGCAGGCCACCAGGTGCCCTGCCTGGTTCATCCCGCTCAGCACGGGCAACTCGGCTGCGCAGCGTGCCTGGGCGAACGGGCACCGCAAGCGGAACGCGCATCCGGAGGGCAGGTCGGTCGCCGGGGGCACCTCGCCGGGGATGGCGTCGAACCGCGTGCCCTGGTCGGCGTCCGCGCGTGGCGTCGACCGCAGCAGGCCCTGGGTGTACGGGTGCTGGGGTGACTCGAAGATCGTGATCGTGTCGCCGAGCTCGACGATGCGGCCGCCGTACATTACCGCGACGCGTTCAGCGAACCCGGCGACGACGCTGAGATCGTGGGTGATGAGCAGGATCGACATGTGCTGCTGCTCGCCCAGGTCAAGCAGCAGCTGCATCACCTGCGCCTGCACCTTCACGTCCAGCGCGGTCGTGGGCTCGTCGGCGATCAGCAGCTTCGGCTGCTGGGCGAGGGCGATGCTGATGACGACCCTCTGCTGCTGGCCGCCGGACAGCTGGAACGGGTAGGCGCGCAGAATCCGGGCCGGGTCGTTGATGCCGACCTTGCCGAGCAGGCTCACCGCTTCGGACTGCCTGTGCTCCCGGCTCACCCCGGCCAGCCGGAGCGCCTCAAAGACCTGGCTGCGGACCCGCATCGTCGGGTTCAGCGACGAGTTGGGATCCTGCAGCACGATGCCGATCTCCCGGCCCCGGACCGCGCGCCACTCCTTGCTGCTCAGCGCCGCGAGGTCACGGTTGCCGTAGCAGATCTGGCCCGAGGTGGTCGCGCCGCGGACCAGGCCGAGCAGGGACATGGCGGTCACGGTCTTGCCCGAGCCGGACTCGCCGACCAGGGCAAGCCGCTCACCCGCGCGGATGCTGAGGCTGACGTCGTTGACCGCTCGCGCGATGCCGGCCGGGGTGGCGAAGGAGACCGAGAGCTCGCGCACGCTGAGCAGGTCGGCGCTGGTGGGCATCACGGCCTACCCGCCGTCACGGGCGTATCGGTCGCGGAGCCAGTCCCCGGCCAGGCTGAAGCTGACCGCGGTGAACATCAGCGCCAGTCCGGGGAACAGGACCGGCCACCACACGACCGGCAGGTTTGTCTGCCCGTCTGCGATCATCGCTCCCCACTCAGGCTGCGGGGGCTGGGCGCCGACGCCGATGAAGGACAGCCCGGCGAGCGTGAGCGTAACGGCCGCGACGTCGCCGGTGACCTGGACCAGCATGGTTCCGACGGTCGCAGGCAGGATGTGGCGGCGGACAATCCACAGCCGCTGTGCGCCCAGTTCCCTGGCCGCGGTCACGTAGTCGGCGTTCTGGATGTCGGCGACCATGGCCCGCACCAGTCGCGCATACCTGGGCCACCAGGTAAACGCGAGCGCGATGATCGCCGATCGCAGGCTGGCTCCCAGCGCTGCGGACAGGCCGAGCGCGAGGATGAGCGGTGGGAAGGCCATACCGATATCGGTGATGCGCATCAGCAGTTCGTCCACGATCCCGCCGACGACAGCCGCGATGGTCCCGATGAGCACTCCGGCCGCGGCTCCGCAGGCGATGACCACGGCGACGCTGGACATCGTGATCCGGGCTCCCTCCAGCACCCGGCTGAACACGTCGCGGCCGGCCTCGTCGGTGCCGAACCAGTGCCTCGCGGTCGGGCCCATCAGGCGCGAGCCGAAGTCGATCGCGCTCGGGTTCTGCGGGGCCAGCAGCGGCCCGAAGATCGCGATCAGGATGATGAACAGGGCTAGCCACAGGCCCACGCTGCGGATGGCGGCGGTGCGCCCGCCGAGTCCCCACCCGGTCACCGCCGACATCGGCCCGGCGCTGTCGCGTAGCGAGGCTACCTGCTGTGTTGTGTCGGTCATGCTGCTGTCGCCGCCAGCCGCGCGCGCGGGTCCAGGCCGAGCACCAGGAGATCCACCAGCAGGTTCATGATCACGAAGACCAGCCCGACGGTGAGCACGACGCCCACGACGGGCTGCAGGTCCTTCTGCAGGACCGCATTGACCGCATAGGTGCCGATGCCGGGCAGGTTGTAGATCTCCTCGACCAGCACCGTGCTGCCCAGCATCCAGCCCACTTGCATGCCGAGCAGGGTCAGCGTAGGCACCGCGGCGTTGCGGAGCGCGTGCCCAAGCACCACCCGCCGCTCCGACATCCCCTTGGACCTGGCCAGCACGATGTAGTCCTGGCCGAGCTCGGAGATCAGGTTCTCCCGGAGCGTCCGGACGATGATGGGGATGAAGAAGGCCGCCAGCGTCAGCGCGGGAAGAATCAGGTGCAAGATCGTGCTCCCGAACGCAGCCCAGTTCCCCTCCAGCAGGCTGTCGACGACCGGCATGCCGGTGATCTTCTCGCCCTGGCTGACGTTCGCTGATACCTCGCCCCCGAGCGGGAAGATCTTCAGGTCGGCCGCGAACGCGACCTGCAGCAGCAGCCCGAGCCAGAAGACCGGCATTCCGCCCAGGCTCATGGAGAAGACGCGTACCGTCCGGTCCGCCCAGCCGTCCTTCCTGACGGCCGCGATCACGCCGAGCGGGAGGGAAATCAGGATGTTGATGATCATCGCGGCAAGAACAAGCTCGATCGACACGGGCAGCGCCTGCGCCAGGCTGGTAGCCACCGGTATCTGCGTTTCGCTGGATATCCCCAGGTTGCCGTGCAGCGCATGCCAGACATAGAGCAGGTACTGCTCGGCCAGCGGATGGTTCAGCCCGAGCCGGACGCGTTCAACGGCCAACTGCGCGGGAGTGGCTCCAGGCCCTGCGGCGAGCCGGGCGGGGTCGCCCGGGATCACGTTGAGCATGAGGAATGTCGCCAGCGCAAGCGCAAGCAGCACAATCACAGCCCACCCGGCGCGCCGCAGGATCTGGATAGTCACGAGCGACGCTCAGACGCTCATGTTGTAAACGTTGACCGTGTAGTGATGCGCGAGGTTGTAGGAGAATCCCTTAACCCCCGGCCCCAGTACCGTCACCCACTTGAGTACGGCCACGTTGACGGCCGGGTAGTCGGAGCCGATGGCCTGCTGCGCTTGCTGGTACTGCGAGCAGGCATTCTGCACCTGCGTCTGCTGCTGGGCCTGCGTGAGCAGCTTGTCGACGCTCGGGTTCGAGTAATAGAACCAGTTGTAGCCAGTAGCGATGAACTTCGAGTCGTAGTACTCGTAGAGGACCTCGTTCGGGTCGAGGAACGTCGGGTACTCGTAGATGAACCCGAGGTCCGGGGTGGTGGACGCGTGCTTCAGCAGGCTGACGTACGCAGGGAACGCGATCCCGAGCGGCTTGGTCTTCAGCCCGATCGACTGCAGCGTCGGCGCGAGCAGCTCGTAACCCAGCTTCTCCTCGGCGAGGAACGGCAGGTACTCGATTGACACCGTCTCGCCGGTCGCGTGCGCCTCCTTGATGAGCTGCTTGGCCTTGGCCAGGTCGTAGGTGGACGCCGGGGTGCTGGAGTTGTAGCAGGGGAAGTTCGACGGCATCGGCCCGTGCGCCACGACCGCGTAGCCGTCGAACGCCGCCTTGATGAAGGCCTGGTAGTTAAACGCGTACGAAATGGCCTCGCGGACCAGGATGTTCTTTGTCGGGCCGAAGGCGGTGTTGAACGCCACGTAGAGCTGGACTCCGGTTTGCGCAACGTTCAGGGTGTAGCCGCTCTTCGAAGCGAACGTCGGGTAAGCGTCAGAGGGAAGCCCCTCGGCGAAGTTCACCGTGCCGCTCTGCAGCGCTTCCACTTCGCTGGAGCCGTTCGTGTAGTAGTGCCACACGACGTCCGCGACATGCTTTCCAGACCAGCCGCCCCAGTACTTCTTGAAGTCGGCGACCGAGACGGACTCGTTCGGCACGAACTGGGTCAGCTCGTAAGGACCAGAGCCCGCTTCGTGCGTGGCCAGCCAGGTCTGGCCCTGGTTGGTTCCGGCGTGCGCCTGGACCAGCGCGCTGTTCAGGATGTACACACGGGAAAGCGCGTCGAGGAACGTCCGGTATGGGCTGCTGAGCGTAATGACGATCTTGGTCGGCGAGATGACCTTCGACGAGGCGTAAGCGGAAAGCTCGGTGTAGATCCCGGTGCCGATGGACTTGATCCGGTCGAGGCTGTACTTGACGTCCTGCGCCGTCACCTTGGCGCCGTTGTGGAACGTCACTCCGGAGCGGAGGTTGAACGTGTAGGTCAGGCCGTTGGACGAGACGGTCCAGCTTGTCGCCAGGTCCGGCTTGAGCGTGGGGTTCGGGCCGTTCGTAAACTGCACCAGCGCGTCGTACACGGCTCGGTCGATCTCGTCGACGTTGGACGAGGCCGACTGCGAGGGGTCGAGGGTGGGAGGCGCGACGGTGTCGCCGATGGACAGCGTGCCGGAGACCGACGAGGCACCGGAGGCCGTGCCCGACGACGCGGTGGACGACCCTGACGATGCGCAGGCGGTGATGATCAGGCATCCGACCGCGGCTACGAGGGCCACGAGTGCCCGGCGGCGCCGGGCGATGATTCTGACCGCGCGCGCGCCGCGGCGAGGTGTGTCATTCATTTGTGTTCTCCCAGCTCTCTTGCCCGGCCGTGAGCAGGCGGGGTGAGGCCATTACCGTGTGGTCGAGCTGCCTTGGCTCCGGACTGACCGGGGCGGGCAGCCCGCTCTGGGGACAGCTCGAGGATGTTTCCCGTCCTGACCCGGACTCCGTAGGTATCCCAGGCGCTTTCCTCGGAGACGTAGCCGTCGATGACGTCGTCGAGTACGTCTTGCGGGGATCGGTCCAGCGGCTCGCCGTACCCGGCGCCGCCGCCGCTGAGGTTCACGAACCGGTCGCCGATGGACAGCGGCGCGCGCTGCATCCGCAGGCGGCGCTCCCGGGCCGTCCCGGGATAGATGATGAACCCGTTGTTGGCGCCGCTCTGACCGCCGGCCAGGCCGCGGGTGGCGGTCAGGGTCTTCTTCTTCATCGAGAGAATCTCGCCGGGCCTGCTGGCCTGCACCACGCGCCGGATGCCCAGCCCGCCGCGGTACTCACCGGGCCCGCCCGAGTCCGGGCGAAGCTGCAGGCTCTCGTGGAACAGGCCAGCCTTCTGCTCCAGCACCTCCACTGGGGTATTGCGGCCGACGGTCTCGCACGGGTTCTGCTGGGCCGAGGCCCCGTCGTGTGACGGCGTACCGCCCCAGCCGATGCCCTCCAGGTTGCTGATCACGAAGGACTCTCCGGTCAGTGGCTCCTGCACGACGGCCATGAACCCGGGCTCGTCGCCCGCGCTGGACGCGCCGACCTCGGGCAGGGCCTGGGCCAATGCGTTGCGGATGACCTCGGTCGCCACCATGTGCGTCCAGAGCGTGAACGTCGGCGCGGGGTAGACGGCGTGGAACAGGTTGCCCTCGGGCGCGATGACCTTGAGCTGCTCGAAGTGCCCGGCGTTGGCCGGGGCATCCGGGGAGGTCAGCGACTTGAAGATGTTCTTGACCATCGCGACCGTGGCGCCGAACGGCATGTTGATCGGGCCGGGCACCTGGTCCTGAGACCCCTGGAAGTCGACGATGAACTCGTCGGCGGTGATCGTGATCGTGACGGCCACCCGGACCGGATCCTCGGACACCCCGTCGTCGTCCATGTAGTCCGAGGCCGTCCAGCTGCCGCGGGGAAGCTCGGCCAGGCGCCGCTGCACCAGCCTGCGCCCGTGCGCGATCACCGCCTCGATCGTCGCCTCGACCTGTTCGCTTCCGTACCGGGCGTAGATATCCTGCACGCCCTTCTCGCCGACTCTGATCGACGACACCTGCGCATTCAGGTCGCCGAGCACGATCTCCGGCATCCGGCTGTTGAACCGGATGAAGTCGATCCACTCGGAGTCGAACTCGTATCCCTTCATCACCCTGGTCGCCGGGAAGACGCAGCCTTCCTGGTGCAGCGACGTCGAGTCCAGGACGTAACCGGGGTCTTTGGCGCCCAGGTCCCGCCAGTGCGCACGGATGGCGAGATAGGAGACCAGCCGGTGCTGGTCGGGCTCGGGCATGAACACCGGCGCGACGAGCACCGCGTCATAGGTGTGCGCCGAGCTCCAGTACGGATAGTTCAGCAGGATGACGTCCCCGGGCCGCAGATTCTCGGGGCCCACGTGCCGCAGGGCGTGCTCCAGCGCCATGTCGTTGGCGCCGAGGAACACCGCGATGCCGGTCGCCTCGGCGATGAGCTTCAGCTCCGGCGTGTAGATGGAGATGCCGAAATCGAGAACTTCGTAGATCCCCGGGTTGAACGCGGTGCGGACGAGCGTCCGCCGCATCTGCTCCGCGACCGAGAGGAACCCGTGGTGGATTACCTCAAGGGTGATGCCGTCAAGCTCGGCACGCTGCTCTTCGGGCACGCTTCAGCTCTCCCTCTGTGTAATCACCAAGTGGCCGATCTCATTGACCCGGAAGTCCTGGTCTGAGCCGACGATCGTGGTCGCGGTGTCCTCGAGGATCACCGCCGGGCCCCTGTGCCGGAAGCCTGCTGGCAGCCGGTCGCGGGTGTAGAAGGCGTGGTCGCACGGCATCTCGCGGATCAAGTCGTACGCCTGCGCGACGAAGTCGGGCTCGAGCTGGTCGCCGTCTTTCCAGTCGCCAGGGCCGGTCACCTGGACTGGCCTGCGCCCCGAGCCGGTCGCGTGCACCCGCAGCGTGACGACCTCGGCCTGGCCCGAGATCACGTGCCCGTAGTGGTTCAGGTGCTCGTGGTCGAGCAATTCCCGGATATCCGGCACGCTCGCCCCGCTGGGCACCGGAACGGTCAGCGTGTGCTCCTGCCGCCGGTAGCGGAGATCGGCCAGCCGGGTGATCCCGATCTCCTCGTCGGGGACGCCCTGCGCCTGCAACGTCCGCGTCGCGGTGTCCTCAAGCTCCGCGAAGACCGGCTCGAGCTCGCCCCACATGACCTCGTCGAGCGGTCGTATCACCGTCTGCGACACGTCGTGCTGAAGATCGGACACGAGCATTCCCCATGCGGACAGCGCGCCGGCGGCGGCAGGAACGATGACGCCGCGCAGCCGCATCTCCCGCATGATCATCGGGCCGAGCATCGGGCCG
>Ga0209169_10000562_pt1 | contig 22542 bp, 28 predicted proteins | sample HubBroMetageWRM4_FD_188346 | JGI IMG/M metagenome (GOLD analysis project Ga0209169, IMG submission 188346) | Warmed soil microbial communities from the Hubbard Brook experimental Forest, New Hampshire - Hubbard Brook CCASE Soil Metagenome WRM 4... | ecosystem: Environmental > Terrestrial > Soil...
ATCAACGTCAAATCCATGCCGCGCCCATGCGCCCACTCGATCAGGCGGGGAAATTCATCCTCATTCGCGCCTTTGAGCGCGACGGTGTTGATCTTGACTTGCAACCCGGCGGATTGCGCGGCGTCTATCCCGGCAAGCACTTGGGGCAAAGCGCCCCAGCGCGTGATGTCGCGGAATTTCGCGGGATCGAGCGTGTCGAGCGATACGTTGATACGCTTTATGCCGACGGCGGCGAGATCTTTCGCGTATTTCTCAAGCTGAGAACCGTTGGTCGTCAACGTCAATTCTTCGAGACGCCCAGATGCAAGATGGCGCGCCAGCGTCGAGAACAACGTCATGATGCCGCGACGCACCAGCGGTTCACCGCCGGTGAGGCGAAGCTTGCGCACACCGCGCGCGACGAACGCCGAACACAGCCGGTCAAGCTCTTCAAGCGTGAGCAAATCGGCCTTCGGCAAAAAGGCCATATGCTCGTTCATGCAATAGACGCAGCGGAAATCGCAACGATCGGTCACGGAGACGCGTAAATATGTAATCTCGCGGCCGAACGGATCGATCAGCCTTGGGCGGGCAATGCCCCCATCTAAGGCGCGATCAAATTCTGGGATAGGCAAGGGTTCCACCATCCACGCTGTCCATCGGCAGGCGTTTTCGGTGCCCAACGCTCCATATGAGCTTCGTCAGGCCGACGGCACATTACCACATATAGGTCAGCGTTCTAGTCGGATAAAGCCCTGACTATCCACGGCTTTATTTACGAAGCGAGGTCATCGATCGCCGCTGGAAGCTGCGCGAAGGAGCTTATGACCCGATCCGGCTGCAACGAGGCGATGGGCACGTCGGTATAGCCGAAATCTACCGCGACAATCGGCACGGCAGCGGCCCGGGCGGTGTCCACGTCGGTCGGCGAATCCCCGATCATGATTGCGCGCTTCGGGTCGCCGCCGGCGCGCAGCACGGTCGCGCGGAATACCTGCGGGTTGGGCTTTTGAATACCGAAAGTGTCCTGGCCGCATATCGCGGCGAAACGCCGGCTCAGCCCAAGCTCTTCCAAGAGGCGCGTCGCAAGCCATTCGAGCTTGTTGGTGCATACCGCGAGCCGGTGGCCGGCCGCGGCAAGCCGATCGAGCACCGGCTCGACTGCGGGGAAGGGGCGGGAGCGATCCGCGATATGTTCGGCGTAGTGGCCGACGAACGCCGCGTAGAGCCCATCTACCCCGGCCGGGGAGCAGTCCCGTCCTTCGGCCGCCAGCGCGCGCTCGATCATGCCTCTCGCCCCGCCGCCGATCAGCGGACGCGCGGCTTCGAAACGCACCGCCGGCAGACCGTAGCGAACCAGCGTAAAATTGAGCGTGTCGATCAGATCGGGCGCGGTATCAACAAGCGTGCCGTCGAGATCGAAAACCAGGGTCAGCATGGTTTTGCCTAACCGGCGTGGACCATAGGCGCAAGCATGCCTGCCGGCCGTGGAATCCGAATCCGCTGATTTTGCGGCTCGTTCGTTAATTGACAGCCGATTCCATTGCCGCGGCTTTTGCCCTACACAAGCAGCGATGAATATCGAATCTTACAAACGCGCAGCCGCGGCCCGCGCCCTGGATTTTGTGCAGCCGGGCATGCGGCTTGGGCTCGGGACCGGTTCGACCGCCGCTCATTTTGTTGATGTTCTTTCGGAGCGAGTTCGCGCTGGGCTGGACATCGTCGCGGTGCCGACCTCGGAAGCGACACGCGAACGCGCCGCACGCGGCGGCATCGCGTTGACGACCCTGGACGAGACCCCACAACTGGATCTGACCGTTGATGGTGCTGACGAGGTTGCGCCGGACCTGAGTCTGATCAAAGGCGGCGGCGGTGCGCTGCTGCGTGAGAAGATCGTCGCCGCTGCCTCCGCGCGGATGATTGTGATCGCCGATGAATCGAAATGGGTGGCGATGCTCGGTCAGTTCCCGTTGCCTATCGAAATTTCGCCTTTCGGCTCGGCTGCGATTTGGCGGGCGGTCGAGGCCGTCAATGCCGAGGCCGGATGTCCGGGCCCTATCGCGATGCGTAAGGGACGAGACGGCCGGCCGTTCGAAACCGACGGTGGGCACTGGCTCCTGGACGCCAAGCTGCAGCGCATTCCCGATCCGCCGGCACTGGCGACCCGCATCGCTCAAATTCCCGGCGTGATGGAGCACGGTCTTTTCATCGGCTTGGCGCACACTGCTATCCTTGCCGGACCGAACGGGGTACGTCTCGTCGAACGACCCTGAAATCCCCACATAACATCCCAAGCGCTTTTGGTACTTGCATGTCCGATTTTGATGTCGACCTTTTTGTCATCGGCGGAGGCTCGGGCGGGGTGCGCGCCGCGCGTATGGCGGCGCAGCACGGCGCGCGTGTCATGCTCGCGGAAGAATACCGCGTCGGCGGCACCTGCGTCATCCGCGGTTGCATTCCGAAAAAGCTATTGGTCTATGCCTCGCGTTTCCGGGGCGAGTTCGAAGACGCTGCCGGATATGGCTGGAACGTCGCCCACGCGACGTTCGATTGGCCAACACTGATCGCCAACAAAGACAAGGAAATCGCCAGGCTCGAAAGTGCCTATACCACGACGCTCGAAAAAGCCGGCGTTGCCATTGTCAAGCAACGCGCGGTGTTGGCCGACGCTCACACGGTTGAGCTCGCCGACGGTAAGCGCATCCGCGCGGCTTACATTCTGATTGCCACCGGCGGTGCGCCGACTTACGGCGATCCCATTCCGGGAATCGAACATGCGATCTCCTCCAACGAGGCATTCCACTTGGAGCGGCTGCCGTCGCACGTGCTGATTCAAGGCGGCGGCTATATCGCATTGGAGTTCGCCGGCATTTTTGCCGGCCTCGGTTCGCGCGTAACATTGGTGTACCGCGGCGACAAGTTATTGCGCGGTTTTGACGACGACGTTCGCCAACACGTGCGCACAGACATGGAAAAGCGAGGTATTCGCGTTCTTACCGGTTGCAAGGTTGCAGCGATCGAGCGAACCGAGTCTCACCTTGTCGCCGGGCTCACCGGCGGCGCGCAAGTCAGGGCCGACTGCACCATGTTCGCCACGGGGCGGGCGCCAAAGATTGCCAAGCTCGGTCTGAAGGAGGCGGGGGTTAAGATCGCCGATAATGGTGGCATCGCCGTAGACGAATATTCGCGGACCAGCGTGCCAAGTGTCTATGCCATCGGCGACGTCACCAACCGCATCAATCTCACGCCCGTCGCCATCCGCGAAGGCGCAGCCTTCGCTGATACCGTGTTCGGCGGCAGGCCAACAGCGGCCGACCTCACCAACGTGCCGACGGCCGTCTTCTCGGAACCGGAAGTCGGCGCTGTAGGGCTTACCGAGGCGGAGGCCCGCACGCGGCTTCCGCAGACCGACATTTATCGGGCGATGTTTCGGCCGCTGAAAGCGACCTTGTCAGGCCGCGACACTACGGTGCTGATCAAGCTCGTGGTCGACGGGCAGACCGACCGCGTCGTCGGCTGCCACCTCGTCGGGGAGGCCGCCGCCGAAATGGTCCAGGTTGCCGCGATTGCCGTAAAGATGAAGGCGACCAAGGCCGATTTCGACGCCACGATGGCGCTTCACCCGACCACGGCCGAGGAACTGGTCACCATAAGGAATAAAAGTGCGAGCTATAGCCGCCAAGCCGCGGAATAGGCGGCTTTTTCGGCCTGTCGTATCTGATAGCCGCGCTGTATATATGCGCCGTCATTCCGGCCGAGCCGTATAGCGGCGAGAGCCGGAATCCATAACCGCTGGTGGTGAATATGGATTCCGGGCTCGGCCTTCGGGCGCTCCGGAATGACGCTGGAGATGTTGATGTCGAAACGGACAAACGCGCCGAAGTGGAGCCCGGATTCGTGGCGCAAGAAACCGATTGTTCAGGTGCCGGATTATCCGGATGGCGCAGCTTTGGCCGAGGTCGAGGCGCAGCTCGCGAGCTTTCCGCCGCTGGTTTTTGCCGGCGAGGCGCGCAACCTTAAACGGGCGCTGGCGAGCGTTGCCGCCGGCGACGCTTTCTTGTTGCAAGGTGGCGACTGCGCGGAAAGTTTCGCCGAGCACGGCGCTAATAACATCCGCGACTTCTTTCGCTTATTCTTGCAGATGGCGGTGGTGCTGACCTACGCCGCTGCTTCGCCCGTGGTGAAAGTCGGCCGCATTGCCGGCCAGTTCGCCAAGCCGCGGAGTTCTCCGACCGAGAAGCGCGACGGCAAGGAGCTGCCGGCTTATCGCGGGGACATCATCAACGGTACCGATTTCACCGCGGAGTCACGCACTCCCGACCCGCGCCGGCAGCTCGAGGCTTATCGGCAGTCCGCGGCGACCTTGAACCTGCTGCGCGCGTTTGCGACCGGCGGATACGCGAACCTGTCCAACGCGCATCAATGGATGCTGTCCTTCGTGAAGGACTCTCCGCAGTCGAAACGTTATCAGGAGCTCGCCGGTCACCTGACCGAAGCGCTCGATTTCATGCGCGCTTGCGGCGTCGATCCCGAAATCCATCCGGAAATGCGCACCACCGACTTTTTCACTAGCCATGAAGCTTTATTGCTCGGCTTCGAACAGGCCTTCACCCGCGTCGATTCCACGACGGGGGATTGGTACTGCACGTCCGGCCACATGCTGTGGATCGGTGATCGCACCCGGCAAAGCGACCACGCCCATATTGAATTCTGCCGCGGTATCAGAAATCCGCTCGGCTTGAAGACTGGTCCGACGCAGAAGCCGGATGAGCTGCTCAAGCTCATCGACATCCTCGATCCCGACAATGAGCCCGGCCGCCTGACGCTGATTTGCCGCATGGGCGCCGACAAGGCCGCCGAGCATTTGCCGCGCCTTGTGCGCACGGTTAAACGCGAGGGCCGCAACGTTGTGTGGTCGTGCGACCCCATGCACGGCAACACCATCACCTCGATGACCGGGTACAAGACGCGGCCGTTCGATCAAATCCTCAAGGAAGTGCGGACGTTTTTTCAGGTCCATGCCGCCGAAGGCACCTATGCCGGTGGCGTACATTTGGAAATGACGGGGCAGAATGTCACCGAATGCACCGGTGGCGCGCGTGCGATTAGCGATGAGGATCTCAACGACCGCTATCACACGGTGTGCGATCCCAGGCTCAACGCGGAGCAGTCTCTCGACCTCGCATTCCTGCTCGCCGATCTCTTGAAGGCCAAGCGTTCGCTCGCCGCGAAGCCGCTGCCGGCCGTCGCCGGCCCTTAAGAAGCGCAAACCTTCGCTATGAACGAGCGCCTTGACGACCGCCTTGCCATTGCCGTGGCGCAGCTCAATCCCGTCGTTGGCGACGTTACCGGCAATCTCGAGCGCGCCCGCGCGGCGCGCGCGCAAGCGTTCCGCGACGGCGCCGACGTCGTCGCTTTCTCCGAGCTCTTTATCGCCGGTTATCCGCCAGAGGATTTGGTGCTCAAGCCGGCCTTTCAGGCGGCGTGCCGCGCCGCGGTCGAAACGCTGGCGCGCGAGACCGCCGACGGCGGTCCCGGCGTGCTTATCGGCACGCCGTGGGTCGAAGATAAGAAGCTCTACAATGCCTACGCGCTCCTGACCGGGGGACGCATTGAAGCGATCCGCTACAAGGTGGACCTTCCGAATTACGGTGTGTTTGACGAGAAGCGGGTGTTCGCCGCCGGGCCGCTGCCGGGCCCGATCGTCATCAAGGGGATCCGCGTCGGCATCCCGATTTGCGAGGATATTTGGGGACCGGAAGTGGTCGAGTGCGTGGCGGAAACCGGCGGCGAAATTCTGCTGGTGCCGAATGGCTCGCCTTATTGGCGCGGCAAGACCGAAGAACGCTTGAACATTGTGCTAAATCGCGTGGTCGAAACCGGCCTGCCGCTGATTTATTTGAATCAAGTCGGCGGCCAAGACGAGCTCGTCTTCGACGGCGCGTCGTTTGCGGTCAATGCCGATCGCTCGATCGGTTTCCAAATGCCCGAATTCCTGGAAGCGGTGGTGACAACGCATTGGACGCGCGCCGATGGAGTTTGGCGCTGCAAACAAGGACCGATGGCCGCGGCCGAGGAGTTGGACCGGGCCGATTACACCGCCTGCATGGTGGGCTTGCGCGACTACGTCGATAAGAACGGATTCAAGGGCGTCGTACTCGGCCTTTCCGGCGGCGTTGATTCCGCGCTGTGCGCGGCGCTTGCCGTTGACGCGCTCGGTCCCGAGCGGGTGCGCTGCGTGATGCTGCCTTACCGCTACACCTCGCAAGACTCACTGGATGATGCCGCGGCGATCGCGCGCGCACTTGGCATTCGCTACGACATTGTGCCGATCGAACGGGCGGTGAGTGGGTTGGACGCCTCCCTTAGCGAAATTTTTGCGGGTGCGCCGGCCGACGTCACCGAAGAGAATCTGCAGTCGCGCGCCCGCGGCACCATCCTGATGGCGATCTCCAACAAGTTCGGACTCATGGTGGTGACGACCGGGAACAAGTCGGAAATGTCGGTCGGCTACGCCACGCTCTACGGTGACATGAATGGCGGCTTCAATCCGATCAAGGATTTGTACAAAACCGAGGTCTATCGGTTGTCAAAGCTGCGCAACCGCTGGAAGCCGGTGGGCGCTCGCGGTCCGGATGGGCCAGTGATGCCGGAGAATGTGATCACGCGCGCGCCAAGCGCCGAGTTGCGCGAAAACCAGACTGACCAGGATACGCTGCCACCCTACGACGTGCTCGATCAAATCCTCGAACGCTTGGTCGAGCGTGAGGAACCGGTGGCGGCGATTGTCACCGCCGGCTTTGATCGGGCCACCGTGATGAAAATCGAACGTATGCTCTACCTCGCCGAATATAAGCGGCGGCAAGCCGCGCCCGGCGTCAAAGTGACATTGAAGAATTTCGGCCGCGACCGGCGTTATCCGATCACCAGCCGGTTTCGCGATCCTGGGACCGATCCGGCGGCATCCGGCGCCGCGCCGCTAAAGACTCCGGCCGCTGCCAAAGCCGGGAGTCGGGATTTTTAGGACGCGGTTCTCGCTTTGCTGCTGCGCAAATCAATACCGCAATATGACGCCGGCACGTAGATAAGGACCGAGGCGATTGAATGAGTCGAGGGCTGCGCCTGCGGCCGCCGTCCATTCGAATCCACTCAAGCGAAATGCCGTGATGTGCGCGCCAAGCCGCCATTCGTGATAATCGACGCACCACAGCGCTTGCGCTTCCGGGCCGGCAAAGAAGCTGTCGTACAGGCGCCAACCGGTCGCGGCTCGCGCCGAGCCGATCATTGCGATCGAGGCAACAGAGCCATCGAGCGCGATCATGCTGAGCTCGCTTGGTTGATACCAACCGTCAATGCTCATCTGCGCGCCGGTATAAAATCCGCGTAGCAGGCTTTTGGGATCGTAGGGCGAGAGCTTGTAATCCTGGACGATGGGGCCGACGTAAAAACCAACAAAGGCGTTGTTGTCGTTCATTCGCCAGCCGGGGAGAATCGACCCGGACAACTGCGTCACGCGCACGTTGGTATCAAGGCCGGCCGAAGGGTAGGTGTAGATGCCGCCATTGCCGAGAAATTTTATGGCCAAGCTGTCATGCTCAAGCCCGCCAGGCGCCCAGATTCCTCCGGCATTACCGAAAGCGCCGTAGAGTCGCGGATCGTTGTTGTAGCCGCCAAAAAGATCGGTGCCGCCGAAAAGCAGCAGCGTGGGATTACTGGGCGCGTCCCCATCAGCAAACGCGGCGGTACAAAAAATTACCGTCGCGGCGAAGGCCGCCGCGAAACGCAACAAACAAAACACAGAGGCCGCTCCCCCCGGTGCGCCTCAACTCCCGCCGCCGAAAAAATCTACCGGGGCGTGTATAGCATGTCGAGAAGATTCATTACCGCAGGTTGCAGGTGTGGTTGCAACCGGCGCGCGTGAAGTAGTTACGATTACACGCTAGTGGCGCGCGTCAAGGCCACAGCCGCTGGCTGGCCAATTCTGCGCCTTGCACGAGCGCTTCCAGTTTCGCCCAAGCGATCATGGGATGGACCCGACCGCCGAGGCCGCAATCGGTGCAGGCAATCACGCGTTCGCGGCCGACAGCGTCGGTAAAGCGCAGAATGCGTTGCGCGACGAGTTCAGGATGCTCGACCACGTTGGTGGCATGGCTGACGACGCCGGGCAGGATTATTTTGTCGTCCGGAAGCTTGACGTCCTCCCACACGTTCCACTCGTGCTCGTGGCGAACGTTACCGGCCTCGAACGAATAGGCCTGACACTTCACCGCTAGCATGACGTCGACGATGTCGCGCATCGGGATGTCGGTCGTGTGCGGGCCATGCCAGCTGCCCCAGCACAAATGAAAACGGACGAGGTCCTCAGGCAGTCCACGGAGCGCATGGTTGAGCGCTTCGATCCGAACCATAGTGAACTTCTTGTAGTCTGGCACGGTTGGTTCGGGATTGATCATGTCCCAGTTCTCGGCGATCGCCGGATCGTCGAGCTGTAAAACCAACCCGGCATCGGTGATGGCTTTGTATTCTTCGCGCATGGCATCGGCGCAGGCGAACAAGAATTCTTCGTCGGTTTTGTAATAGTTGTTGGCAAAGCGCATCAGGCTCGCCGGCGCAACCGACGTCATAAAGCCTTCCTTGACGCCGCTGGCGTCCAAGCCGGCTTTGAAGTTTGCGATATCGGAAGCGATCGCGGCCTGTCCCTTGTAGGAGACCGGACCGACGCAGACCGGCCAGTGCGCTTTGCGCGGTCCGGTGTTCGCAGGACCTTCCGGGTCACCGTAGATGTCGGGGAAGCGATTGCGGTCGCGGCGATCTCCCATGCCGGTGAGGACGATCTGGCCCGGTTTACTTCGCCGCACCGGCTGATCGTGCAGCCCCGGTCCGCTGGCGAGATCGAGCCCGGCCAGACGATTGAACGAGTAGTTCCACCACGTGCCGTAGTTGACTCGACTGCCCATGGATTTGCCGAACTCGCCGTCGCCGGGAACGTCGATACCAATTTCTTCTTGCCGGCGTACGACGTCGACGACTGCCGCGCGGAGATGTTGCTGGAATCCCTTTTCGTCGGTCGTTTCGCCCGCTTCGCGGGCGCGGTTGGCTTCGATCAAGTCGTCCGGACGCGGCAGGCTACCGGCCTGGCTCGTCAAAATATGGTCGCGGCTTGCTCTCATAACGCGGTCCACTCCATTTTATTTGGCAGTCTTGCGGTGCGGGGCACGACGAATGCGCTAATGCCAAAGCCCCCGGCTTGCCAGCGCCGCCCCTTTGCCGAGCGCTTCGAGCTTCGCCCAGGCAATCGCCGGATGGACGCGGCCGCCTAGTCCGCAATCGGTGGAAGCAATCACCCGCTCACGACCCACGCTTTTCGTGAAACGGACAATGCGTTGGGCGACCAGTTCGGGATGTTCCACGACATTGGTGGCGTGACTGACCACGCCGGGCAAAATGATCTTGCCTTCCGGAAGCTTGACGTCCTCCCACACGTTCCACTCGTGCTCATGGCGAACATTGCCGGCTTCGAACGAATAGGCCTGGCACTTAATCGCGAGCATGACTTCGACGATGTCGCGCATCGGAATATCGGTGGTGTGCGGGCCGTGCCAGCTGCCCCAGCACAAATGGAAGCGGATGCGATCTTCCGGTAATCCGCGGATAGCGTGATTGAGCGCTTCGACACGTACCATCGAGAACTTTTGGTAGTCTGCGACCGACGGCTCCGGATTCACCAGATCCCAGCTTTCTGCGATCGAGGGATCGTCAAGCTGTAAAATCAAACCGGCGTCAACAATCGCCTTGTACTCGCTGCGCATGGCATCGGCGCAGGCAAAAACAAATTCTTCGTCGGTCTTGTAATAAGAATTGGCGAGGCGCGCGGCGCTTCCCGGCGCGACCGACGTCATGAAACCTTCCTTGACGCCGCAAGCCTTCAGCGCCGCCTGGAAATGGCCGATGTCGGATTTGATCGCTTCTTGGCCCTTGTAGGTGACGGGCCCGACGCAGACGGGCCAACTCGGCGCTCGCGGTCCGGTGTAAACACTGCCCTCCGGATCGGTGTACACCGCCAGAAACTTCTGCCGGTCGCGGCGATCGGCGTTGCTGGAGAGCACGATTTCGCCGGCACGACTTTGTTTGGACGGAATTTCATTCATTCCCGGACCGGCCAAGTCCAGGCCAGAAAGACGATTGAACGAATAGCTCCACCACGCCCGGTAATTGACCTTGTGGCCCATCGCCTTGCCGAACTCGCCGTCACCCGGGACATCGATCCCGCATTCGGTCTGCCGGCGCACGACGCCGATGACGGCTCTGCGCAGCGTCTCCTGAAAAGCTGCTTCGTCCGTCGTTTCGCCGGCCTCGCGGGCGCGGTTTGCTTCGATCAAGTCATCAGGCCGCGGCAAGCTTCCGGCATGACTGGTCAGAATATGGTCGCGGCTTGTTTGCATTGGGTATGGTGACGCGCGGGGAGGAGGACGAACAATCGTTCGTCCTTTCCAGTCCGGCGTCGATCCTCTGTTTAGCTATTGTCAGACGGCGTGAAACTGCTGGGCTTTGACCGAGTCAACGAGGCCATAGAACACCTCGTTCACCTTCGGCCAACTTGGCAGCTTCTTTACGTTGTTGAGCCAGCGCTCCACGTTCGGATAGGCGGAGAAGTCACAGCGGATGACTTCGCCGAGTGTTACGAGCGCAGCGCCGAAATAATCAGCGATGGTGATCTGGTCGCCGCACAAAAACTGCTTCTTCGGCCCGATCCAGTGGTCGTTGAGGATTTGCAGCCAGCGTTTCGAGTTTTGCTGACCGAACTCGATTGTCGCCGCCTGCGCTTCGTCGCTGCGGCGCTTGAGATGCGGGAAAAGCTGCGGGTAGCAAAGATTATAGGCCCACTCCCGATAAAAATTGGTGTTGAGCCAATCCATGACTTCATTGACCTTGGCGCGCTGCTTCAGGTCCTTCGGATAGGCCGGCGAGCCGATCTTGTCGGCGAGATATTTGAGGATCGCCGAACTCTCGGTCAGGCGCAGGTCGCCATCCTCGATCATCGGAACCAAGTTGTTTGGATTAATCTGCGTGTAGGTCGGCTGATATTGCTCGCCGGTAAAAAGGTCGACTGTGACCTCGTCGACGGGGATTTTATTTTCGGCAATGAACAGCCGCACCGGGCGGCTCGTCATCGAAACCGGGTGCATATAAAGCTTCATCGCAATACTCCTCCCAAGTGCTGCTTTTGCGTGACCGCATTGTAGAGCATCTTTGTCGGCGGTGGAAAGCGAAGCAGCCGCGGGACAGATCGGTGGCGCGGTGGGCAATAGCCTTGTCTTGGGTGAGGTTGGGCTTGGGCAGAAAATGCTCAACCCGAGCTAGCGCTCAATCGCGCGACGGGCGAAGGCCGGCTAAAAGTCTCGCCAATTCACCAACAGTTGACTGCGAGCGGCCGTTCGGGCGGGGGTGCTATCGAGGCTTTGGCGCGCTCGCGAAAGAAGCCAAGCACCCGCCGGGCGGCGTCGACCGGTAGCCGATCGTAATTATCCAGCGCGCGCTCGACATCTTGCGAAGAAGCCCCACGTTCTGGCCCACGTAAGGCGAGGATGGCCCGGGTCGACGCGGGCGATAACCCGGCAACCTTGGCGAGGATAAGTACCATTTCGGAATTCTGATCGGTCAGCGCTCGTTCTACGACATCTGCGGGCATGTCGCATACGATCGCTAAACCCACCGCGGTCTCGTCCGGTTTGCCATCCCTGGCAAACTGCGCGATTTCGCTCTCGGTAAGGCGGGCCAGCCGATGTTGGTGCTCGAGGCGAGCGCGGGTCGCGGTCAGTCTTGCCGGTGCCTTGCTTTCATCGGCGGCGACGATGTCGCTGACGATCCGCTCCGCGGAACTCGTGGCCTGTGGGTTCGCGACCGCGAGGCGAGCGCGCACGCTGCGTGAGGCGTTTTCCAAGAGGACAAGGAAATGCGGCCGCGGAATATCGGTGCGCAGGCCGACCACCGCAGCAAGCTCATCGTCGCCGGTCGCCCATTTTACGAGAAGGCGGAAACCGAAATCGGAGAGGCGGGCGCTTTTGTTCCTCGCTATCGACAGGTTCAACTTGCGATCGCCGCGTTCGGTAAGCAGGTCGGTCACCGCCTCGCTAAGGTCGCGCCGCCGCGAAATGGCCAACAGATGTTGCAAGCTTTTCGTCTTGGCGCTCGCAAGAAGAGCTTGCTCTTGTAAACGCTCCGATCGCGTCAAAACTGGGCCGGCGACTTGGATATCGTGATCAAAGGCGAGCGCGTGGATCACGCCCGAAGGAGCATTGGCAATGGGGGCGAGTTTAGCAGCGAGGGTGGCGCGCGCGCTGGTTCCCACTGAATCGATCAGGCGCACCATGACGTCATCGAAAAAGTGCAGCTGCTCTTCCGAATAGCGCGATGCGTCGGCGGCAAAAACGTTGGCGACGCGTGCCAGCATGTCGATCCGGCGCGTCTCGCTGCCTGACTTCAGCGCAGCATCGAGTTCGCCCATGATTGACGAGCTAAGGATCGACGGCTGCGTGTCCTGCACCATGAGAGCAGAAAATGCCGCCATAACGATGAATAAAGGCTTGCCGTGTCCGTAAGTTCGGCGGCCAGGCTAGTGGCCGGAGCGCGAGGGGCTGCTCGGGAACAAGCCCATGCGGTTACGAACCTCGGCAGGCACCCGGTACTCTCGAATGACAGCGCCTTGGTCGCGAAGCCCGCAAGCTTCCCTTTGAACGATGAAACACCACAGCGCATAACCAGCTGCCTCCAGGAGCTGCGTCCGAGAGCCTTTCCGGGATGACAGGGCATCATCGACTGGGGGGCCTTCGGCAGCGTCGAAGGCGGCCAAGCTGGTCAGGGCCGTTTCCAGCGCCCCGCCGAGACGGCCGAGCGCAGCCGCCTGTTCCTGGACAATCTCATACTCGAGAACGTTGCCGCGGACTCGGCTCGTTTGGGGTTGGGGCGATCGCGGGGCCATAGCCTGGAAAATAAGCCCTGGGCGGCCGGTCGTCACCGTCGCCTTCGCCAAACATCGCGAAGGCTTGCTCGCGATGGTGCCGCCGCCCTCCTTAGCGCGCCGCCGTGCTCGCTTCCACGCGCGACCAAGTGGTCAAGATAATGGCCGACGCGGCGTCAAGGTCCTGTTGCGGTCCAGGCTTTAGCCCAGCGCCGGCGAGTACGTCTTCCGGCGTTTTTGTGGGTCCAACCTGAGAGAACACTGGTCGGCCAGCCGGAATTTTCGCGTGCAAGGCGCGCGTCAGGTGAAACGCGTCGTAGAGGGGCAGGAAAAAGTCGAAAACCCCAGTGCCGCCGAGGATCGCTACCAGACCCTCTGCGACGCCAAGCCGGGCCAAGGCCGCGTCGATGTTGGCGCCGGCCGGATTCCAAAGCACCGCACGTGGATTGGTTGGGTCGCTGGAGAGCGAGGATACCTGCCGCGTCAAAATAATTCGCTTGCGCTGCGACGCCCGGGGGCCGCCTTCGCTCGAATGGCGCCCATGAACGATGACGGCGGCTCGGTCGAGCTCGGATTGCAGGAATTTCTGGTCGGCATTGTTGCGGATAGCGTCCGGCATCACGCCGGCGACATTCGCGATCATGCCCTCCACGGAGACGATGGCGTAACCTTCGACGCGGCACCCTTCGATCATGCGGGCGACGATAACCGTGCCGGGCGGTGGTGTCATGCACCGCAATGGGGCGGCGTAAACTTATCAAACCCATGAACTTATCAAACCCGTGGCAATCCGGGCTGGTGCCGCGCCGCACAACGCAAAAGGTTTGCATTATTGGCGCCGGCAGCTTATCGAATTCAAACGAAAGTTTGAAAAAGGTTCCCTTTTGACACGACCTTCCGATATTACGCGCGACCGGATCATCAAAGCCGCGGAGCGGCTGTTTGCCGAGCGTGGTTACGACCACACCAGCATTCGCGCGATCGTTGCCAAGGCCCGCGTCAATCAGGCGGCGATCAACTACCACTTCGACGGCAAGGACGGTTTGTACCGCGAGGTGCTGCGTTCTGCGTTTCGCGCGCTGACCGAAGGTCAAATCACCCATGCCGCGGAAATAAAAGCGCTCTCGCGCGAGAATGCGCTCGCCGAATTCGTCCGCTACCAATTGCGGGGGCTGTTGCAACGGGACGAACTCACTCGGCCAATTCGCATCTTCAATTGGGAAACGGTGCGGCCGACGGCGGTCTTTCGCGAACTCTTGAGCGAGGAGGCCGCGCCATTCATGGGGCTTGCAACCGATATTATCGGCCGCTTCATGCCCGCGGCCGATCAACGCACGCTGACGCTGGCGGCCATTTGGCTGGTTGGTCAGTGCGGCGTGTTCATCCGCAACCGCGAGCGGCTCGCTGGCCCTCCGGTTTCCCTCGAATTGGACGAAGCAGCCGTCGAGCGGTTGGCCAAGCTGGTGAGCGGGTGGGCGATCGCAGGTTTGGGATCGAAAGCCTAGTTGCCGTTTTCCCCTGGAAATCCGTCAGTCCGCCGCAAAAATTCCTTGCTCTCGGCCACAGCCCGCCTATAACGTCTGTTTGAAATTCAACCAGTCGTTTGAAAAATACGGGGATGGAGGAGTGGTCATGCGATACCCTCAGACACTGGTCGCTCGCCTGGCGAGCAAGCTCGTTCTCGACATCCTGCCAGCAACCACCGTCAGCCTTATGGGCGGTCTGTTGTTCACGCATTACGGCCTTGGCCGCGTCACCGAGCCCGCCGCCCAGGCGGCGCCGGCCTCCGCGGAAATGATGCAGCTCCTGCGCGACGAACACGGTGTCATCGTCAGCTTTCTAAATGCACAGCTTGAGCGCGAGAAAACCGAACTCGCTTCGGCAGACGCGCTCCGCCGCGGCAGCGGCGAGGCCGCGGCGACGGCAAATGTCCCCGCGCGAATTCCTGCAGCGAGTGTTGCCGCCAAACCCGCGATCCCGCGTGCGAGAGTGATAGTCGCCGCGACCGCGTCGGCGCCGCTTGTGATTGCGCAAGTCCAAGAAACCGAAAACACCAGCGCGCCACCTTCGTCCGGTCCTCAGGCGTTCATCGCCAAGACAATGGGCCTTAAGGACCACGTGGTGTCGGTGACCCATCGCGTCGTCTCTGCTCTCGGCGGCATTCCGAGCTGGATCGGACTGATCGGCGACCATCCGGGCGGAACAGATACAAAGTCGCGTCCGCTCCCCGACACGGTCGCTGCGTCCTAGTGCCGACAGATTACGCAGAATTTGTGCGGCTATTCGTGGTTAATCGTTGATGCTTGTTTTTGTTTGATGTTGGCAGGAACGGGTTCTTAATCGATGCGTTTGCAAATTCGACGGCACTAAGGGCGGGCGAACAAAAACGGTCTGTCTCGGAGGTCGTCATGCCGAACCCCGGCAACTTCAATCCTGAATGGGGCTATTTGGCCCCTAAACCGGGATTTATCCGTAGCGCCCGCATGGCTCTTGCGGCTGGAGCCATTGGCACGCTTGCCGGGATGGCAGTCGCGGTCCCGCTTATTGCTCATCCCAGTGCTGACGTTTCTGTCGCCGCGCGCACCATGGCGCAACCCGGCACGCTCGACGCATCGCCGACTTCGCCGCTTTCAGCCGCGAACGCCGAGCTCCTCGAAAGTGACGTCCAGCGCATGACCGCTCCGCAAATATCGCTGCGCCCGAGCGCAGATCCTCGAGAGGTCAAGAATTTTGGGACCGCCGAGTCGCGTTCGGCAGCGACGGTTGAGCAGCCGGCTGGCCTCTCAGCTTTAGCCGAAGCACCCGCTGTAAATGACAGCGCCGCGTACGTGCCGAGCGGACCGACGCCGCTTCCGGCACCGAAGAAAGTAAGCAAAGTTCAACAGTCGGCTCGTGTTGCGGCTTTGGCTGAGGCGCCGGCGTTACGGGACGACGCGTCGATGATGTCGAGTGGAGCGACGCCGGCTCCGTCGCCAAAGAAGCTGAACAAAAGAGTGCAGGGCGCGCGCACCCTTCCGCGCAACGATCACAATTTCCGCGAAGCCGAGAAAGGCGGACCGCTCGGTTTTCTGCCTTTGATCGGCCGAACAATTCTCGGCGCAAACTGGCAAAACGGTGCCGCCGTCGCGCGCTGACGTCGCTCGCTTCGATCAGGTAGGCCGTCGGCTATCGGCAGGCACCTTGAGCAAACGCGCCATCAATTGCGTTTTGTGCGGTTGGGTAGTCCGGAAAGCCGAACGCGAGTTTGGTCCAGCCGGCGCCGGCGGGATCGCTGCCGCTATCCTGCCAAATTTCGCAGCGGCCATCGCGGAACTGGATCACGGCGTAATCGGCACGCGCGGGTGTCGATGCGGCGAGCGCTACCGTCAGAAAGCCGATCGCAAGTGCCAAGCGTTTCATGTTGAGCTCCCTGAAATCTATCCTACGAAACTCGGAAGACCTCGCAGGTGTTCCACGCAAACCTCAAGGGTGGGAGCGTCAAAGCCGGCGGTCAGACGTGATGAAAGTGATTACGTGTCGGCGCCCAAAAAACAAACCGCCCGCCAAATGGGCGGGCGGTCAATGACATCAGCGTCGGAGAACTGACGGTTATTTCCACCACTGCCGGCACCAGTGGTGCCTCATGGCGTAAGCGCCCTTGCCCTGCGCCACGTCCCAGGAAGGAACGCTGACCCAGAGATATTTCCAGCCCGGACCGGCCGGCATGGCTCGGTGATCAGCCCAAGCGCGGCAGCTCTTGTCGCCGAACTTTACGACGGCGAAGTCAGCACTCGCCGGTACCGCCGCCGCAACAAGCAACGCCAGTGCGGCAAATCCCAAACTCAACTTCTTCATCACTTAACCCCCTCTGTAACGGACCCCTCCGGTCCAACGTTAGTGAAAATCGCGGCACCAGCCCCGGCGCATCGCGTAGTGCTTCTTGCTCTGGGCGAACTCCCAGCTCTTCAGGCCGACCCAGTGATATTTCCAGCCCGGCTGCACGGGCGCGGCCGCGCTATCTTTCCAAACCCGGCAATAGCCATCCTTCTTGAACATGACCACGGCGTAATCGGCGCGCGCCGCGCCGGACGCGGCGAAGCCGAGCACCAAGACGCTCGCGGCAAAGACCAATCGCTTCATAATTCCCTAGCTCCCTTGTACCGACCCCGCTTTTTCCGATAGTAGGGAACCGCTCGCAAGGCAAGTCCGGAACGGTGCGCGGCGCGCGATTTGTTGCCATGCAGGCCGGCCAGCAACACGGAGGAATCCATGCCTGAGATCGTCGTCTATTTGCTCGAAGGCCGCTCGCTCGAGTCCAAGCGCGGACTGGTGAAGGATGTGACTGCCGCAGTGGTCAAGAACCTCGGGGTGCCAGTCGAATCGGTTACCGTCTCCATGATCGAGTCAGCCAAGGAGGCGAAGGGCAAGGGCGGCGTCCTGTTCAGCGACATGGCCCCGCGTTAACCGCGAAGTTCACGAAAAGCTGAGTTAACGGCGGGGGTTTCATCCCCGTTCCGCGCTCCTGACCTGCGTTTAGTGCATTGCACAATTTTTCTTGCTGCGATGCGGTATGACTCCCATAATGGCGCCGCAGATTCAGAGGTGCGGCCATGGACGACATTTGGGACACAAAGGACGGTCGACGGCGCGTGCGGCGGGATCCGCCCACGTTGGAAGAAGCGGCGCTGGCGGCGCAGGGGTTGACCACCGATCCGGATGAACAAATCGAGATTGTCGCCTCGCTGATGGAAGTCGCCGCGGAGGAGGCGAGGGCGGCAGTGCTCCGCCTAGGCCGGAGCCGGGAGGTGGAACGCGTCACCGTGACCGGCCGCATTGGCGCGCCGCGGGCGGTTATTGTCGAGAGACGGACCCCGCGTTTCGCCGTTTCGCCGCGGCGCTCGATGGCGCGTTAGGCGTCATCGAAGGGAAAGGGACCGCCGAGTGGCTATAGCCAGCGGCGGCTGCCGGGATCTGAAATCACTCGGTTGGTGACGAGGCGGTGCCAGACGAACAGGACGACGATGGCGCCGATCACCGCGCCAATCAGTCCCGCGCCCTCGTTCCGGCCATACCAGCCGACCGCTTGGCCGATGAACGTGGCGACGAATGCGCCGGCGATACCGAGCAGGGTCGTGAGGATAAAACCTGCGGGATTGTTCGGGCCCGGTGCCAGCATGCGCGCGATAATGCCGGCGACGAAACCAATAATGATGATCCAGAGAATGTGCATGGCGACCTCCACGTGCGGGCCTAATTAAGGGCACAGATCGCACTGCGTTCCAAGACACCAGCGGTATGCCGGGCGCTTCGGTTTGGGCGCGGCGCAGCCGCAGCGACACAGGCGGGAGAACTTTTGAGCCCGCGCAAGGGGCGCTATAATCTGCGCCGGTCGCCAAGCAGCGCTGCGGAGCAACTTGCGATGACCAAGACGATCGTAAAGCCGCGTACCAAAGTGGCCGCTAAGACGCAGCGGCCGCCGCTCTACAAGGTCATCCTGCTGAACGACGACTACACGCCGCGGGAATTCGTCGTGCTGGTCCTCAAAGCGGTGTTCCGCATGAACGAGGATCAAGCCTATCGCGTGATGATGACGGCGCACCAGAAAGGCGCCTGCGTGATCGCCGTCTATGTCCGCGATGTCGCCGAGACCAAGGCCAAAGAGGCGACCGAGTTCGGCAAGCAAAAGGGCTATCCATTGTTCTTCACCACCGAGCCGGAAGAATAGCGATCCGGCGCGGCCCGTTACCGCGCAAACGGCATAGTGGAAGGCGGCGGCCAGGACATTGCGGTGCGCGTGCGTTCGACGCTTTGCGCCGGCGCCTTGTAGTCAACCATCAGCGCGCCCAGCGTCACGCCGGCAAGGAATATCGCAACCATGCCAAGCATGACAGTCGGTCCGCCGCTCGGGGAATGCGGCAGGTGGCGCAATTGCTTGCTCAAAAATTCATGATCCTGCTGGTCCATGGTCTACCAATCGCTCGGCCCATGCCTCGAAAAAACTCCCGAGTGTGCCGCTATGTTCCCGGTTCGCGGCTTTAAACATCAGAAATTTGTGAACGCGCCGAGCCGGCACCGGCCCTAAACTGCCCTTTTGAACACAGCTCTTTGCGAGGACTTGCGATGAATGATTCAACTTCACTGACCGATTCTTCCGAGGCCGCTTCGTTGGCCGGCGGCCTGGCGCGGATCTCGCCTTACGTGCTGAGCCTGCTTCGCATCATGGCGGCGCTGCTCTTCCTGCAACACGGCCTTTCGAAGTTTTTCGGATTTCCGTCCGCGAATGGGCCCCATCCGACAGCACTGTTCGATTTGGAATGGTTTGCTGCGCTGATCGAATTCGGCGGCGGCGTGCTGTTGACGCTCGGCCTTTTCACGCGCGTTGTGGCGTTTGTCGCGTCGGGCGAGATGGCAATCGGTTATTTCCTATTCCACGCGCCGCAGAACTTCTATCCGGCTCTCAACCACGGCGAGTTGGCGATTATGTTTTGCTTCGTTTTTCTGTATTTGATTTTTGCCGGCGCCGGGCCTCTCAGCCTCGACGCGCTGATCTGGGGACGCGTCAAGAAGTCGTAGCGCCGCAAACCCAGACCAATTACAACGACGCTGGCTGAGTAGTTCCGCATCTGGGCCGCGTTTGAGGCGGGGGCGCACAATGTCGTTTGTTCTCGATCCTGAACAGTGGCGGAGCCGCCTTGCGGCGCTGCCGCTCGTGAGTTTTGCCGAAGGCGACACGGTATTCGCCGAGGGCACGAAGACCGGACGGCTTTTGATCCTCAAAAGCGGTGCGGTCTGCATCATGAGAGAGAACATCGAATTTGCCCAAGTGAGCGAGCCCGGCGCGGTGTTCGGCGAACTCTCGGCGCTGCTCGACGCGCCGCACTCCGCCGACGTGATCGCGCTCGAGGACTCCGAGTTTCACGCCGCCGATGCCGAAACCTTACTGAAAGATCCGGTCGCGCTTTCTTACGTCACCGTGGTGCTCGCGCGCCGGATCGACGCCGCCAATCAGGCGCTGCTTCAGCTCAAGGTGATGGTGGAATCCGGTGAACCTGCCGGCCTGATCGACTCAACGCTCGACAAGATCGAGGGCTTGCTGGGCGCGGTCGGCAGCGGCTTTATTCGCGCCGGCGCAGGCCTTGCCGGCCATCCCTTTGCGTAAGGCGCGCAGGCACAACGCGCCTGGCGCCGCCTAGAGGAGGCAGAACAAGCACGCCGCGTTGACCGTGCAAGCGGTCGTGAGGACTAAGAACAACATCAGGTGCATCGCCGGCTCCGAGAATCGGCCACACAAAGCATGACCGAGACTCAGGGCGCGAGTCCCAAAGTTTGTTTTTCCCCGGGTTCACCTCTCGTTTACGGAGGGAAGCTGCGATTCTCGGGGAGCAGGGTGGGGGTAGCGAATCGGGGACGCGTGCCCAGCGGTTATGGCTTTTGCTCCGCCAACTAAGCTCCGGGACTGGCGCGGGACGGCAGCAGCAAATCCTCTTCGGCGAGAAGTTCGCGCAGATCGCCGGCCGCCTCGATGGCGTCCTCTTCGCTGGTCACCGCCTTGAGGCGCCGGAACACTTCACGCCACGGTTCGGGGCGGCCGATCCGCATCGCCTCTTCGACGTAGTCACGAGCCTCTTTCAGCGTCTTCAGGTGCCGCGGTTTCGGCATGTCCTTGATGACGAGTGTCGGTGCAATCGGGAAGTCATCCATGGCGGTCATAGCGCGGAATGTAGCGGGAAGCGGGCGTCAGCGAAATCCGACAAAAGACGTTTCCCACCAACAATCAGAAAAAAGCGCGTGACGGGCTGCGCAAAAGCTCAACCCATCCCGCGCTATCTTTAGCCAGTGCTCCGGCCGCTCAGCTTCGAAAGTGGCAGCCGGCATTGCCGCCTAGAGCATCGTCCAGGCGGATGACCTTACATCGTGCAGGTGCCGGCCCAGGTGTGGCACCACTGACCGCCTTTGCACATCGCGTGGGCGGAAGCGCCTTTGCACATGCAGGCCATCTTGGTCATGCCTTCCGAGCACATCGGCGACATGTGCATATGGCCCATATGCATCATCGGATGATGCATCGCCATCGGCTTGTGCATCATCGGCTTCATCGACTTATGCATCATCGGCTTTGCCGGCGGTGCATCAGCGCTGGCCGCGCCGACCGCCGCGAGAGAAACCGCAAGTACTACAGCAGTAAACAGCTTCATGGAGAGAGCCCCCTGGGTTGAAGTCAATCGATCGACGGTTAACAGCGGGAGCCTGAACGCGGCATGAACGGTTATGCTCCGGTGGCCAAAAACCGGAGAATTCCGTTCTCCCTCTGGGCTCCGCAAAAGAGAACGAAGTTCGCGGGCCTAGCGAAACCGGCCCAGCCGCGTTCGATGTGCCGTCAACTGGCGGCGGCGGCCTTCGGCTGTGCGCCAGCGAGCGGCTGGCTCATTTTCTTAGTGCCGGTTCGTCTTGGCGGCATCGCCGATTGAGCGGCTTCCAGGATTTCGCGCTCGGCGGTCAGCCAATGCTGTTGGGCTTCGCCGTAGCGGCAACCGGCGGCAAACCAGATCTCGTAGGCGCGTTGGCGGATGCGGTTGGCGAGATTGACGTCCAAGCGGTTGCTCCCTTTACGTGCGTTAGGATGGGGTTTTGATGGGTTATTTATGGTTAATGAGCGGTTAATAAGGCTTGGGGCCGCTCTCGCTCGGCTTCGACGAAGCGAAAATGCAAGGGGAGGGACGTTTGTCGCAACGGGTTTTGATCACCGCCGGCGCTGCCGGCATCGGGCGCGAGTTCGCGCGGGCGTTTACCGCAACCGGCGCGCGGGTATTCGTCTGCGACATCGATGAGGCCGCGCTCGCGGCGATTGCCAGGGAGATTCCCGGTGTGATCGCGCAGCGCTGCGATATGGGGCGCCGCGCCGAGATCGAGCGCATGGTTCCGGATGCGGTCGCGCAGCTCGGCGGGCTCGACGTGCTGATCAACAATGCCGGCATCGCCGGGATGACGCTGCCGGTCGCGGATTATCCGCCGGACGACTGGGACAAAGTGGTTGCGGTCAATCTCACCGCCATGTTCGACGTCACACGCCTTGCGATCCCGCATCTCAAGCACTCTGCGGCCGGCGTCATCATCAACATGTCGTCGGTCGCCGGACGCTTCGGCATGGGAAATCGCAGCCCTTACGCGGCGACCAAATGGGGCGTGATCGGCTTCACCAAGACGCTCGCCATTGAGCTCGGCGAGTTTGGCATTCGCGCCAATGCGATCGCGCCCGGAGCGGTCGCGGGCGATCGGATCGAGCGCGTCTTTGCCGGCCGCGCCCAGATCAGCGGCCAGTCGATGACTGAAGTGCGCGCCGTCGCCATGGCCCAACAATCGATCAAGACGATGATCGATCCGAAGGACATCGCCGCGCTCGCAGTGTTTCTCGCCTCCGACGCGGGCAAATCGATCAGCGGCCAGGTGCTGCCGATCGACAACGACCGCTACCAGGCGTGAGGCCTTGTCCGCGCAGTGTTTCTTACGCGCTCCGTCGCGCCGGCGCGCGATACGCCATGCGGGCATGCCCGGCGCAGTAGGAGATGCCGTCGGGCGCCACGTTGCCGCAGAACGTCAAATCGCCTGGGCCGTCGCCTAAGACCTCA
>Ga0209169_10000563_pt1 | contig 22533 bp, 14 predicted proteins | sample HubBroMetageWRM4_FD_188346 | JGI IMG/M metagenome (GOLD analysis project Ga0209169, IMG submission 188346) | Warmed soil microbial communities from the Hubbard Brook experimental Forest, New Hampshire - Hubbard Brook CCASE Soil Metagenome WRM 4... | ecosystem: Environmental > Terrestrial > Soil...
AACCACGATCCGATGCCATTCGGTTCGCGTTTTATATTCGCCGGAGTCCTTCTCCTTCCAACTCACGTTGGTTGCGAGGGAAAACCGAGTGTGGGCGGTCCCGTTAGGTGTGAAGCGAGTCTCTGCGTCTTTGCCGAGAAACCCGATGAGCGTGATGCGATTCTTGCAGAACATTTTGTGTCTCCTTTTCGTGCCCCTTCTGTTGGGGCGACCGAGAGCGAGTGGGTCCTGCTCCCAAGGGCAAGGGACGCTTTGTTGGGGGAGACCTTCAGGGGGAACCGACAAAGCAGAGTCACGCCGTCCCGCAGGGCGCAGGGCTTTGACCCCGAAGCAGAGCCCAATAGAAGAGGCCAGGAAAGTGGGACACCAAACTGCGCGAGAGGAATTAGCGATCAGATTTCAAAGGCTGGATAAAACGGAGCACACCAATGTGTCGGCCGCGAATCGAGAGGGTCTGCAGCGACCAAATTGAACGACGGCTCCAAAGAATTCCGGCGTCTGGACGTATGTCGTGTTTTGGGGAGAACGTGACGAATGAAGGACCGTCCCGAAGGGGGGCTTGCGCGAAGCCCGATTCAATGCTAGGGGGCGTTCCGTGTCTGGTGCAGGCGTGATGAAGGCACCTGACTTGATCGGAGCGGTTGATGCGGAGCCCACCGAACCCGCGAGGACACTTCAGATCAACGCCGTCAGGGACGGACGGATTGCACAGCGAAAGGAAGCTCAAGCAGTGATCGGTGGAGTGCGTTTTTCACATCTTCGACAGGTACTCCCAGAATTCCCGAGCAAGCTTCACAATCGAAGCCCATCAGAATACACACGACGAAACAATTGCGGGCGTCCGGTGAAAGCAGCGATAACGCCCGCAACTCCGGCGGAACGGTTGATGGCAGCTCGTCCCGCCATTCGTTTTGGTGTACGGCGGAGCGCATTGTATCCACCAGGAGAGACTCTGTTGAGGAATCCGGCCCGGATCTTTCGATAGCGCTCTCGATCGCCCTTTCCGCCCTTGCAACACCACCGGTGAGAAGGAGAGCAACAGGAAACGCTTTGTCGAGCATGTCGGCGAGTTGCAGCACGGCACTCGGTTTAATTAACGGGTTCCCAACTGGGGTCCGGATCGTACCGTGAGATTGCGACTGACTTGCCGCCGGGCAGAGGCGCAATGTCTTTCTGATAGATCTTACCGTCCTGATTCACAATAAACGTGAGGACTCCGGTGATTCCGTATCGCGCCGGCCAGGCCACCAGCCCAAAGCCACCCCTCAGCTTGCTATTTATGCGATAACTGCGCGCTCCTCCAGGAGCATGGGGACCCTGACTGTCAAGGATGCGGAAGAAATATCCGTGATACGGAATCAAGGCATTCTTCTGGCCGTCTGAGGTCGCGCTGGCAAAACCTTTCGGCACTAACGGACCGAGTGCATCACGTGCGTCGGCGGCGTTCATCATATGAGAGGCGTATTGGAGCACGGCATCGTTGTCGTGTTCCTCGGAAGCGTGCTTCCGCTGTGCTTCGACGTACCCCGCGCAGATTTCGATTGCGTCCAGTTCATCAGCGCCTACGCGCCTCGCCTGCATCTCGGCCTGGGTTTCGGACGCATCGAAGCTCCACGCCCCGTTTGCACGCACGATAGGAACCGGAAATGGCCAGTCCGAGTCGCCGATCGCCAGAATCACCCGATTGGCGTTTCTTGGGTCGGCGAGTAGCCGATGCTTCGAGTTGGCAAGCTGTGAGAACTCGGCCTGCTCAGCGCCATCCCGGGAAGCATTGCCTGAAGTGAGCACCGCGTTTCCGGGAGGACCGAAGATAGCAGCCAAGCGGACGGTATCGTGTTTATCGGCGCTATCAATCAATGCCTGAGCGGCGGCGTCTGCTGAACCGAAGTGTTCTTGACCGAATGCTGGTGGCGCCAACGCGAGCACCAGCGTAACGTAAGTAGTCAAAATCGCTTTTGTCATTACCGTCTTCCTCCGCCGCCGTGGAAGCCTCCACCATGGAAACCCCCACCGCCAATCCCGCCGCCACGGAAGCCTCCACCGCCAAACCCGCCCATGCTCGAAAAACCATGGTCGCTTTGTATGCGGGTCGCACCGCCATCGTGATAGCCTCCGAAAACGCTATGGGCGTCGGCATAGCTGCGCTGCTCAAAACCCGACGATCCGAATCCCTCATGGCCGAAAACGGAACCCCTGTCGAAACCGCCTCTGGGATTGAAGCTGGCCTCGCCTCTTCCCTCTCGCCCGGCAAACCGGCCAGCGACTTCACGATTCGCGTAAGGTACGCCGAGACGATGTGCCGGATCGTGTGCCCAGGAGGAGGTTCCCAACGGCTCGCCATGAAAATGATTGAAGCCGTAACGGTGAAAGAACGAATGATTCAGGATGATGGAGCCTCCATACCAGTTGGGCGACCATCCCCACCCGCCCCATCCCCAGCCTCCCCATCCACCGAAATACAGGTCGAGATCGATGCCCGGGCCCCAGCCGAAGCCAATATCGATCCCTGGATAGAAAAGCGGTGGGTAGTATCCGTAGATGGGCGGTCCCCAAACGTATGCAGGATTATAGTTCGGAACGTACCAGATATCCGGGTTGGCCGGTTCGATTCTGACTGCGCTTTGCCCAAGCCGATTTTCCGTTGTCACCGTTTCTTGTGGTGTGGATTGAAGCTTCCCGGCAGCCTGGGCCTGCGCCCGCAATCGCTGAACCGCTTGCATTACATCCGACTGTTGCGCGAGGAACGCGTTGCCCAGCGAGGTTGTCCAGCTTACGCCCTGAGACAGCAACGCCAACACCTGCGGGAAGGCAACGAGGCCCTGAATACTGGGGTCCCAGTTCTGCTTTTTTGCCTCATTCATTAATTTGGAGGGCTTCCACTTCGGATGGTCCTGCACCCACTGCTGGGCCTCCGCGATCTCAAACGGATAAGTGGAGGCAGCGAGCACCTCTCCCAGGAGGGGATCCGGATACAACGCGATCGGCGCTACCAAATTATCGAGCTGCTGCCCGGAGAGTAGCTTCGCTGGTTCATTAGGGGCAGGAACCGCGGGCTCCGGTGAATTCTGCCCACTCACTACCTGCACGAACAGAAACGCGGAGATTACCGCGCATGTGGCAAGCCTCTTATTTGCGATATATGACATGTTGAACCCGCGTTTAAACTGATCCTGATCTTCCAAAAGCACTCGATTGGCCGGTTGAACGTGTTGAAAAGAAAGCGGCCAGCTCATCAAGGTGCCGACAGTACGGCAATCTGAGTCGGCGAGCTGTCAGCTACGCGAATTGCGCCGCCCGCGCGTGCGTGTTCTCCCCGGTGCCGGGGCTTAATGTTCCGTTGGGAATTCCGAGCCGCTGCATACGGGCCAGGAGACTCGTCCTCGGCAAACCGAGTTGGGCGGCGGCTCCGCGCCGTCCGCCGACAACTCCATTGGTTTCGCGAAGAGTAGAAGTGATATGCGCGCGTTCCGCGTCGGCAAGGGTGCGGACTGGCGCGGACTCCCCATTGGGTGTCAGGTGCGCCGTCGCCTTGTGAGTCAGCTCGGAACCCGCCGTCATGATCACGGCTCGCTCGATCACATTTTGCAGTTCCCGGATATTACCGGGCCAATCATGGCGTTTCAGGGCTTCCATTACCTCGTCAGGGATGCGTTCGATCGACTTCCCTTGACGCCGGGAGAACTTTTCGACGAAGTGTTCGATCAGCAGCGGGATATCGTCTCCGCGTTCCCGCAAAGGCGGCAGGGAGATCGGAAAGACATTCAGCCGATAGTAGAGATCGGCGCGGAACTTCTTCTCCTGGACCATGCCCCACAGGTCCTGATTGGTGGCTGCGATCACTCTCACGTCAACCTGAAATGTTCTGCCGCCGCCGAGACGCTCGATCTGCTTCTCCTGAAGGGCGCGCAGAAGTTTCGGCTGAAGTTCGAGGGGAAGATCTCCGATCTCATCCAGAAAAAGCGTCCCGCGGTCGGCTGCTTGAAAGCGCCCAGTGGTCTGCGCTACTGCTCCCGTGAATGCGCCTCGCTCATGGCCGAAGAGTTCGCTCTCCAGCAATGCGGCTGGAATCGCGGCGCAGTTGAGGGCAACGAACCGGTTCTGGCGGCGCGGACCGGCTTCATGAATCGCCTGTGCGATCACCTCCTTGCCGGTACCGGTTTCACCCTGCACCAAAACGGCGGAATCCACCGGTGCCACCATGTTGATCTGGTCCAGCAAAGCCCGGAATTTCTGACTACATCCGATCAGATTTGAAAAGGCCATCTGTGTCTACTCCATCTCCTTGCTGTATGCATAACGGGTGAGGAGGAGTTTTTGTGTGCCCCTAGAAATGCAGCCGGAGCGCAAACTGCATGGAGCGGGGTCCACCCACCTGAAACAGGGAATTCAGTCCTCCAGGAACGCTCGTTTGAGCCAGGCCCGTCGCGAGCATCTCGGCAGCAGTTCCAACCCGTGGGTCACTGGTCAGCGTCAGGTGCACAGGATCGCCGTAGTCGCTAGGGTTGGCGAAGTTCGGGTGGTTGAGGATGTTGAAGGCTTCAGCGCGGAATTGCAGGCTGGTGCTTTCTGATAGCCGGAATGTGCGATGCAGCGCGAAGTCTATCTGCCATGCTCCGAATCCGCGCAGCACGTTGCGGCCAAGGTCCCCCTGCATCCCATCGGGCGGATCGGTGAAGGCGGCAGCGTTGTAGCGTTTGCCTCCTGGATACTGCGACCCATAAAGATACAAGGGCACTCCGGGAACCAGGTCAGGACGTTCAAAATCCGGAGCGAGGATGTCCGTCGGCAACGCGGAGCGCGCGAAAAAAATGCTGTTCGCCGACCAGTTACGAAAAAGAATGGCGGGAATCCCGTGACGCGGTGACGGTAGGGGAGCGATAAGAGACCCGTTCAGGCTGTGCCGAATGTCGAAGTCCGACGATCCACGATCTATGTTCGGATGGTAATACTCCGCCAAAGATTCAACGGTGGAGTCAACGGCCAATTGTTCGTCATCACTCGAGAGATTGTCGATAGAATGCGACCAGGTATAGGAGAGCAGCAAGGCCACCCGGCTGAGCAATCGGCGGTTAAACCGGAACTGCATCGCCTGGTAGGAGGAGTTGCCGTTGTCCCCCACCTCGGCGAAAACTTCTGTAGTGGGCAGAGGAACATCGGACGAATACATGTAACGGGTAAGGCGCCGGTCCAACGCTCCAACGTATCCCAGCGATAAGGTCTGTTGCCCGATCGACTGCTCCAGGGTGACATTCCATTGGTAAATCTCGGGAACGTTAAACCCGGGCGTCGCTGCAACCGTGGGATTTGTGCTGATGTTGTACGGCTGATCCATGGTGGGCTGTCCGGAGCCGATCGCTCCTAATGGTTGATTGACGTATGCAAGCCCAGCCCCTCTGACGGTGCCGGAGTCCTCAAAACCCGCCTGGCCGAGGTCGAAAAACCGGCCCGCGCCGGCGCGCAGCACTGTTTTTCCCCAAGACGTGTCCAGCACCTGCCATCCCATCCCAATCCTCGGGCCGATATTCGACCAGGAAGTGGGGTAGAAAGGCTTCCCGAACGGCACCAGGTAGCCCGAAGAAATGTCGTTCACGTTGGAGACGCCGCTCAGAACTTGAGCTTGCCCACCCGTCAGCCGCGGCGCGGGGTTCACGTCCCATCGGAGTCCGTAAGTAAGAGTCAGTCTCTTGTTGACCTTCCAGGTATCCTGCGCATAAGTGGAAAACGCCGGTACGTCGTAGCCAGTATTGGGCGTCTGGTTAATCATCAGGTCCACCTCAGGGACCACCGCGCTATAAATTCCCGAGGGTCCATATATGCCGTTGAAAACGATGTCATCGCTGGCTCGATAAATCCCCTCCACGGGGAAAAATCGTTTGTAGTCGATTCCGAATTTGAGTAAGTGAGAGCCTTTGCTCCAGGAAAGATTGTCGACGAACTGCAACTGCCTGGCGCGATCATCCGCAGCAGGGCCGAAGACGAGGCCCGAGAGGCCTGTCGGATCAGCAGCATTATAAATGAAAACGTTGGAGTCGGCTGATGAATAGCCAGGTGGGAGCACGACCGAGTTCGGAGGAGTCTTCGCACCCGCGAACTGATCGACACGTTCGTTTATCACCGCCGATTGCCTGCTGCCGTTCAGCCGGATCTCATTTACCATGTGTGGCGTCAAAATGTGAGTCAATCCGAAGGTCAGCGTTTCCGTTCCCAGTGAGTACTGCTCAAGGTAGGTTGTGAGACCCAGGAGTCTTTCGGATGGAGCCTGGTTATAGCGCCCGAAGAACGTCAGCTTGTCCGAGAATGAATGATCAATTCGAATCCCGTAGGTCTGCTGGTCCTCGAGAAGCGAGTGAGATCCGACGTATGGCAACAATCCCGTAACTGCCGGATCGCTGCCATCGGGATTCGACGATCGGTTGGGGAGAGGATATGCGTCGAGTACCGCCGCGACCAGCGGGGGCGCGTTCTGGCGCGCCGCCAGTGTGGGTACAGGCGCGGAACTGACGGGCTGCGGTTGCAGCATTACGAGGTTTTCCACGGACAGAAAAAAGAACGTCCGGTCATGCCCGTTGTAGACGCGCGGGATACGCACCGGGCCGCCGAGAGTTCCTCCAAAATCGTTGAAGCGCAAAGGGGCCTTCGGCACAGCCTGTTGATTTGCGAACCAATCGTTGGCATCGGTCTTGTCATTACGAAAATATTCGAATAGGGACCCCGAATATCGATTGGTGCCGGATCTGGTGATCAATCCGATCTGCGCGCCGGGAGACCGCCCGTACTCGGGGGCGAAGGTCGAGGTCTCAATTCTGAATTCCTGGAGTGCGTCCGGAGACACCAGATTGCTGAAGGTTCCCAGAAAATTATTGGCGGGAATCATTCCGGCGCCGGATTGGCTCTGGGTGGAATAAGGGGAACCCACGAGATGGAGATGGGAATTCAAGTCACCGGCAGCGAAGTCCGCGCTGACACCATCGACGGTGAAGTAATTCGCGTCGGTACGCTGCCCGTTGACGGCGAATTGTCCCCGGCTTGAATCCACCACCGGTGTGACGGTCACGCCGGGCGAAAGCTCGATCAGCGATTGAATTCCGCGCCCGTTCAATGGCATCTGCTCGATGGTGTCGCGATCGATCACGGTTCCCACCGAAGCGTCTTCCGTGTTGATGAGCGGCGACCCTCCGTGGACGGTAACCACTGTTCGGGAATCGCCGATCGTTAAAGTGAAATCAAGCCGCGCATTATCTCCGACCTCAAGCTTGATTCCTTCCCGCACGACGGTTTCAAAACCCGTGGCGCGGATCGTAATCCGGTAGTTGCCGGGCGCAAGAGAGGGAAGGCTGTAGAAGCCCGACTCGTTCGATCGGGTGTTTCGTCTGCCACCGGTTTGTTCATTAAGGATGCGGACGTCTGCGCCGGACACAATAAGATTGGAGGGGTCCTGGATCAGGCCCGAGACCTGTGCATTCTGCCCAAAGCAGGCGGCGGCCCACAGCGCATATGCCAGAGTCAGCCTGCAAACTGATGGGAGGCACTTTCGCATGAGCTTTTCAAAAATGGACGCGCAGCGCCAGTTGCATAGTGCGCGGTCCGCCAATCTGGAATAGTGGACTTAGCTGTCCCACCACACCCGATGGACTAAGGCCGTTGGCGAGGGTTTGGGTCGCGGCTCCCCACTGCGGGTACGGTGCCACTGTCAGCACGCCAGGATTATCGCTGTCGCTCGGATTGGCGAAATTAGGATGGTTCAGCAGATTGAAAACCTCCGCGCGCAACTGCAGGGTGAAGCGATCCGACAAACGAAATTCGCGGTGAAGAGCGAAGTCGATCTGCCACGCTCCGAGTCCGCGCAGAACATTGCGTCCAAGATCGCCTTGCGCGCCCGCAGGCGGAGCGAACGCGGCGATATTGAAACTCTTGCCGCCGGGATACTCGGGTCCGTAGAGATACAACGGTTCGCCCGCCACAACGTCTGGACGTACGAAGGGGCTCCCGATATATAAATCCGTTGGAAGCGCGGTACGTGCAAAAAAAATGCTGTTGGCCGTCCAGTTGCGAAACAGTATGGCCGCGATGCCACTGTGCGGTGAGGGGAGGGCCGCGATGACCGACCCATTCAAACTTTGGCGAATGTCAAAGTCGGACGAGCCCCATGCGCGCGGATCCACATAGGTCGGTAAGGGCGGCGTAGTATACGAGGTGTAGTACGGCTGAGCGTTCGACAGGTTATCAATCGAGTGTGACCAGGTGTAGGACACGAGCAGATGCAGACGAGTGCTGAGCCGCCGGTTGAACTGAAGTTGCAGCGCGTGATACGAAGAACTGGTGTCGTTATTGAGCACCACGGACTCCTCCCCGCCGCTCGAATAAAGTTGCGTCCATCCGACAAGGCGGCGGCCCAGCGCGCCAACATAACCCACGGAAAATGTTTGCTGCCCGATGGATTGCTCAAGGGTCGCGTTCCACTCCCACGTGTACGGTAACTTATAGCCGCGCGAAACCAATAAGCCGCCCAGCGCGGAAAGCGAAATTGTTGGCGAATTCTGGAAAACAAGAGTGCCCCCGTTGAACGATCCGAGCGGCTGATTCGCGTATATCAGAAAGACATCGTTGGTTGGGATGCCATCTCCTTCCAGGCTGCCCTGACCCAGATCAAAAAAACGCCCGGCCCCGACGCGCAGTACGGTATTCGTCTTCCGGCCGTCCAGCAACTGCCAGGCAATCCCCAACCGCGGCGCAAAATTCGACCATGACGTCGGGTAAAACGGCTTTCCCGACGGGACCAAAGCCGCGGCCGAAACGTCATACGGATTCGAGCCTGCCGTACCGATCAGTGCCTCCCCCGCGCTCACATGCGGGGAGGGATCAACTTCCCACCGCAATCCATACGTTAAGGTAAGCCTTCGATTCGCTTTCCAGGTGTCCTGTGCATAGGCGGAAAAAGTCGTATCGACGAAAGCCGTATTGTCCAGGTTGTAGTAATTCAGCAAAGAGCTGGAAAAGACATCGCTATAAGTTCCGGATGCGCTGAAATCGAATACGCGGTTAGACTCGAGTGGGGGGACTGTTTGTTCAGGCGAGAACCAGCGGTAATCGGCGCCGAATTTGAATTGATGCGCGCCAATACTCCAAGAAAGGTTGTCAACGGCCTGTAGTTGCCGGGATCGATCGGCTCGAAGAAGCCCCGACTCAAGCGGCGAGAATGGCGAAATGTTAATCGTGGTTTCGCTGTTCCTCGAGGAATACCCGGGCGGAAAGAGCAGCGAATCCGGGAGTTGCCCCGCCCCTCCGGCGTTATTGTGATTAATTGTGGATATTGCGGTCTGCTCACTGCCGTTCCAACGAGTTTCATTCACCAGGTGCGGGGTGAGGATGTGTGTTATTCCAACGGTCAGCGTCTGAGTCCCTATCGTGTAATCCTGGATGACGGTTGAGCTATTGTAGAGCAGCGGCGACAGCGATTGCGCTGGCGCGCTGCTATATCGCGCAAAAAATGTCAACCTGTCATTGATGACCTGATCGAGCCGAAGTGCGTAGGTTTGTTGGCCCTGCCATAGAGAATATGAGCCGACGTATTCGGCAACTCCGCTCACGGCAGGATCACCGTCCGGCCCATACGAACGATTAGGACGGGGATAGGCATTGAGCAGCGCGGCGACTGCGGGCGGCGCATTCTGGCGCGTCGCGAGCGTGGGTACGAGATTGGCGACCGATGGTTGAGGCTGGACTGCCAGTAAACTCTCAACGGAAGCGAAGAAGAAGGTTCGGTCATGCCCATTGTAAAGATGGGGGATGCTGAAGGGCCCACCGAGTGTCCCGCCGAAGTTGTTGAAGCGTAGCGGCGGTTTCCCCGTTGCGAAAGCGTTCGCGAACCAATCGCTCGCATCCATCTTGTCGTTGCGGAGATATTCGAACAGGGAGCCCGTGTAGCGGTTGGTGCCCGACCGCGTGATCATGCCGATTTGCGCCCCCGGCGTATGCCCGAACTCCGGCGAAAATGTTGAAGTTTGTATCCTAAACTCCTGCAGCGCATCCGGCGATACCAGGTTGCTAAAGGTTCCCAGAAAGTTGTTGGCCGGAATCCCGGGGCTTCCTGTTTGGGAATATGCCGGGAAAGCATTGAGGTTGAGGATAGCCGCGCCCAATGCCGCGAAATTCACACTGACCCCGTCAATGGTGAAGTAGTTGGTGTCGTTGCGCTGGCCGTTGACCACAAATTGCCCGATGCTTGCATCCACCACCGGAGTCGCTACAACGCCTGGCGTCAGTTCGATCAGCGTCTGAATGCCCCTCCCGTTGAGCGGCATTTGATCGATAATGTCGCGGTCAATCACGGTGCCAACCGATGCGTCATCCGTGTTGATCAGCGGCGGACCTCCGTGGACCGTGAGGACTGTTCTCGAATCGCCGATCGTTAAATCGAAATCAAGCCGTGCCGTATCTCCAACCTCCAGCTTGATTCCGTCGCGCACGATCGTTTCAAAACCGGCAGCGCGGACTGTAATCCGGTAGTTGCCGGGAGCCAGAGAAGGAAGGCTGTAGAAGCCCGACTCATTCGATAGAGTGTTTCGTCTGCCGCCGGTCTGCTCGTTCAGGATGCGGACGTCCGCGCCGGAAACGGACAGATGGGAGGGATCCCGGATCGACCCGGAGACCTGCGCGTTCTGCCCGAAGCACACGGTTGCCGCCAACACGAAGGTCAGGGATACCCTGATGTAGTTCACCGGGGCAAAGCGGCGACGTTCAGGTCCCTGAGACCTTCAAGCAGTACACGGATGCGTTCGTGTTCGGCTCGAAGGTTCGCAGATGCTGTCGCGAGGTTCTGTCCGTTGATCTGAGAGCCTGCCACCAGACCCGAAACAAGCCGATCCTGCTGCTGGACGGCCGAAAACAAAGCAGAAATGCGAGTCCGCCAGGCGACCGGTATCGCTGGAGATCCGGGCGCGGGACCGGCAGGCAACAATGTGAGGAGCGCCGCCAGACCGTCGTTTGCCTGACTCAATTGCTGAAGATGAGCGCGCAGCATTTCGTAAAGCTTCTGATCCGACTCTGGTTTGAGGGCTCTCTCGCTGTCTTCGTCGTAGCGCTCAGCCAATCTCCTGAGAGCCCACGCATGTGACAGTGCCACATCGGAATCGGAAAGAGAACGGTCTACGAAAGCCAGACGATCTTCGCGAGAGGAGAACGCTCTGTCAAGCGTGCCGTCAAGCAGGGGGGCGGTCCCCTGCGCGGGTTCAGAGCGAGCCTGCGCCGCGCCACTCTGCGCAGGCGTTGCACCAGGCACGTCAACGGAGAAACGAACGTTCGGCAGTTGGTTTAATACTGCTTGCATCTCGTCCTTTCGTTCCCCGGAACTGACGATGCCGCTTAAAACAACCTGCCCGGAATCCCGTTGTATAACGAGATCTTCTCCCAGGTCCCATTGGTGCTGAAAAAGAGTATAACGGAGTCGCAGTTCGGCTTCGTCAAGGTCGGCTGGCGGAGGCACGGCTGGGCCGGGCGGAGCGGGAACACCCGCCGGCCGGGGTGGCGCTTGCGCAATCGGGCCTGGTGCGAGCGGTTCCGGCGCAGGCTGCGGCTCTTCATCAATTGCGAACGCGAGTTCGATAAAGTCCAGCCGCTGGTTATTTGCGAAACGGAGGTGCTGCTCTACCGGATGAAAATCACCGGCACGAATCACAATCGACGCGTCCCGGATAAAGTCCTGACTCGTGGCCGTATCGAGCGTTAATAAGTTTCCCGCGCGCTTGACGGTGTCCTTTTTTTCACGGAGAGAGTTTCGCCAACCGGCGAAGCCTTCGGCTGTCAGAGGTGCGCTCCAGGAGAATAGGTCAGCCTGCCCGTTCCATCGTGCCTGGCCGATGGGGTTCCCCGCGGTCCACTGGAAATCCCTTACAACCGTCTGATTTCCACTGCGAATCTGCATCTTCTGATGTACGGTGTGGCGACGCCCGCGGGTCACTGCGGCTACCGGCGGGTTCTGGGCTGCTACCGCGCGAGTGAGCAGTTCGCTGGCTGACATGACCCCCGGGTTGCCGATGACATAGACCCAGAAGATGACGCCGGCCATCGTGGCGGCCACAGCACTCACCCACCTTACATTGACCCATTTCACCTGTCCCGGCAAAGCAACAAAACCGATGAGCCCGCGCCAAATCCGAGTCAATAAGCCAACAGGCGAACTCTCTTTCAGGAAGATACGGAGACGATCGCGAAACCCGCTCGTATCGTCCGGAGGCATTGCTACCAACGGCAGATAGCGCTTCTCGCGATATTCAACGAACGCCAGGATGCCCCGCTGCATCTCTTCGTACCGGGCACGGCAACTCCAGCAATTTCCGAGGTGCTTCTCCACGCGGGCAGCGTCATCCGGGGGAAGTTCCTGCTCCAGCGTCAGGAGAAGCTGATCCTCGTCGGGATGTCCGTCAGCAGCAAACGACACGGGCTTGAGTTCCTGATTCATGCGGAGACCTCCGAATCCACTTCTCGCGCCAACTTGACGGTTGCGCGCCGTACAGCATCGGCAACTGTAGATATGCTGATTTTCATGAGTTCCGCAATTTCCCGGTAGCGAAGACCTTCTGCGCGTAAGTGCAGGCAATCGCGCTGGAGTCGGGTCAGATTCAACACGGCCACATGCAGCTTGTCGAGCCGCTCATCCTGAAGCATTAGCTTTTCCGGGTCGCTTTGAGCGCCCGATCGGGATTCCTCGATCTCCTTCCATGTATGTTCATCAAGGTCGGTCAGGTTGTCGTCGTTCCGCTTCGTGTCGATGACAAGATTGTTTGCCACCGTGAATAACCATGCCTTGGGATTTTCAAGCGTTCGCCCTTCCTGGAGATGCCGGCACAGCCGCAGAAACGCCTCCTGGCTGAGTTCTTCAGCGCGGCTGGTGTCGCGAGTCTTGCGAAGAAGAAATCGAAAAACCGGCACGCGCAGTTGCTCGAAGTGCGCGACCACCTTTTCGTTCAGCGTCATTGGCGCTGCAATGTCCTCTCTCCCCATGGCCATAACGTTCTGAGGAAGTATGCGACTCGCGAGGTTGCCCGACTCAAACATCACCCGTTCTACTACATAACGGGGGCAGGCCGACTTTTGCGTGTCACTTGTAGAATTTTAATGCGCTCCGAGCGACAGAAGAGCCAACATGTTCAGAATGAGTATTTTAAAGGCTCGAAGACACGCCCGCGTCCTTCTCAGCTTTGGGAGACTTTGCCGGAAAAATGCCGGTACACCAAAAAGGTATAGGCGAGCGCTAAAGCCATGCCGGGGAGAAACCACCCGAGCCCGGTGATCAGCCCATGTCGCCCAGTGGCCGCATTGTAAATAGTAAGGCTGAAATCGGGAGTGCCATTAGACGGAAGCAGGTTGGGGAAAATCGCGAATGCCGCGCTGGCGAGCATGCCCGTGAGGTATGTGCCCGATCCCAGAAGCGCCCGCCCATCCATATGACGGCCACTCAGAGTGCGGGCCGCCACCAGACCACCGAGCGCCAATAACGGGAACGCGAGTCCCCATGGGGCCTTTTGAAACTGCCTGAATATATTCGGTTGAACCCAGAAACTTGCCGCTGAAATCAGGACCGTCAATAGAAGTGACCCCGCCCAGCATCGCGCGGCGAATACGCGCGTCCGCTGCTGCATAAAAGTCTCAGTTTTGAGCACAATCCACAAACTGCCATGCATCGCCAACGCCACAAACGATGCGGCGCCAATGAGCAGTGTGTACCAATCGATGATTCCTACGTGACCAGTGACGGAGAGATCTGTCCACAGCGGCAGGAAGAAGTATCCGCTCCCGTCCAAAGGAACGCCACGCACAACATTGCCGATGGCGACGCCAAAGACGAGAGCGAGAGCTCCACTGGCGACGCCAAAGACGGTACCCCATAGGGACCGCCAAAGCGGGTCGTCCACATGATCGCGGAGCTCGATAGATATGCCGCGGAGGATCAGCAGCCAGAGAACGATCATCAACGAAAGATAGAAGCCGCTGAAGGCTGACGCATATAAGCGCGGAAACGCGAAGAACAACGCACCGGCTGCGGCTACCAGCCACACCTCGTTACCGTCCCATACGGGGCCGACGGCTTTGATCAGATCGGCCGTATCGCGCTCATCGCGTGCAACAAGAAGCTGAACGATTCCCGCGCCGAGATCGAAGCCGTCCAGCACGACATATCCGACGATTGCAACCGTCGCCAGACAAAACCAAAGGGCCGGCATTATCGAATTACTCCTTCGAGGACTGCCGGCCGATGGCCTGTGGCCGCGTTTCGTCGAACCGGTTCAGGGCCCCGAGCGATCTCGCGAGCGACGATGAACAGGAAAAGAATCCCCAACACCATGTAGATGCCCATAAAACCGAGCAAACTAAACAGTGCGTTGCCGGCTGGGACGCGGGGAGAGGCGCCTTCGGCTGTTCGCATAAGCCCATAGATCAGCCACGGTTGTCGTCCAAGCTCAGCGGTCATCCACCCCGCAGTCGTTGCGATGTACGGAAAGGGGACCGCAAGCATGATCGCCCACAGGAGCGGCTTGGTACGCCAGAGGCGGCCACGCCAGAGCAACAACCCGGCAATACCCATGACACCAGCCATGATTGTGCCTAGTCCGACCATGATGTGGTAGCTGTAGTAGAGCAACGGAATATTGTCTGGCCAGGCATCCCGGGAAAACGCTTTCAGGCCTTTCACTTCAGCGTGCCAGCGCCGGTAGGTAAGGAAGCTGAGTATGTCGGGAACCTCGATCGGATTGTCGAGTTTCAACCTGTCCATATCGGGCTGCCCGACGAGTGCCAGTGGAGCGCCATTCGCGTTTTCAAACAACCCTTCCATCGCAGCAAGTGTCACCGGCTGATGTTCTGCGACCATCTTGCCTTGTCCATCGCCCGTCGGAAAGATCATCAGTGCGATCGCTACCAAGCCCGAGATCACACCGATACGGACAAAGATGACGCCGTAATCCTGAAATTGTTTTGCGAGCAGGTAATAAGCCCCGAGCCCGGCCATCACAAAACTGGCAGTGACGACGGATGCCGTCATGTTGTGCAGGTATTGCCAGAAGATCCAGGGGTTCAGCAGGACGCTGGTGACGCTTCCAAGTTCGATATCGCCGGCGACGCTGCGCAAATATCCTACCGGGTGCTGCATCCATGCATCGGTAGCAATGATGAAGAATCCCGATAGCCAGGATCCGAGAAGGACGAGTATCGCGGAAGCCAGGTGCCACCTTGGGCCGAGCCACTTTTCCGCATACAGAAATAACCCTACGAAGGAAGACTCGAGAAAGAATGAAATGACCCCCTCCATGGCGAGTGTCTGGCCGACTACCCCACCGGCGGTTTTTGAGAACGCGGCCCAGTTCGTGCCGAACTGAAATTCCATAGGAATGCCGGTGACGACTCCCAGCGCAAAGTTGACTGCGAATATGCGCATCCAGAACCTTGCGGCATCGCCGTACAACTCGTTTTGTTTAGCGAGAGCAAGGGTCTTAAGGACAACAATCAGCAGGGCCAGCCCCATCGTGAGCTGAGGGAAGATGTAGTGAAATGTCACCGTGAACGCGAACTGCAACCTGTCGAGGCCAACTGCTGAATTCATTTCGCCGGATTCTGTGCACCTGCTTGCCCATCCGCATTCTCTTTGAAGAGAAAGGCCCTGGAGATTAAGAGCCTCTCATTAGCGCCGTTCGGTGGTCAGGTTCGCGACCGAAATGACGCCGGCGCGACAATGTACCGCTTGTGACGGTTCTTTCAGGCGAGTTGATCGGAAAGTGACTCGGTCAGCTCGGCGATCGTTCCGGACAGAGCGAGGAAACTCTGAACATGCCCGCGACAATCCTCATTGCAGCTGGGCTCCAGCCGGGCGCTCCGTTCGAGCTGAAGGCAGGAATGCCTGAAACGTGCGATATCGTTCCAGGGTTTGCCTTCCAGCCGGTCGCCCATACCGTCGAGCGCCTCGGCAAGTCTGTTGTCGAAATCTCGTTGTGCGGATCTCACCGGTTCTGGCAATGTGAAGCCTGGGAGTTGCAGACGATATTTCAGCAACGAGATTCGCAAGGCGAACAACGATCGGAGCTCTGGCTGCCAGATCCGCATGCGGTTGCGCAAAGCTATGTCTTTCGCGCGGGAATCCCCGAACTCGAAGAGGACGCCATCGGCGAGAGCTCTCACCTTGTCCAGGTTGGTGCTGATCGTCTCTCGCAGCGAATAGCTGCGGGCAACTGCTATCCGCATGTCGGGTGAAATCGGTTCCCTCGCGAACTGAGCGAGCAGGCGCAGATTTCGAACAAAGGCCTTTTTCATCTCCACGGCGGCGGACGTTCCCCAGAGGCGGTCGTACACCAACCACATCATTACGAGGCCAAGGGCAATCCCGACAACACGGTCTCTGGCGAACACCAGCGATGTCTGGATTTTGAACTGCTCCAGGTTGATCAGGTAGAACGCCCCCGCGATCTGAAGACCGAAATACGAGATTCGCGGGCTCGATGTCGCAATCCAGGTGGCAGCAATTGTGACGGCGATAAAGAGAACTGTGAATCCGGCGATCGAATCCAGAGAAGGCAACACAAATACCTGTGCGCCTATTGCAACAATGCAGCCGGCGAGGGCTCCACCGAGACGTAAAGCTTGTTTCTGGTGGGAAGCACCCACAGTCGTCAGAGCCGTGAGAAGACAGGTCGTCACCGCAGTACTGATGCCAGGCCAGAATAGAAAGTTGTAGGCGACATAGCAAAGGCTTGCCGCTAAACAACCTTTCAGCGCGAAGTGGACGTGCTCGGGATTCGACCACGCGTCGGCAACAAATATTCCCTGAGAGGATTCCGCGGCAGGTGGGGGCAAGAGCCAGTTGGTTTGGGGCTCGGATCCAGCGAAGACTTCCGGGATCAGGCTCATGGTGTCCTGAAGTTCGCGCAGGAGCGGTACCTCGAGCGAATCGTTGTGAAGATCCATTTGAATAGGCCGGGGAACGTTCCCCGCTGTCAGGGCCGCACGAATGAGCTCGAGATTTCCAGCGAGAGCGAGCGCGTGCTTCCGGTCACTCTCCGAAAATGACATATCAAGATAGGTGAGAGTCAGCGCAATGTCTGTGAGTCTCCCGGTCAGCGCGACGAGTGCGCCAATCCTGTCGCGATAATGCGCGTCGGAACCGGACCGCTTAATCGTAATGCGCAGCCTGGAGGTGCCCACCGTTGCCAACCTTATGATTTCGCTGTTCGTCGAGGGATCGGGTTTGCCATCATCGGCATATGCGGTGAGCAATTGCTGAACGGCGCTCAGTCGCCTGGACACCGCGCGAATCACGGGATCTCCGGGACTGAACTCTGCGAATACTATTTCGAGCGCAACCGTGATGAGGCCCGCAACCGCCAGGCCGCCCACTGCCCAAAGAGTGCCTTCGATTTTGGGTTCCGCCGGAATCTGCTGATCCCATAGTGGAATGGTGATGACCATCAGATATCCGAATCCGGTAGCCGCGACAAAATCCGCAAGCGCACTTAATGCGAAGAACATGAGGAACAGGGTGCCGATGACCCAGAGGAATCGGATCAAAGGATAATTCTCGAAAAAGATCGCGCAGATGAGCACGTCTGCGGCTGCCACCGCGAAGCCGGCTATCACAGACCTTACGAACCTCGTCGTTGCCTGGGGGCTCTCACGTGAGATCGTCAGCGCGTAGATCGCGCCGATCGCCGCGTAAGGGATGTGGAACGTCTGGTCCACGATCATGACCAGGGTTGCAGCGATTACCATCCGCGCTACACGGGCAGACCTACCAGGATAAGGGGCCAGTTCTTCCTTTAGCAGCTCCTGCAGCCAGGCGAAGTGCGAAGTCGGATTCGCTTCATGCATTGACAGAGAATTCACTTCCCGCGAACAATCACGACCGCCGATTCACTCACGCGAAATAATTCCGCCGGCGGATCCTTGACTCGAACGCGAACCGGATAACGCGAATCCAGATGGACCCAGTTGAGTGTGCGCTGAACATCGGGAAGACCCGGTGCTAGCCGGCCGACGAGATCTGCGTCCGGCGTCACTCCGAAACCGATGCTCTCCACAACTCCGGAGAACCGCAGATTGGGTCGCGACGCCACGAAGACGTCCGCGTTCATGCCGGGTGTTATGTGGACGAGTTGGCCCTCGCGAAAGTTTGCCACAGCCCACCACGTGCGCGCGTCGATGAGCGTGAATACCTGGACTCCGACATGAGCATAAGCGCCCTCTGAGATAGTCAGATTTGTTATCCGGGCATCGAACGGAGCATAGACACGACAATTTGCAAGATCGTAGCGGGCCTTCTTTATCGCCGCTGCCCTTTCGCCACGCTGGGTGGTCAACGGGTCCAATGTCGTAACCGCGTTGGCTGCTTGTTCATGTTGCGCCTTGCTCTGCGTCACCACGGCTTCGGCGTGTTGGTATTGTGCCTGCGCCGCGCTCAGCCCCGCCTGAGAAAGGCGCAACTGCGAGTTCGCCTGTTTCAGAGCCTCGGACTGGGCGATTTCGGTAGACCTTGCCCGATCTACCTGGTCAACAGTGACGAACTGTTTTTCGAGCAACGGTTCGATGCGGTGCAAATTGTTGTTGGCATAGGTCCATTCCGCTTTGGCGCGACTAACACCCTGCTCGGAGTTGGCGACGTCAGCCTTTGCCTGTTCGACGGCGGCCGCCAGTCGAGCTACGTCGGCAGATGAACTATCGATGTTCGCTCGGGCTGCGGAGACTGCACTGACCAGTGCCGCAATCTTGCGCTTTTCGTCTCCGATCTGTCCCTCAAGCGCAGCCTGTTCGGAGATTGCTCTTTCAAGAGCGTATTCATAAGGACGCTCGTCGATTTCAAAGAGCAATTCACCCTTTTTCACAGCGTCGTTGTCATGCACGTTGAGACGTGTGATCGGCCCCTCCACCTGCGGCGCAATGCCGATGAAGTTAGCCAGCACCTCGACATCGTCCGTTCGCGGATGCTGGCTGTCGGAATGAACCACCATCACGCCGAGGATCGCCGCTGCAGTAACTATGACTGCGCTTGTTACGCGACCGAACAGCGCGCGATATTGGTTGCTTTTGATCATCGAGGTTGAGGCCATTGGAAACTCATTGGAAAAAAACCAGCCACAGGCCGAATGTACAAGCCAGGGCCAGGCTCGGATAAACGAGGACTGGAAACGCGATCGGAAGGTCCAGACGATTGATCGCCCATCGCGCCAGAGCCGCCGCTGCAATGCCGATCGCAAAGCAAAGCAGCCACGCCGGAAAAAGCGAACCCTCCACATCGAACGAAGGGGACCGTGAACATCCCACTAATAGGAGGAACACCACGGCGAGCCCGTTTTTCGCGATCACGGGCCCGTCCTCCGGGTGCGAGGCTCGACGGAATCACCGGCCGCGTATGCGAGATCGGACAGAGTGATCAAAACCTGTGTCCGGGCTGTTACATCGGCGAGCCGAGCCTGGGCCAGAATCCTCTGAGCGTTTGTCACGTCTAGTAAGGTTCGGACGCCGTCATTGTATGATTCGATGGCAGCTGAATACGATTGGCCGGCGGCTTTCAGTAGCGCCGCGGCCGCCTTCCGCTGGCCGATCGAGGTCTCGAAATCCGCGTAAGCGGCCCAAATCTCATTGGCAATCCGGTCACGGATAACCTGGGCTTTAGCCTGGGTCGCGCGCATCCCCGCCTTAGCTTCCTCGAAGTTGTTTTTGTTAGCGCCGCCGTCAAACACGGTCCAGCTTAGAGCCAGACTCAATTGGCCTGCGAGATCAGATGTGTGTCCAGTTGGATACCCTCCCTGAAAACCGAACAGCGCCTGAGGCGTTGGAGTGGCGTTGAATGTGAGCGTTGGATAGAAACGCGATCTCGCATCCTTCAACTTTCCCGATGCTGCATCTATGTCCGCCAGATTCTCCATAAGATCCGGCCGTTGTCGGAACCCGCGTTCGATCGCCTCGCTAACCGTTTCACCGATCGATTCAGGTATCGGCAGCGCCGAGATCGCTTCCACACGAATTGCGGTAGTTGGCGAAACCCCGACCGCCGTCGCCAGATCGCCGCCGGCGATACGTACGGAACCCAAAGTGATTTGGAGGTCGAACTGGGCTTGCGCCGTTGCGCTTTGCGCATCGAGCACGTCCGGCAAAGTCGCGAGGCCTAGCTTTAACCGTTCTTCCGCCGCCTGCTGAACGGCCTCGGAATTGGCGAGGCTAGCGCGCGCCGCGTCCTGTTGCCCCTGCGCATTCAGAAGGCGGTAATAGGCCTGTTCGACAGTGAAGATCACCCGGCGATGCGCGTCATTGAAGGCGAAGTTGCTTCCTAAAGCCTGCGCCCTCGCCGCGTCGATCCGCCCTGCGCGTCCGCCGAAATCGAACACCGTGTAACTAAGCGCGAATGTTGCATCAAGGGCCTGTATGGTCTGTGGCGTGAAGTGGCTTCCGAAGAAGGCCTCTCGGCGGACAGTTTGCGAACTTGCGATCACCACCAGCACGGGAAACAGCTCGCTGCGCGCCACTCCCAGAGCCGCTGCCTGGGCACAGGCCAGCTCCCAGGCAGCGCGGGTTTCAGGGTTGTGCGCCTCAGCCAGATCGATCAGTTCAGCAAGTGACCATGTCTTCCCGATATCCAGCGAGAATTCGGGTTGCGACGCAAGTCCACGGCCCCGAGGCTCCTGGGCGACGGAATAGCGCCAGGGACGGTCCGGTGACATGGGAGCGCTTTGCGCCCCACCCATCTGCGTGCGCGCCACGAAGAGCACAACCAGAACTGTGAACCGAGCTGGCAAACGCTTCCAGGCTGGCATTTCAACCCCATTCCTAACGCCAGAGATTTGTGGCTGCCATGTCGAGCACTTCGTCTGCCCGGCCGTTCATGACGGCCTTAACCATAAAGAGCGTGAACCCCTTCGCCATCTCAAGGGTGATCTTCGGTGGAATAGAGAGCTCCTCTCGGTTGACTACGGCATCGACGAGCACCGGCCCGTCGTGAGCAAGGGCAGCGGCGATGCCGGGCTCGACATCGGCCGGTTTTTCGAGCCGAATGCCGCGAACGCCGATTGCCTCAGCCATCTTGGCGAAGTTTGGATTTTTGAACGGTGTGCCAAAATCCAGGAATCCGGTTGCTCTCTGTTCGAGTTCAATGAAGCCGAGCGTACCGTTGTTGAACACCACGACTTTGACTGGCAGGCCGAGCTGCACGAGGGAAAGGAAATCACCCATTAGCATCGAGAAGCCACCATCACCCGAAAGCGATATAACCTGGCGCTTTCTGAAGGTCGTCTGCGCACCAATGGCATGTGCCATCGCGTTTGCCATCGAGCCGTGCCAGAACGAGCCGATGAGGCGCCGCTTGCCGTTCATCGCAACGTATCGCGCGGCCCAGACCGTAGGCAGGCCGACATCGCAGGTGAATACCGCGTCTTCGGCGGCCTGATCACTTAATGCTTTGGCAACTTGCTGCGGGTGGATGAGTTCATCGCCGGGCTTCCATGCCGCCAACTCGTCGAATTCCTTTCGCGCTTTGCGGTAATGGTCGACGGCCCGATCGAGATGGTGACGTTCCTGCTTTTCATTAACGAGGGGCAACAACGCGTCAATTGTAGAGCCAACATCGCCAACGAGTCCGAGATTGATCGGTACTCGCCGGCCAAGCTGCTCGGGTCTCAGGTCGACTTGGGCTATTTGAGCCGTGCCCTGCGGATAGAACTGACGATAAGGGAAATCCGTGCCGAGCATCAGCAGAGCATCACAGTCGTTGATCGCGTGATAACCGGACGTGAAGCCTATGAGCCCGGTAATGCCTACGTTGTAGGGGTTGTCCCATTCCACATGCTCCTTCCCTTTGAGGGCGTAGACCATCGGGCTTTTGAGTTTTTCGCCGAGCGCAAGGAGCTGATCGTGGGCGCCGGCGCAGCCCGAGCCGCACAGCAAAGTGACGCGAGAGGCGGTGTTCAATAACTCTGCGAGCGCCTCAAGACTCTTCGGCTGCGGAACTACACGGGGCGCGACAGGCAGCAGATCCAGCGCTACCGGCGGCGGTGCATCGATTGCCGGCTGGAGCGCCACATCCCCGGGGATGACGACAACGGAAACGCCGCGCTTGCCCACTGCCTCACGAAGCGCGATTTCAAGGACGCGCGGCATTTGACCTGGAGTCGACACAAGTTCGCAGTAATGGCTGCACTCTTTGAACAGGCTGGCGGGATGGGTTTCCTGAAAGTAGCCTGAGCCGATCTCTGCCGAGGGGATGTGAGCGGCAATCCCCAGGACCGGAACTCGCGAACGATGACAGTCAAACAGGCCATTGATGAGATGCAGATTCCCCGGGCCACAGCTCCCGGCACACACCGCAATGGTCCCTGTGAGGTGCGCTTCGGCGCAGGCTGCAAATGCGGCAACCTCCTCATGCCGGACGTGAATCCATTCGATCTTGTTTTGCCGGCGGATTGAATCGGTGAGCCCGTTCAGGCTATCGCCCACAATTCCATAGATCCGCTTGACGCCCGCTGCCGCGAGTGTCTCCGCAAATTGATCTGCGACTGTCTTCAT
>Ga0209169_10000564_pt1 | contig 22523 bp, 17 predicted proteins | sample HubBroMetageWRM4_FD_188346 | JGI IMG/M metagenome (GOLD analysis project Ga0209169, IMG submission 188346) | Warmed soil microbial communities from the Hubbard Brook experimental Forest, New Hampshire - Hubbard Brook CCASE Soil Metagenome WRM 4... | ecosystem: Environmental > Terrestrial > Soil...
AAAAAATCTTTCCTTTCAGCGAGTTCTGCGAACCCCGCAACCATCCGAATTGACAATTTTGGAACTTCTGAATAGTTTCAAAACCGTTCTCTTCCAAATTTGGTGACGGTCATAAATGGGAGCAGGGCGGATGAACACGGACGCTTCCCGAAGTGTCGACATTGACGTGACGAACCGGCGGGAATTTCTAAAACGAACGGTTGCAACCGGTATCGCAGCGGCCATGCTCCGGCGGGTTGTCGGCGCCTCGGAAGCCGCACGTGTAAATGGGCAGCTTGGCCACGGTGGTGTCGCTCAAACGGTTTTGGGGCCGCTCGATGCCTCGAAACTCGGATTTACTCTTCCTCACGAACATATTGCCGAGGCGGCATACTATCTGAGCAAATGGCCGAAGGCCTGGGGTGGCAGAGCAGAATTTGTCGCTAAAGCCGTCGAAAAACTCAAACTTGTACGAGCGGCGGGTGTCAACACTATCGTCGACCTGACCCCCTATGATGTCTGGCGCGACATTCGTTTTCTCGAAGAGGTTTCGCGTAAATCCGGAATTCACATGATCGCGTGTACCGGCCAGCGCTTTTTCCCGCCCATTACGCATGTATCGATGCCTGCCCGCACGATTCCGGGTCTAATGGACTTCTTCAAAAAAGAAATTGAGCAGGGCGTCGACGGGACCAGCATCAGAGCGGGCGTCATCAAGATAGGGGTCGTAAAAAACATCGTGACACCCCTTGAAGAAATTGGTTTGCGGGCGGCTGTTCGTACCAGCAACAGGACTGGCGTACCAATTCGCATTCATACTGACGCACCCAATCGCGCTGCCGAGAGCATTGCCGTGATCCTCGAGGATGAAGGCATCAGTCCCGGAAGGGTATCTTTTGATCACAGCGACGACAGCGGCAATACGGATTACTTCCTGGGTCTCGTGAGGCGCGGTTATTCGCTCGGCATGGACCACGTTCATCGAGGGCTCATGCCTAAATTCGGTCCGTCATTTGAAAGGCGCGCGGAATGCATCAAACTGCTCGTCGAGGCCGGCTTCAGTGACAAAATCTTTCTCTCACAGGATTCGGAGTTCGGAGGCTCGCTGATTCCGGAGAACGCGAAGGAGTGGAGGGACACAATTGATCCTCCAGATGGAATGCTTTTTATCACTCGCAAGTTAATTCCGTATCTTAAACAGATTGGCGTATCCGATCGCCACATTCACGCTATTACAGTGGATAACCCGCGACACTTTTTCAGTATGTCTTAAGCGCTGTTCAATCGGCCCTACCTGTTGCAAAAAACTCATTAAAATTGACTTCGAGAAAAGGCTCTCATTGCTGGGCTTAAGCAGCACCGCAATGAATCAGTTCGCTCCGGAACGGAATGCTTAAAGTCTCTAAATTCGGTACGTATCGGGCCCCCGCAACCATTTACGGATTTGGGGGACGACCGGCGTAGTCCCAATTCCAAATCACTGGATCGTGGCTGTTTCGGGCCTCAAATTCTTCAGGGAAGATCCTTTCGCCCTAGCCTTCAACTGGCTTTTGATCGCGGGCGGCAAAACAAGATCCCACCAAGATTGCTAGCACGAATAATTTTCTTCTCATGATTTGCCTCGATCGGCTCCTGAAAGTCCTTGATACCGCATGCAATGTTAATTAGGTACAGACGCAATTGAAGAATCGATCCTTCATTCTTTCGACGACCACGCCGCAATCTTCTGCCAAGCCCGAGGTCTCAATAATATTGCGGCACCGAATAGAGGGGGTAACTGTCAAAACTGACAGCCATCAGCGTCGTTAGTAAAATGGAACGACAAAACTCAGATAAAACCTGGCATCGCACTGACAACGAGGACTAATGCAGATGTGAGCGGGTGTACTATAGTGTCGTTCTCGCATTTGGTGAAGGTCTTTCTTGGTCTCGCGGTAAGGGAGGTTCGAGACTCATAGTAATTTCGTTCCTAGGCGTGCCGGGAACTCTGATTTGAAATTTAATTTCAGACGCACTAGCGTAGACGCCCGTGCCTACATAGGCAAGTAAGCGAGAATGGTAGATGATTGGCTGAAAAGGAGCGTGGGTCATGAAGAATCTGTCAATGATTTCGCGGCGTGAGTTTGTAACACTGGCCGCTGCGGGGCTGAGTTTGGCTAACCCTAAGAAGTTCCTTGCATTGTCACAACAGGGAGTGGTGGGTAGCCCTCGATCGCTCAGCGCTGACGAAGCGCTGCAGGAACTTATTGACGAGAACCTGCGTTTCTCAAGGGGACAATCCACGAGTCCGCGGCGCGGTCCCGAAGATTTTCGGAAGCTGGCGGAGGCCCAGTACCCCAAGGCGGTTATCGTGGGTTGTGCGGATTCCAGAGTGGCGCCGGAGATTTTGTTTGATGTAGGTGTCGGCGACATCTTTGTGGTGCGTATAGCGGGCAATGTGGTAAACGGCGCGGGCGTGACGGTCAAGGGCAGCATTGAGTACGCGGTCGCTGAACTGAACGTGCCCCTTATCGTCGTGTTGGGGCACAGCGGGTGTGGTGCGGTGAAGGCAGCTATGAAGCACCTTGATGCCAAGGATTCGCTGCCGGGAGCGATCAATGGACTGGTGGAACTGATCAAGCCTGCTGTCGTTCAGAGTAAGGGAGTACCCGGCGACGCGCTGGAAAACGCCATTCGGAAGAATGTTGAGATTGGTGTCGAGCGGCTCAAAGTACTTGAGCCCATCCTGGCACCACGGGTCAAGGACGGCAAACTCAAGGTGGTGGGTGGTGTGTTCGACATACGAACGGGGAAAGTGACGCTGTTGGAGCAAGGGAAATCCTGAAAGGCGAAAGCGTGATATAGATTCCTGTGCCGGCGCCAGAAGCAAGGCTTTATTTGGTTGGCACGTAGAAATAGTAATCCGCTGTATAACTGCTTTTCGTTTCGGCATCGTGATGCGAAGCGTCGCATCCTTCGACAGGTGGATTGCCGCCGTGGGTGTGCACGCGCTGAATGGTCGTCACATTCGCCAGCACACCATTTCCCGAATGGCTCACGACGTTCACCAGCAGCCACGGGATAGAGCCCGGATCTGGAGAGTCCACGTGAGCCAAAGCTTTGCCGCTGACTTCGCTGCCATCTTTCAGCTTCCACGTTGGACCGGCGGAATGACTTCCAATGACCTTGCCGTTTCCATTTTTCAGTTCGGCGTCGGGGGCCTTCAGTGTCCATGTGAACTTGCCGTCCGCTCCGGCCAGACATGCATAGATCTGGGATCCTGAGGCATGTGCAAGCAAAACAACCTCTTCACCGGGGCGTGCCTGGACTGAAGGTGGGACTTCGGGTGGAGACTCCTTCTGTGCGTTGGCGAGGGGGAGTCCGAGGAGAAATCCAATGATCACTACACCGGCGAGTGTTGCCGCAGTCTGCGTAGATCGTCGCATTGCCAGATTGTAGCAGGGAAGAAACGTGCGGGACGAGCCCCTACGACTGCCTCATCTATTGAAATGTCCATTAGAATGTAACCACACCGTTACAAGCGCAAATGCGCTTGAGAGGGCCGGAACCGGATACCTCGTCAGGGCAGAATGATTAATTCTGGCTTGCTCGCGCCACTCATTCCCTTAACTGTTCCGGAACGGAACGCCCCAGCGTCGTATTTGTAGCAGCCAGGAGTCACTGCTTTCGTCGTCACCTGCTTATTGCCGCCGCCCATGATTGGCCCGTCTGGATCAAACGGCGAGTCACTGCCGAATGAGACCATGAAGCCATTATTCTTGTTCGAACTCATCCACAACACTGTGGTGCCAGCCTTGATGCAGAACAATTGGTTGTTCTTCGCATCGGGGATGCCGGGTTTAACATTAGCAGAATCTGCGCCCCTCCTAATGTCAACCGTGCATGCAGATGAGGCCGAACCACAGGTATTGGCCGCGGTGCACAGGGTCTCGGGCTGACTTTCTTCACATGCGTATTTACTCTTCTTTTGGGCCGCCGCGTTTGCGCAGCCGAATAGCACGACGCAGCACAGGAGAAAGCATGCGCTCCAGACGTTGAATTCTTGCTGAATTTTCATAGCCAGATCCTTATCTCACCTTCAGTCGCTACGATTTTCCGAAACAGATTGATTCCGCGAGACATTTCCTGCACCGCGATTAAGCGCTCAGTCTTCTTTGTCTTTGTTCCATTCGATGATGTTGATCAGCTTCCATGAATTCTGGTTCAGTTCCCACTGCAACTCTCCGTCTTTGTTAACAATGAGCTGGGCAGCCGGGAAAAGAACACCTTCGCTCTTGCTCTTGTCCTGATCGTTGAGGTTGATTTCGCCAGCAGTTAGGTTGAAACTCTTCGAGTTGGTGCTCCAATAGCTTTCGCCGAACGCAATCTTGCGGTTGGTTACAAAACGAATGGTCCTCCCGGTCGGCGTCAGAATTTCACGGATGTAGCTAAGATCGAATCCAAGCGTTCCGGGGATCGATATCCGTCCCACGCTCTTCATCTTCTCAAGGGCGTTCACCAGTCCGTCGTTCTGACCCTGCTGGAATGCCTGTACCAGGATGTCTCTATCGTCCGGACTCGAGAACTCGTAAATAACGATCTTTACGCCGAAATTTCGTCCGAGCTGAGTACTTGTGCCGAATGCCGTGGCGTCGATGGTTTCGGTGCTTCCCCGCTGCCCAAAGCTGGGGATACAGGCGATCATGACCAGAGCGATTAGAAGCGCGATTCCGTTCGCGAAGCGCGAAGTCCTTACGTTGGTGCACATGAAGTTTTTCTCCCGTCACCTGACTGCGTTAATGCGCAGCCAAGTTTCCTTGAGCAACGCTAAGGGGCTTTGGAGAAAGACACCACTGGCAGAAGTTACAGTTTGTGACGCGAATGAAGCTGACAGCGTTTTTTGGGATGTTCGAGTGGGACGACCGGCCAAGACGACCTGTGTTTGAGTATTGATCACGATTTCCAATGCGCGAAAGACTATCTGTTGCCAAACTTCCAGCCGATCCCGGAACTAGTTCCATAATCACTGCCTGAGAAATGTGATGGCGGCTGGTTGTCCCAATTGCCATAGAACGAGACGTTCCAAGTCAGACGGCGGAATAGTTTTACGTAATATGTCACATTCGTATCGACAAAAACGCGTCCCGGTTGCGAGAGCGCCGGGAACACCGTGGCAGCAATGTCCAGATTGGTTTTGTCAAATTGGAAAAACTTCACGTCAGCTGCGACGACGGCGGCCGCGATGTTTTGAACGTCTTCCGGATTCGAGGAGCGGGAATATTTCGTGTTTTGCCACGCTAATCCTGCGAGTATGGAGATCTTTGCCCGGTTGCTATTCTTCAAATAGCGTCCAAAGCCGCCGCTGAGGTTCGTTCGAAGTTGAATCTGTTGTTCCGAACTCTGCAGAAAGTTGCCCACGCCCGAGTAATACCAGTTATTCCAGCGCAGTAATCGAAGCGCATTGATGGTTAAGGAATTTCGAGTCGATGCATTATCGCCGGTACTCGATGCCAAGGATGAACTTAGGTTCGCTCCGGCGGCCCAACGTTCGCGCGGATATTCAACAGCTGAACTTAGGTTGTACTGGGTCGATTGGTTGCCTTTGGAATAAATGATGCCTGAGTTAATTTCGCCGTTAAACCGTTGCCAGAAGCTGTCAGCGGTTTGATCGACCGCGACGATCTGTGACTGCTTGACCGACTCTACCTGCTCCGCATTCTCCGAAATCTGAATTTGCATTGGTCGTCCGCCGGGGCTTTCCGCGGTACGGAGAGTCCCGCTGTACACCGACCCATCCTCGGTCTTCACGAAAAACAATTGCTTGCTCTCCAGATGATGCACTTTAGACCATTGAAGCGCGGACGTGCCCTGCATGTAATCGAAGCTGACGAAGAGCACTCCAGAATCAAGACCTTTGATTTCGCAGGTGAAGTGGTCGCCATTGGTCATCACTATGACATCGGACTTTTCTCGCGCAAAGAGAGGCAAAGTAAGCAGCAGTATGGAACAAAGAATTGTGGCCCGGATAGTCATAACGATCTCCGCTCGGTCGAAGCAAGTCTCGGCATCGCTTAATGCTTGTCCATGTCAACAGGCTGCCCATGATGTTCCCTTTTCGATTGCCGCTCGAAGTAAAACGCAATCCCCAAGGCAAGAATGAGGGCCGCGATGCCGAGCAAAGTCAGTCCGGACACCGAATTCGGTTCTTCAATAATGACCTTGCGCGCCATAGCAATCAGTCCACCTCCAGGACAACGCGCACGTGAATGACATCTTTCCTGAGATAGGCTCTGAGTGTCTCCACCAGTTCCACTCCGATCAGCACGAGCAGGAAGTATCCAAAAATTTCAAGTAGGCCCTGCACCCGAATGAGAAACCGAGGTGGCGCCCAGATTTCTTGCGCGATTAATACGCCCAAGTGGACAGTCGACAGAATCACCACCACCGAGAGCATCGTGGCAAGCGCCGCGACAGTTAGTTTCTGGACATTCGTGAATAGTGTTTCCAACATGATCTTTGGTGCTGGTGGCGATTCAGCGTCGGTACCTCGTGAAAACCTACTAAAGAAGCGAAAACGAAGAGTGTCTATCAAGTTAACGAAGCAGTCTCCTGTCAAAACCGACAGGGTAGTGTCAGTTCTGACAGTTGTGTCATTAAAACGACGGCACTATGTTCGACGCGAGTGTTTCTGGCCACTTCAATGCCGGATGAAACTTTGTAAATTTCAAAAGGTGAGGAACATGTCGTGACGATTTCGAAAGGGATGACCCTCCGGTCAGCCGTAACCGGAGGCGGGTTCTATCTGGTGTTGGCAGGTCTTTTTCTTGTGTGCTTCGCGACGTCTGGCCTGGGCGACTCTGACAAGCCGGAATTTACGCGACTATCAAAGCCAGAACTGCTCACTTTTGACGAGTTGGTGCAGTTAGAGAAAACGAGCGCACCAGAGCCAAAACTAGCAGCTCGCCTGAACCAGCTTCTCCATACGCCATTCATTAGCAACGAGGCGTATTTGAGCGGTGCCAAGCCTAATCGTCCTTCTTCCGATGCTCTCGGGCCATTCATCCGGGCGACTACGTGGAACATCGAACGTGGTATTGCACTCGACGGGATCAAAATCGCCCTGACCGAGCCGGATCAATTTGGAAAATATATCGAAGAAAAGAAGGACCCGAAATCCAAGCCGCTCGCTGCCGATGTACTGGGCGAGGTCAATCAACAACTGGAAATCCTCAAGCCTACGGATCTATTCATCTTGAACGAGGTGGATGACGGAGTTACGCGTACCAACTACCGGGACGTTGGCCGGGAGCTCGCACAGGCCCTCAACATGAATTATGCGTACGCTGTCGAGTTTCTGGAAATTGATCCATTGAATTTGGGCCTTGAGAAAGTGAAGATTGACGACAAGGCCGCACAAGAAGACATACAGAAGTCGTTCGAACCCGATAAGAGCCGTTATCTCGGCTTGCACGGAACCGCCGTCCTTAGCCGGTATCCCGTTCTCAAGGCAACAGTTCGTCCACTCCCAGTTTGCTACGACTGGTTCCTTGGCGAGAAGAAGGAGATTTCCAAACTGGAATCCGGCAAACGGTCGGGAGCGAACCTTGTTTTCATGGAGAGAATTTCACGCGAGGTACGCCGTGGTGGCCGCACGACACTAATTGTGGAACTGGCCGTACCCGAGTCTCCCACAGGAGCAGTAACCGTGGTGGCTCCTCATCTCGAGACCAAGTGCAAGCCGGAATGCCGTAGAAAGCAGATGACTCAAATCCTGGAATGGATACGAGCCGAGAAAAATCCTGTGATTCTCGCCGGCGACTTCAATACTTCGGGAAGCGATAGCTCACCTACCTCCGTATCCAAAGTCATTACTAACCGGCTGAAAGATCCTGACAAGTGGGCGGTCAGTGCGATCAAGTGGTCGACAGGTGCTCCCACTATCTTGCTTATGCCTGTGAACATGCTGCGAAATAAGAATGATCCAACTGGCTTTGACGTACCCCTGATTTCGCGTAAGAAAGAGGCAAAGTTGTTCGGGGATCTTGATGACTTTCACTTCGATGACGGTCATACCTTCGACTTTCGGGGCGAAGATGCTCGAAGTGCAGAGGACAGGGGCGGAACCTTAAGCGACTCGAACCAGCGTGCCACAAAGGGCTTTCGATATACGTTTGCTTTAGCCCGGACTTACGGCGGTTTGGTGGGCGAATATAAGCTCGACTGGTTCTTCGTCAAGGGATACGCTACCGACTCCGATAAACAGGGAGGGAGCTATAAGTTCGCTCCTCATTTCGCCCGAACTCTCCAGGAAATGAACAATGCGCCGGACGAATCCCTATCGGATCATTTCCCAATCACAGTCGATCTTCCTCTTACGGAGCCTCCCCCGGGAGCGGACCATCCATAGTTCATCTTCGAACAAGTTTCGAAACACTGGAGCTTAAGGGGCAAGGCGAGGGACATTGAGAACATACGCCGGGATCGGGAGACTTCAGCGGCCCAAATCGTGCGTACGCTAAGCGGCGCCGGAACACATTTCAATTCTCTTTAGGTTGTTCCTGTTCCATCTGTTTCAACTTTTGCTGCATCATCATTTTCTGCTGCTCCTTGGTCAACTTAGGAAACAGGAACGCAATCTGTAACCGCATACCCCAGGGCGAAGTGCCCGATGGCCGGATGGGGTTGGCATAAAACGAGGCACTGATATTCACGGGCTGGAATCCGAGCTTCATAATTCTTCCGACACCGCCGCCAAAAGGAATGGTCCACATATTGCCGCTGGTCGCACGCCAATTGGAAGTAAGAATTGGCGACACCGATAGATACCAACCTTTGTGGAGGTTGTAGTTGACGAAGTACTGCAACAGCATTTGATTGACGACCGGACGACCGCCGGAACCGGCGACCGACCAGACATTGTTGACAAGGATGCCGAGCGTCCATGCTTTGGGCTGCACCAAGGCAACGAAGGAAGGTCCTATGCTCAACTTTCCCTGTCCCAGAATCTGATTAGTAGCCGTTGGAATTACGAACGCTGGGCCACCGCCCCAGATTAGTTTGCCGGGCTTGGCCGGCGACAGAAAGAATGTGGGGTTCATATCCCCAAAGCCATATTGGCCGCCAGTTGGTTCACCGGGATACGGCTGCCATACGATTGGCTGGATAATGCGCGTGATGAGAGTCCAATTTTCGGCGAGACGAGCAGGTATAACGGGCTGGATGTTGAGCACATCCTGGGTACGGTCATTCGAGCCGATACCGAAGTTGTTATTGTTCTGGATGGGAACGCTGATAAGGCTGGCGACCGGGTTTTGCGTCGCCTTTTGCAATGCATCAGTACTGCTCGTCGCCGCTGCTGTTTGCTCAGTGGCAACCTGAGTTCCTTGTACGCCGATAGGCGTGTCTTGCGCAAACAAGGGAAAACTTATCAGGAGAACGATCGCAAAGACCGCGAGATACGTGCTGCTTCCCATCTATAACTCTTTCTGCATACCATGTGTCGGTTGGATGAACTCATGCTGTACTTCAGGCTTGTCAGGATTTTGGAGCGGCCGGCTTCGGAATTCGCAACGTCCACGCAAACCCGAAGACAATGGTGCGCCCCTCCGGACGAGCCAGCGTCCGGTACTCATCTTCGAACTTGAAGAAGAGATTTAAAGCCTTTGGAGGGAGGATGAAGTTGCTCTGGAACCCGATTGCATGACCTGAATAGTACGGGATCGCACTTGCGGGGATACCTGGCCCAATCGATCCGCCGTTACTAGTAACCTGCCATTGGTCGTACCCGATCAAACCGAGCTGCAGGAGTCTGCTGAAGTCTTTTTTTAGAGGGAGAGTCTGGCCCAGTCCCCACTCCATGGTGAAGGCCTGACCCGGTGTGATGTCAGTGCCAGTTTTTTGTCCGTGAATCTCCCAGTCCGTGAATAGATTCGCGGTGGTCCCTTTGTTCTTCGTAATGTAGAACGTGGTGCCAGATGTGATGTGATTACCCCAATATCCGGAGCCGACGTTATTGCTCGCTCCGGCAGTGTACCGGCCGGTTGGAGCTATAAAAGCATATCCGACGTTAAAATCAGCTCGCTTTAAATGCCAACCGAGGTTCACCGGCTCTACCCAAGTATCGGCAAGACCTTCTCCACCACCATTGGCGCTAAGATTGGTGCCGACCAAACCAGCGACCAGAGAACCATTCGCAAAGTTCACCGCTGCATAGGGCGCGAACGTCGCGCCGAGAACCTTAAACTTCGGAACGTAATAGAAAACGTTCTCATTGACCCAGAACGAATATGTTCCTGAAATGCCCGAGACGGAATTTCCATTGGCGTTGTTCAGCTGGCTGGCGGAGTAGTTGATAGTCATGTTGGCGTAGGTAACCCCCGGATCGGGAACAACGCCGGCATTGAGACCTTGTTGCCCCGGCACATATTGCCCCTTCTGTTGCGACTGCAGGAGCGAGGCGCAACCTACGATGAGGCATGCGAGAATTCGTGTTGCACTTTTGATTTTCATTGACTTGCTATCCCTTCCTTAACCGATTCCAGCAGACTTTTGGCTCTCGGCCGATCTCAATTGCAGACTTTGCACACTGAAAACTGACGCGACGATGTTTGCCCCGATCCCATGTGACTTAGTGAAGACTTAATACTATGAATCCGTAATAAAGTGGCAACTGTCAAAACTGACGACTGAGGGAGAGATAGAGGCGGTGGATCGCAGCTAAGCAAGATGTGGAATCAGAACATCCGCCATCGGGTATTTATGTCAAGTTCATTTGGTGGTGGGACCGGACGGGAAAAGACGATGACGATGACGAAGATAGGCTGTTCGATGGCTGAGAGACAGCAACCCGGCTGTTCAAACTTGCTGCTCAAACTTGCTGCTCAAAAGGCTTCGCCGACTCCTAGACCGAAAGTATGACCGTCTCTACCTCGGGCGACATCCGCGCGAAGATTAACGTGGAACTTCTTGCTTAGCAGGAACCGTACCCCTCCGCCTCCTGCGGGCAAAAAGTGTTGGGTTCCGTACACTTGGTTGTTCCCAGGAATAGTCTCCCCAATTCCTCCGAATGCGACCACGCCCAATCTCCAAGGCAGAACGAGTCGATATTCCAATTGTGTTGCTAACATATAGCTGGTGAAGTAGCGGCCAGCCGTGTATCCGCGCAATTCGTTATTAGTTCCGTAAATACAGTTTCCGTAAAAAGGAGGCGCTCCTCCGGTTGCGCAGGCATATCCGTTGTAGGCAAGTACCTGCTTTTCTCCGAATCCCCAATATTTATTGAATGTCGTTCTATAGGTTTGGAAGGAATATTTGCTGCCGAGATCCTGGGAGAAGAAGCTCGAGTTAAAGCTGAAAAATGTTCCACTCACGGGATAAAAACGATTCAAGCTGGTGTCGCGTTTCAGCAGGACGCCTAGAGCAGTAAGCGTGGTGTGGAGGCCTAGATCGGGTGGTATAGGGACAGGGCTATTCTCGTCTGGGTTTATCGTGATGACTGACTGTCCGTAGAGGAATGTGGGACCGAGGAAGAACTTCCATTTAATCCGACGTAGAAACTCTACCGTGAATGCGTGGCCGGTTTGATTTAAAGGTAGTCTTCCCGTGAGGAGTCCGTTGCTGCCGTAGATATCGTAATCGACGTTTCCCTTAATGAATCCAGTCCTGATCTGATATGTGTCCTGCTTCATGTAAAGGTCGGCGCCCAAGGCAAAACCAGAGCTCCCATTATTGGTAATGAGGCCAGCGCCTCCGACAACAGAAGGAGGCGAAACTGTGTCTTTCGTGCTGAGCGGGAAAATGTAACCGGCTACAGGAATGATGCCCGAGCCGATGGCCGGACTTGAAATAGGTAAAGGAGCGACGACAATTGAACCTCGTGATTGCTTTTTCTTCTTTTCCGCAACAGGCTTTTCTGGCTCGTTCGCTTTCGGAGTCTGAGTATTCGAATCTTGGGTTGGACTCTGTGAGACCGAGCTATCCGCTGGGGCTTCAATAGGAGTCTGCTGAGCGGCGCTTGCGCTACAGAGAAATGACCGTGACCCAACTGTCAGCAACAAAGAGAGCAGCAATAGACGGAGTGTAGAAATACTGTCCCTGGCTCCCATGTTAGATTCACGTTCCCCATTGCAGTCCACACCGCAGTTGATTAGTTAAGAAGGACAAACTGACTGACGGAGTCGGCTTCGACACTGCGCTATTCCTCATCGTCCGTGCGTTGCCAGGTTTTATCGGGGTTGTAGCGTTCCATTTTCTGGACGATGCTAACGGAGTCCGGACCCAAGTCTTTCTGGAAGACGACTCCGTCGTAGCTAACCATAAATGTCATCACTCCAGTAACGCGATACTGTGCAGGGACCGCAACCAGAGCAAATCCGCCGATCATTGCTCCGTTGATGACGTAGTCGAGTTGGCCGAGGGCTGCAGCTGGCCCTTGTCCTTTCAACACCTTGAAATAGTAGCCATGGAAGGGTTTCCCTTTGTCTGTGTAGCCCTCTTCGATCGCTTTGCCTACCGCTTCACCTACGGGACCTGCCCAACTGCCATCTGACTTTTGCCACGCCAGTCCATCCTGCTTGCCGGACGTGCTGATAATTTTCTGCGCGTACTGGTTTACTCCCGAGTTGTCGTGGATCTTCTCAGCATAGTCGTTCTGGGCCTCGACGAACCCGCGGCAAATGGTGATGGCGTCCAGTTCATTCTCGCCGATGCGGCGGTTTACAATTTCGTTACGACCTGCCTTGGAATCGAAATGCCACTTACCGCCCACTTTGACAATCGGCACTGGTGTCGGCCAATCTTCGTCGCCGACCGAGAGGATTGCACGGTTCGGGTTGTGAGGATCGACATCGACGTGCATTTTCTGCTGCGCCAGCGCGGCAAACTCGCCCCGCGAGTTCTTGTCTTGGACGTCATCCCCGGATGCGACGAAGTCTTGGCCTGCGGGACCAAAGATTTCCCGTAGAGCGGACACATCGTCGTTCTTAACCGCCAGAATCATGGCATCGGCGGCCTGCTGCGCGGTGTCAAATGTCTTCTGTTGTGGCTGTGTCGCAGCACTTGCCGCCTTCGTTTGCGGTGCCGCATGCAGTATCGCAGGCAGAATGCAGCACGTAGCAATACCAAGCACGGTAACGAAAACCTTTATGGAGAGAGAATTTATTTTTGCAGTTTTCATGTTCTTTTCCTTGATCATGAGTTGCTCATGCATTGATTACCGTCTGTGTCCGCCGCCGGAACGTCTGCCCCCATGCGAAGCTCCCATGCTGGACGAACCCCGTACACTGGTGGCTTGGGTGTCGGCTCTGCTTGATGCGCCTCCAAAAGCGCTTGTCCTTTGCGCTGCGTTGTTCGTGGGGACCTGCCGATTGCCAATATTATTCGCGCTCCCACTGCTGCGGTTCGCCATCGTGTTAGTCGGACGGGCGGCGGCATTCGCACCAGATCGGTTCGCTGTGTTGGTGCCTCGGTTGATATTGCTAGGCTGCTGTCTGGCGCTGGCCTGTCGGCTGGCCAGGGAATCCCCGCGAGTCGTACCGCCGTATTGGGTCGCGGTGGCTCTGTTTGAATAAGGAGCGCCGCCGCGATGCTGGGGATTATGCTGCCAAGTGCCTCCGTTGTTATGGTGGCTTACTCGATTTCCATTGTTGATGTTCGTCCGGTTGTAGTGACTGACGTAGTTGTTGTTGACGTTGATATTGATGCTGCTGTGCCCCCAGCCGCAACCATAGCCCCAGCCTCCGTGATACGCCGCTCCGATAGCAATGCCTACGCCAAATGCAATGGCTACGCCCGCCGCATAATAACCGGGTGGTGGGTAATAGATTGGCGGGTACGGGTAAACTGGGGGCCCGTAAACGACTACTGGGTTATACGAAGGCACGTACACAATCTGCGGGTTAGCCTGCTGGATCACCACGACGGTCTTGCTCTCCACCGTCTGTACTTCCACTTTTTGTTGCTCGGTGGATTTCAAATTTCCCGCGTTCTTCGCCTTCATGCGCATGCGTTGCACGGCATCCATCACGTCGGCTTGCTGCGCTAGGAACGCGTTTCCCAGATCGGTTGTCCACTTAATATTGTCAGCCAGTTGTTTAACCGCGTCCGGAAGCACCGACATAGCCTGAATGCTGGGATCCCAATCTTCTTTTTGTACCGCCGTCGTGAGCGCGTCCCCTTTCAGATCCTTGTGTTGCGCCATCCATTGCTGCAACTGGATGATTTCCAGCGGATAGGTTGAAGCCACTAATACCTGGCTTAAGAGCGGATCCGGATACAGAGCAATCGGCGCGACCAGTGAGTCCAACTGATCATTGGGGATTTTGGGAGCGTCTTGCCCGGATGACGCTCCTTGCTGCGGCGCTGCCTGGGCATACACCATTCGGTCGCCCGGAAGCAACGCCAGGGCGCACAAAATGGCTACGACACTTTGCCAGCCTTGAAATTTTGCTCGAATAGTTTTCGTCGTCATTGTTTCTCGCACCTTTTTTTTACGTATCTTTCCAATCGTAAAGTTGAGGGATCCGACCTTCCCGAACCCTTAGAAAAACAACCCTTACCTAGGCGGGGATCGTAACTAACGTCGGATTTCGACGCCACTGTCAGAATTGACATGCGAAGAATGGGATTGAAGTGGCTATAACAATAATCTCCGAAGAGTCGATATCGGAAGGAACACAAACCACGCAGAAAGACCGCCAAGCTTACGCTTGAGCCGAGCGCGAAAACTTAGTGAGCTTCGTTGTCATTGACTGAATTCGGAGTAAATCCGTGAAAATGCAATTATTGGTCACGCTGGTATTGGCGGTCATGGTGGGTGCAGGTTCTCTGAATTTGCTGAGTGCCCAGGACCTGTCTCCGCGGGCATATGTAATCACTCCCGTGCACTCGAATGCGGTTACTTTGACGTATTTGTTCTCCGACGGAAGCATCGTTCTGGATGGTATCTCTCCGCTCACAGGTGTTACAGGGATCTTCCACGCCCCCATCCTCAGCTTCTATCACTCGCTGGGCATCTTTGGCCACTCCGCTAATATCACGGCCTCATTGCCTTATGCGGTGGGCACCTTCCACGGAACAGTGCAGGGAGAGGGGATGCAGATCTATCGCTCGGGGTTCATGGATTCTTCCTTCCGGTTCGCCGTGAACATCAAGGGAGGTCCAGCGCTACCCGTGCAGGAATTCGCGAAGTGGCAGCAGAAGGTACTACTCGGAGTGAGTCTCAAAGTAGTGGCTCCCACAGGTCAATACGACCCAATGAAACTGATCAATTGGGGCACCAACCGTTGGAGTTTCAAGCCAGAACTCGGCTACTCCGAACGCTGGGGCCATTGGGTGCTCGATGGCTATGGAGGGGCATGGTTCTTCACGACAAACCCAGAATATTTTTCGCACAACCAGTACTTTCCCGGAACGCAGTCTCAATCACAGAAACCTATGGGCTCATTCGAGGGGCATCTGAGTTATGACGTGAAGCCTAGGTTTTGGTTCTCGCTCGACGGGAACTTCTGGTTCGGCGGCCGCGTCAGTTTGAATGGCACGGAGAACGACAATACTTTGCAGACTAACTCTCGCGTCGGAGCGACGGTTTCAATTCCAGTGAGCAAGCATCAGAGCCTGAAAGTTTCCTATAGTGACGGAGTCCACATAGAGTATGGTGGAAACTATAATAGCGTTTCTGTCGGCTGGCAGTATGGGTGGCTCGGGAAGCCCAACTAGTGATTCGAGCGCGGGAGAGAGGCGGTGTAACTCCCTTGCTAACGATTCAAGAGCAACTCCAACCTTAACGGAAATGCTCTCTGCTCTTCGCTTAAGATTCGGCCGTGCAATGGTACTTTCATCGGAAAAGGATCTTCACCAAACCAACCAGCAATTCTTCTGGAGAAAATTTCGTTAGCACCAAGGGCAAAAGAGGCAGAGCAGTGGCGACAGCCAGGAACGTAACGTCCTCGAGTGCGAAAGGAACCAGTCGCATTCTGCGCACGGCCGAGTAGCTGTTGCCGAAGTCAGCCAGCCCCTGGATGTCACCCGAGAGCAGTTCGCGGCTTTCCGAGGCTTCACTTTGAGCCCATTTCTTATCGAAAGCGAAAGCATATTGGGTTGCCAGCAAACCGAACTCGGCCCTACCGGCACGCTTGGCGCGGTCAAGTTGCGGGGTAAACATGACGAGCGGGCCAAGAATAAAGAGAACGAAGAAACCGACGAAGCCAGTCGCCTGCATTTTGAAGGACAGAAGATTCTGTCCTTGATAAAGGACTCGGCCGGCGATCAACCCAGCGAGCACCGAACCTTGGGCAAAAAGAATGGGCGTAAAGGCGTCGGAACTCGTGCCGAGGAAGCCGATCCCGCCAGCCCTATCCGGATGCGTGGCTGTGAGATGCAGGTTCAGCTTCGAAATCTTCCAGAGAAGCCAGAACCAGAGCACGAGCCGCATGTACCACCGTAGCAGAAGGAACTGAAAAATTGGAATGCTGACAAATGCGTACCAGTAACCTGCCTTAGTGAGGTGCAGCTGCATCGGGTCGGGCATGGCATACCAGGTTGTGGAGCCCAAAGCCACTTGGCTACGCCATATCCAGACGCCGAGCGTACAGGCGAGAATCAGCAGCGCCGTTTCAATGGTTACTGAGTTTCTCACGCGTAGCGCCGTTTTGATTGCAGCGTAGAATTTCGATTTGTCCTCGGCGGAGACGATGTCTCTTTCCACAAATCGCCCTATTACCGATCCTAGGCGAATGTGCACCACGAGTTCAGCGCCGAGGAGAACCGGCAATGCGATCAGGAGCCGAGCCTGAGCCTCGATGTCGCGCAAGAATGAAATCTTGATGCTCCCGCCAAATACGTGGCCCTCAATCGCTGACAACAGCAGGAGCGGCAACCACGTAAATATGGTGATCGCCAGAGTCCTCCGGCGAAGAAGTTCCAAAGTATCCCCGGAGAGATGCGCGCGCCGGAACAGTTTAAAAAGAGGACCACCTAAAACCAACGAAAAATCAGCCGACTCAGGCAACGAACTTGCATTGAGCGCTGAATCAGGTCGAAGTGTCACTCACATCCTCCCGTAAGCCGATGACAATGAAGCATCGACCTCTGCTGCAATGCGGCGACAACTCCATAACCAAAAATCCCGCCCAAGAGAAACCTTGGACGGGAGGAGAGGAAACAATTACAACCTCTGTCTACTGCCGTGCCATGGCGATGCGGACGGCTTCTTCTGGCTCAACGAGGTGATCAAGGCTTACCGCGTCCTCGGCAATAGCGAGTTGGACCCCCTTGACCTTGCCCGTAAACTCGTTCCCTCGCGCTCCGTAGTCCGGCGAGACGGGAGATCCCGTGTCGACGCCCACGTCGCAACCATCGTCAGCAGAGAAGACCATCGCCGCCGTAGCAGCAACCTTGCCTTCGCCGACTTTCTTGCCATCCACGAACAATGTTGCTGTGCCACCTTTGCCCAAGCCACCACCGGCATAAGCGAACTCCATGCGCACCTGGTGGTCACCCGCAGGCAGTGGGCCGCTTGATTCGGCATAGAACTGCTGGATGCCGAGCAAGTTGTAACAGTATTTCAGCTTGCCTCCCTTCGCATAGAGGCTCCAACCGCCGATGTTCCCGCCTTGCGCGATGATGACGCCTTCCACCCCGCTTGCAGGTACGTTAATCTCCGCCGTAACCGAATGCGACTTGTTCTTCATGTTGAGCACCGAATTCTCAGACAGACGCCCCATACTACCGAACAGGATTTGGGATTTCCCTTTAATCAACACTGGACGGCCTGCGAGATCCGAGTTGATTCGTGCTCCGATGTTGTCATCAAGGGGCAGTACATTATTCCGCGTCGCCTCAATCAGCCAGAGGCGTTGCAGTTCGTGAAGCTTTTCCGGCATCTGCTTGGCCAGGTTGTTGGCCTGGCTCCAATCTTTGCTCGTGTCATAGAGTTCCCAGACGTCATCGTCGAATGCCGGCGTTTTCTCGCCTTGCAGAAGCCATGGCGTTTTATGCCGGGTTACAGCGGTCCAGCCATTGTGGTAAATGCCGCGGTTGCCGAACATTTCGAAATACTGTGTCTCATGCTGCTCGGCCGCTTTGGCGTCGTTGAACGCATACGCCATGCTGACGCCTTCGATCGGATGCTGCTGCACTCCGTTGACAAAAGTCGGTTGCGGCAGCCCCGCCACTTCAAGAATGGTCGGAGCAACATCAATCACGTGAGCGAACTGGCTGCGGATTTCACCTTTTCCTTTAATTCCCTTGGGCCAGTGTACGATCGTCCCGTTGCGCGTGCCGCCCCAATGCGAGGCGACCTGCTTCGTCCACTGGTACGGAGTATTCATGGCGTGCGCCCAGCCTACAGCGAAGTGGTTGTAGGATTCCGGCCCGCCAAATTTGTCGATGCGTGCCATCAGGAATTCGGGCGTCTCCAGGGCGGCAGCGCCGTTGAAGTTGATCATCTCGTTGTAGGTGCCATTCAGCGTGCCCTCGGCGGACGCGCCATTGTCACCGATGATGTAATAGACCAATGTGTCATCAAGCAGGTTGAGCTTTTTCAGATTGTCCAGTAACCGGCCAACGTGATGATCGGTATACTCCATGAAACCGGCGTAAACTTCCATTTGCCGGATGAGAACGGGCTTCAGGGCAGCAGGCATTTCATCCCATGACGGGATCTGTGCGTGCCGTGGAGTGAGTTGGCAATCTGCGGGAATGACGCCCAACTTTTTCTGGCGGGCGAACGTTTCTTCGCGCAGCTTGTCCCAGCCCTGGTCGAACTTCCCTTTGTACTTGTCCGCCCAATCTTTTGGAACGTGATGCGGGGCGTGAGTTGCACCTGGCGCGAAGTAGATAAAGAACGGCTTATCGGGGATTAGTGCTTTCTGCTGCCCAATCCAGTTGATGGCCTTGTCTGTCATGTCCTCCATTAAGTGATAACCCTCTTCGGGCGTCTTCTTCGGCTCCGCGGGCGTGGTGCCTTCGTAGAGCGACGGGTACCATTGATGCGCCTCGCCGCCGATGAAACCGTAAAAATATTCGAATCCACCACCGCCGGTTGGCCAGGCAGTAAATGGACCGGCTGGGCTCGTCTCCCAGACGGGCACTTCGTGGCATTTGCCAAATTGTGCGGTCGCATACCCGTTAAGCTTGAGGGTCCGGGCGAGTGGCGAACAGGTGTTGGGCAGTATCGAGTTGTAGCCCGGAGACCCGCTGGCGATTTCAGTGATTCCACCCATGCCGACCGTGTGGTGATTGCGTCCGGTCAACAAGGCCTGGCGCGTTGGTGAGCAGAGAGCGGTGGTGTGAAAGCGGTTGAATTTAAGACCACCCGCCGCCAACTTTTCCGCGTTCGGAGTGCTACAAGGACCACCAAAGGCGCTTGAGGAGCCAAAACCGGCGTCGTCAATCAAGATAACGAGAACATTGGGTGCACTTTTGGGCGGCCGCAACTGGGTAATCGGCGGATATTTGTTTTCCGGATCCTTGGCGTCGTACAACATCAAGCCTGTGCGTGGTTGATCGGGGATGGGGAGAACGCTTCGCTGAACTTTGTCTTGGTCACTCATAAGGTTAATATTCCTTCTTTAGAAATCTGCAGATTCGCAGCAATCATGAAGAGTGCGCAGATTTGCACTCATCGCGATTTCATCGGAGTCTAGGATTGCTTTTTCGAAACGGCAACTGTCAGAAAATACAGTTTCGTGGTTTTGCCGCAAAAGGTCGATTGACTGCGCGTTTGTCAGGGTTGGGGTTTTGGTGCGTGCTCGTCGCAAACCATGACCGCAAGGCGGATATCCCTCACGCATCCGAGCGATTGGGTGGCGATATTAGGACAGCCAGGGTAATCGCAGAAGTATTCAATTAGTAGTTCTTCGCGACCATCGGAAGCCACCTGGCCCGTCTTAATCGTTACCGGAGGAATGGAGAATCTCCCTAACTATAGTATTTGATGATCCGGAGACGTTTTAAGCAAGTGATTTCTTGGGTCCTGATGTGGAACTGCGACTGCTATTTCTTACAGTAGAAAAATCCAACACTTGAACGTAGCTTCACTTCTACCCTCGGCAGGTGGCTGTAAACGCCATGCGTTCTTAAACCGAAGAACGAGAATCCGATTGGAGAGAAGATGCGGTTGTGAAACTCAGAAACATCATCGCACTAGTGATCGCGATGGCGGCGGCGCAGGTCCTCTACGCACAGGATGGGTGCGACGACGATTGCAAACTCAATAGCAACCTCGCCATGATCGTCAACGTGCCCGTCAACTCCACCGCGCAGGTCCTCGGTACTGGCTGGGGTGGCGTGGGCGGAGCGGGGTATAACTTCAACCAGCGAAATGCGATTGTCGGTGAATTTTTGTGGAACCGGGACTGGACCTATCCTGGGGCGCTGCAAGCGCTCGAGGCGGTCTCGCAAACTGGAAGTATGAGGGGAAATACGGATCTGTTTGCGCTTACCGCAGGCTACCGGTATGAAATCAGAGGCAGGTTACTCGGCGGATATCTCATTGGCGGCGGTGGCTGGTATTTCCGCAATACATGGCTCTCAGAGCATGTCACCTCGACTCCCGGCATCCCCTGCGCGCCAGCTTGGCTCTGGTGGGGATTCACTTGCACGTCTGGGACAGTAACTCCCGGGCAGACCCGGGGAGGCTTCAACTCAAATGCATTTGGCGCGAATATAGGTGGCGGATTCACGGTCAGGGTCGGAGGAGCGCCTAATCGCCTATATAGTGAGGTGCGCTATCACTACGCTCCGACCAAGAACATCAACACGCAGTTCATTGCAGTCACGGTTGGAATTCGATACTAAGAAAAAGGAAGAGGATCTCGACGAACGCAGCGAGTGGACGCTGCTGAGTGCTCAGAAGATCACCTTGAGCGTGAACTGCGCCGAGCGCGGGCCGCCAACCGCGTACAGTGCGCTTTGTGCGTTTGGCTGGCCGGACCCCGAGTCGATGTTGGTTGTCGATGTCCCCGGACAAATCTTGCCGAAGGTTGGGAGCACCCCGCTGCTCGGAGTTCCCCAGAAAGTATCTGGGTTGCATTGCGAGCCGGGGATTCCGAACATCGGATGGTTGAACACGTTGAAGTATTCCGCACGCACGTCGAGCTTCACACTTTCCGTCAGGTTAAAACGGCGGCGAACGGCCAGATCCGTCTGGTCGATGGAGTACGGGCTGCGCAGGCCGTTTCTAGGGAAGTCTCCCGGTTGGCCAAGTGAGGGTGACATAAAGGCAGCTGGATTCAAGGCTCTGCCACTCGGTTGAGTGGAATCTGCGATCCAGTAAGGCTGTCCCGGCACAATATCAGCCTGGGCCTCGTAGTAACCCGTTACAGGCGAGTACCCTTGGACGAAAACATTGATGGGTGGCGCCGAAGTCACGCGCACCAATCCGTCAACTGCCCAGCCTTTCAGAATTGCGCTGCCAGCACGGCCCCATGATGGAGTGGGAATCGCGTAAGAAATGGCCGCAGCGGCGGAATTCCGTATGTCGTAATCGGAAGGGCTCAGGGGTGGGAGCACGATCGCGCTCACGCTAGGAGCTACCAGACCGCTCAAGTCTGCGGAACCGAGATCACTGGACTTTGAAAAATTGTAAGAGATCAGCGCCTGCAATCCGTGCGACATCCGGCGCTGGAACTGTAACTGTAAGGCATTGAAGTGCGAGTATCCGGCATTCCGTGTGGCGTTGACGGACCCGCCGTTGCCTAGACTCACGAGCGCGGGTGGCGAGATTACGTCCTCGCGGAGCAGGCGTCGGCCGTCCGAACCAACATAGGTTGCCGTCAGCGACTGGTTTGGTCCGAATGCTCGCTCAATCGCTGCATTCCACTCCAACGTGAACGGAAGAGACAGATTCGGATCGACAGCGCTCAGATGGATGATGTCTGGATTGATGGTCGTCGAGAATGGTGGAGGCTGGTAGGCAGGGCTGGACAGATCGAATGGCAGAGGACCAAGAAAAGCTGTCTGCTGGTAAGGGTATAGCTGGAAGGCATCGCCAAAGTCTCCATAGCCCAGGTCATAGAAAACGCCAAACCCTCCTCGCACTACCGTATTCGCGGTGAGCTGGTAGGCAGCTCCAATTCGAGGTGCGAAATTATCGAACCGGGTATGCCAGAGCGGGCGAGCAACCAGAGCAAGCGGATTCGAGTCGAAGATTCCTGCTACCGCATAAAGAGGTTTGGAAGAATTCGTCGAGACAGGTGGAGTATTAATCTCCCATCGCAGACCATACGTCAGGGTCAGGCGATTCGTGGTTTTCCACGTGTCCTGAGCAAATAGGGAGTAGTTATTCAGGCTCAAGGAAACAGGCTCGGAAGAACCCACCTCGACTGAAGTTGCAATCCCCGCCGTTAAAGCCGCATATCCATTCGAAAAAGCTGCATACCCAGCCGTACCTTGGTCATTGGTCGGATTCAGACGACGATAGTCAATGCCAAACTTTAGTTGATGGACACCTACGGCCCATGAGAAGGTATCGATGAAGTTGATCTGGCGCTGGACATTAGCTTGAGTCATACCCTCCCTGACCTCCATATCGCCGCTAGCGATTGATTCCAGAAAGACGAGGGCCT
>Ga0209169_10000566_pt1 | contig 22473 bp, 16 predicted proteins | sample HubBroMetageWRM4_FD_188346 | JGI IMG/M metagenome (GOLD analysis project Ga0209169, IMG submission 188346) | Warmed soil microbial communities from the Hubbard Brook experimental Forest, New Hampshire - Hubbard Brook CCASE Soil Metagenome WRM 4... | ecosystem: Environmental > Terrestrial > Soil...
ATGGCCGCTGTTTAGGCCGCTGAAGCCGCCGTCAACACTCGCACCGGCTGGTCCGGGGACAACGCCCTGCGTTCCGCCCAGTATCGTCGCATCCGCTCCGAGACCTCGTGCCGCTCCTCGGGACTCATTCGCGCCATGGCAATCGATTTTATGCCTCCAAAGCCAGGCTCATCGCTAGAAGGTAGCGCCGAGTTCGAGAATTACGATGGGATTATTTGGATTGAGGATGTAGCTGGTGAAGTAGACGCGCTTATGGCTGAAGGTAAGGACCGGGCCGTAGTCGGTTTTGAATTTTGCGTTGTACACCTTGGTGTGTTGCGCGGCGATTCCGAAGCGAAACCAATTGAGCGGGGCATAGGTGAGCTGGGGCCAGGCATAGAAAAAATTGTTCTGGCGATTCTTCACGTCGAAGACGTACTCGGCGGAACTGGAAAAGTAGAAGCGCTTGTATGAGAGCGAACCTTCGAGGCCGGGAGCGACGCCGGTTTGCTGGCCGAAGACGACGCCGAGCATCGGAGTGAGCGCGAGTTTGAGACTCGTGCCGGCGGTGAAGTTGTAGCCGGCCCATAGCGAACCGAGGTAGCGATCTTCATAGCCGTAACGCGCTTCAAGATGCAGCTGATCGTGATCGGCAGTGAAGATCGGAGAGGCGAGAAAACTGGAATGCGGCGCTATGTAGCCGTCGATATAGGTGGTAAAGGACCAGGAGTCGGCAGACGGCTGCGGTTTGACGATCGCGGTGGACGGGCCGGACTGGGCGGTGGTTAGGGCTGGGGAAAACAAAACGGCGACCACGCACGCGACGAGGAGAGAGAAGCGCATAATTCGCGATTTGAAGTTTACGTCAGGGCAAGCTGGGGCGCAGCATGCCGCGTCCCTGATGAAGCGGGTGAACCCACAGTTGAAATGCGGTGAGCACACAAGTGCGGTCGATGTGGTTGAGTCAAGACCCCGCGCTCTGGGAAACGAGCGCGGCTACAGGGTGGCGGACATCGAGTTTTATTCGTGGCGGAGGGCGACGATGGGGTCGGTGTGGATGGCGCGTCGGGCCGGCAGGTAGCAGGCGATCAAGGCGACGACGGCGAGGAGCGCTGCCACCGCGGCGATAGTGCCCGGGTCATTGGGACGGACGTTATAGAGCATGTCGGACATGAAACGGGTCAGTCCGAGCGCAGCCGCGATGCCGACTGCGAGACCGATCGCTACGATGACGATAACTTGGTTGATGACGAGATTCAAAATATCTCGCGATTGCGCGCCGAGCGCCATGCGGATGCCGAGCTCGCGCGTTCGCCAAGCCACCTCATATGAAAGGAGCCCGTAGAGGCCGAAGCACGCCAGCACCAGCGTCAGGACGCCGAAAAATCCTGCCACGCGCGTGATCAGACGCTCCTGAAACAAAATGCGGTCCACTTGTTCAGACTGCGTCATTACTTCAAAGAGCGGAAGGTTTCGATCGACGCTGGCTACAATTTCACGAACCGCGGGTATCAACGACGCCGGGTTCATCGCGGTCCGCAGTTCAAAGTGGAGGCTGTTGTTGGTCAGCGGAAGATACATCGCCGGCTTGACCTCGCGGCGCAAGTCAGAATATTTCGTGTCACCGACGACTCCGACGACCAAGTATCCGGGTTCGAGGCCCCCGGGGTTCGGATTGTAGTCCGAGACGCCGATGTGCTTTCCAATCGGATTGTGGTTGGCGAAGAATTCCTGCACGAGCTTTCGGTTGACGAGCACGGGAATCGGCGCCGCTTTGATCGGTGGAAATTGCAAGTGCGCCGAAGGGGCTGCTTTTTTGACGGCTGCCTCACCGGCATCATGCGCGGACTTTACCGCCGCATCCGTGGTCGCAGTCGTCGCAAAATCCTGAGAAACGAATGCGCGCCCGGAAAGCAGAGGGATTTTCATCGTGGAGAGAAAGTCGAGGCCAATAGCCATCGTATCGACTGCCTCATTCTTCTGTGGCGTAGCCCCATCGAGGTGAACATCAGTGCCGGAACGGCTTCCGCTCAGAAGCGCGTCGCCCGAATACGAAACCGATACGACGCCTGGTGTGGCCGCGAAACGCTGTTGCAGCGTGCCGCAGACCTGCATGATCTTCGCGCTGTCGTAGCCGGCCAGAACCGGATTTACTCCGAAGATCACCATATTTTCGGTGTTGAAGCCCGGATCGAGACTGCGCAAGTTCTCCAGCGTGCGAACGAGGAGTCCCGCGCCGACCGCGATAACGATCGAGAATGCCACCTGAGCAACGACGAGCGCATCGCCAAGCCGTAGACGCTTGCCAATCATAGCCTTGGACGACGCGGATGGATTTTCTTTCAGCGCGGGATTCACATCGACGCGCGCTGACCGGCGGGCGGGAGCCAGACCAAATAAGATGCCGGTGACGAACGTCACGGCAAGGGTGAAAGCGAGCACACGCCAGTTGGGTTCGACCACGAAGGGAAACGTGTCGTTATAACCGGACGCGACAAAGTGCGTGATGGCGCGAACGCCCCACAGAGAAAGCAAAACTCCAAGCAGGCCGCCCAGCGTGGAGAGAAGAATGCTTTCGGTGAGCAGTTGGCGCACGATACGGCCAGGACCGGCTCCGATGGCCATCCTCAACGCCATTTCTTTTTGGCGGCGCGCGGACCGTGCGAGCACGAGGCCGGCGACGTTGGCGCAGGTAATCAGCATCACGATTCCGACGGCGCTCATCATGACGTAGAGCATCGGCGCGATCTGCGCGGTCTCGCCTCCCAGTCCTTGCTGAACGTACGTCAGATTGACCGTCGGATCGTCGGCCTCCGTGAAAAGTGGCTTGGCTCCATGAATCGTTTCGTTGCGGAAAATCGTAGTCGCAGTGGCTCGAGCATGCGCGATGGAAACTCCCGGCTGCAGGCGTCCGATGACGACCACCCAAAAGGCTCCGGGATTCATGAGGCGCTCACCGCTCGACCACCACTGGGACCGCACGCTCGTCACAAGCGACAGCGGCATGTAGAAATCCTGAAACTTGCCGGGCGTCAAATTCGTGAAGCGGGAATCGGCGACGCCAACGATCATGGCGGATGTGTCATTGAGGCGTACGGCGCGACCGACGACGGTCGGATCCGACGCGAATGCGCTACGCCAGTAGGCGTAGTCGAGGACGATGGCGGCGGGAGCGCCCGGCGCGTCGTCAGCTGGGCCGAGCGGACGGCCGAGAAACATCGAAACACCGATGGTCAAAAAAAAATCACCGGAAACATATGTCCCCTGGGCGCGCGACGCGGGGCCGTTCCCAGTGAAATTCACGGGAATCGGGCCGGAAAACGCGGCGACTTTCGAAAAGGAGTCGGAACCTTGTGTACGCATGGCCCGAAAGTACGGAACCGGGAGCGAGCAATCGGGCCCGGTACAATCGCCGAAGGAACTATGCCCGATGAAGTCCGGATTTTCTTTGTGGGATTGCCAGCTGAAGACGAGGAGATGCTGCGGATCGGAGACGGGGATGGCGCGGAGCATGACGCTGTCGATGATGGTGAAGATGGCGGTGTTGGCGCCGATGCCGAGGGCGAGGGTGAGTACGACGACGGTGGCGAAGAGCGGGGATTTGCGGATGCCGCGGAGGGCGAAGCGGAGATCCTGGATGAGGTGGTCGAGCCAGGTGATGGCCCAGACCTCGCGCGTGTCTTCCATCACGCGGGTGACGTTGCCGAATTTGCGCATCGCGGCGTAGCGGGCTTCCTCGGGAGACATGCCGCGAGCGATGTTGTCCTGCGTTTCGATTTCGATGTGATTCTGAATGTCGGATTCGAGATCGGAGAGATGACGCTTGCGATCGCGGCGACTCATGATTATTTCTCCTGCTTGGCGGGGCGGAGGATGCGCGCGATGGCCCCGGCGAATTTGTCCCACTTGCGTGTTTCGAGGTCGAGTTGCGCGCGGCCTTTAGCGGTGAGCGAATAAAACTTCGCGCGGCGATTGTTTTCGGAGGTGCCTTCGGCGGCGCTGATCCATTTGCGCTTGATCAGGCGATGGAGCGCGGGGTAGAGCGAGCCTTGCTCGACTTGCAGAACTTCGTCGGAGCGGAACTCGATGGCTTTGGCAATGGCGTGGCCATGCGCAGGGCCGAGCACCAGCGTGCGGAGGATGAGCAGGTCGAGCGTGCCCTGGAGCATTTCGATGCGGTCGAGTTCGTCTTTAGTAGACATTCTAGGTGGAGGATAACGGCGCTCACCTCGAATGTCAAGGGGAAGAAGGTTTAGCGGAAGAAGCGGTAGGTGATGGTTGCGGTGATGTAAGACTTGAGCGGAACGCCGACGACGCGTTCGATGGGCATTGGGTAGGTGGGATCGGTGGGATAGGCGAAGACCTCGGTGGTTTCGCCGGTGTAGCCGTGGGCGATCAGAAATTGAGTGGACAGCAATAGGCGGCCGTCGCGAAAAGGGCGGAGGAGTTCGCCGCGGAATTCGGTCACGCTGGGGCCGGTGAAACCGTCGCCGACGGGTTTTGCGGCAACGTATTCGAATTCGGCGCGCGATTGCAGGCGGAATGGAAGATGGTCGTAGGCGCCGACGGCGTCCCAGATATTGCGAGGCGCTTCGGGAACGGGCGCGCCGGTGAGGCGATCGCGTGCATCGGCTTGCGCGTAGGAAGCGAAGAGCGATCCGTGATTGAAATTGCGCTGCAGGGAAACGGTGAGCGAGCGATTGATCGACGGGCCTTCGTTTTCCTGGAGGCCGGTGTCGGGATCGATCTTCGCGAGTTCCTGGGAGTTGGTGGTGTGACGCAGCGTGATTTTGAAATCGACTTTTTCGATCGGCTTGTCGAGAACGAGCTGATAGGCGTGAGAGGGCGCGAGGAGTGTGGGATCGGCGGAATTGGTGGTACCGATGCGCGGGTCTTCCGTGTGGAAGGCTTCGCCGTAGCTGAGCGCGATCGTGGGAAGAAATGTCGAAACGGAAGCGGGCGGAAGGAAAGTGAGCGTGGCTTTGGGGAGCGAGACGGCGGCGAGATGGTCGAACGAATTTTGTGGAGCCAGCACGTCCTGATTATCGATCCAGACTTCTTCGCGGCGGAGGCCGACGTCGTAGTGAAAATATCTTGAGAGAGCACCGTCGAGCGCGACGTAGGGCTCGACGAAAGAAAGCGTGAGGTTGTTGCTGGTGACAGGCTCGAACACGCCTGCGGAGTCGAGGCGATGGAGATCGAGGTCGCGCGGAGCGTCGCGGCGCAAATCGAGACCCGCGAGCACGGACAGCCAGCTGCGAAATTTTTGAGCGTAGAGCGCGCCGCCTCCGGCGACGGTGCGAAATTCGCTTTGCTGGATGAGGCCGCCGGGAGCAGTGAGGCTTTGCGTGAAGTCGGGCTCGAAGTTGGAGCGCAAGGTGAGGCTGTAGGTGCGAAAAAACGCGGACGTTGTGAGCTGCGCGTTGTCGCTTATGCGCCACGTGTCGCTGGCGACGAAGATCGATGTGTGGGTGCGATCGAGCTGGCGATTGTCGACGGTGTCGTTGGGAACGGTTGTGTCGATCGGAATCAGGCCGGGACTGTAAGAGAAGCCGTAATAGCCGACGCCGAAGAGAGTAAGTTCGTGGCGGCCGAGATTGAAGGCGCGGAAGGCATTGATCTTGTATTGCTGGCGATGCTCGAGGCGTTCGAGGTATCCATTGCCGTAGGAGGCTTCGACGGAGACGAAGGCGTTTGTGTCGGGATTGCGCGGGCTCCAGCCGGCGACGAGATCGATGTCGCGATCGTCGAAAGTGAGTTGCGCGAATGTGTCGAGGCGCCGCCGCGGAATGTATGTGGCGGCGAGGTCGACGGAGTGATTCCCTTCGCGCACGTTGAAGGCGCCGCCATCGACGGCGACGGCTTCGACAATCGGCGCGATGAGAAAATTCGGATCGGAGTAGCCGTTGCCGTGGGCGTTGGCGGGCAGATTGTTGGGATAAAGAAAATCGCCGATTTGATAGAACTGCGCGATGGGCTCGCCGTGATCGCCGGCGACGCCGGGCGCGAAATATTGCGGCGCTTTGATGCCGCCGGACGCGGTCTCGACGGGAAGGCCGGGAATCGAGACGGGAACGCCGGGGCGGCCGGGATTAGCGTCGAGAACCTGATCGTGGACGACGACGTGTTCGGCGGGATCGGGCGTCAGAGCGGAGGGAGCGGAGGAGCCTGTGACGGTGACGGCCTGGCGCAGCGAGGCGACTTCGCGGAATTGCAGCGTGATTTCTGCGTTGGATTGAGCGGACGAAATTGTTATGTCGGACGCGACCGGAGCGAAGGAAGAGACTTCGGCGCTGACGCGATAGTGACCGGGAGCGATGTCGGCGAATGTGAAGCGGCCTTCGGAATCGGTTGAGGTTTCCTGAATCGGAGAGCCGTTGGCGTCGGATAGTCGAAGATGCGCATTCGCGACAGCGGTTCCTTGTGGATCGGTGACGCGACCCGTGATTTTTGTTAGTGCAGCCGCGTCGAGACATACGCTCGCGACACAGAGCGAGAGCACGGCAACGATGCGAGCGAGAGTCGACACAGAGCGAGCCACCGTTTGAAATGCAAACTCATAGTTTACGCATGGGCGAGCACCGGCGCAGCATGTTGCGCTTGGCCCTCAAAGAGATTTCACCGCAGAGTACGCAGAGGTCACAGAGCGGAGAAAACGGAGGCCGAACGTGGAGCCTACTTGAGACCGTCGAGGATGTAGAGGTCCGAAGTGATGCGGGTGTAGCCGACGATATAGCTTTTGAGATCGAGAGAAAAGTTTGGCGGTGAGTTATCGATTAGGCCCGTCGGATCCATGGGGCTGAATGTCTTAAACAGAGTGCGCTTCCCTGTGGAGAGATCGATATTGAAAACGCGCACGGGAATTTCAGTGCGGCCAACGAGGATGTGCTTCTCGTCTATCCACTGTATCGGCTCGTCGCCATCGACGACGCCCGGGATAGGCGTGGCATTCCCAGTAGCAACGTCATATATGACCGAGTGGCGATCGGGATCGAGCGCGGCGACAAGCGAGCCGTTTTTGGAGATGGAGCCGCGATAGCGAAAACTACCCCCCTCGGGACCGAGTGGGCGCGGCGCTCCGCTGTTGAGATCCTGAACGTACATACGCTGGCCCTTTTCGCTCGAACGGTTACCAACTTCGAGAAGGCGATGGCCGTCGGGAAAGAAAAAAGCCAGATGGACGTCGACGTCACCCGTATCGATGAGACGAGATTCTCCGGCCCCCGTGGGAAATTTCGTCAGGCGGCGCTTACCGTCGGAACCCACAGCCAGAGCCATGACCCATTTGCCGTCGGGAGAGAGAGTAGGACCAACGCCGTCACCCAAGCGGGTCGCAGGCGAGCCATCGGTAGGACGAACGTAAATGGCGCCGGTTTCGCCGCCGGCTTCACCGGTTTCGTCGAAGGAGACGACCTTTCCATCGTCGCTGATATCCCTGGGAATGGTCCAGTCGTGCCAACTGAGTTCAATTTCCGACTTTGCGCCCGGAGCGAGGCCGACCATTCCGGCGCGCCAATCGTCGCGAGTGAAAAGAACGCGGCCCTGCTTCGAAATGTCATGGAGCGTGAGGGTGCCGGTGCCGACATAGACGAGGCGCTCTTTGCCGTCGAGAGAAACAGCGTGAAGTTCACGGCTCGAGCCGGACTTGGTTCCGGTGAACCAGACTTCGTTTCCGTTGGGATACCAGGCAAGACCCTGAAGGCTAACGTACGGCGTGCCGATGATTTTTTTATTGCCTGTGGCATCGATCGTGGCGACGGAGCCGCTGTCGTCGCGACTGTACGGGTGATCGACAAAAGCCACGAGTTTTCCGTTGGGCGAAATGCGTGCGTGGCTTACCCAGCCTGGAGTTTCGTAAAGGATTTTTCCGATGGGATATTCGATGCGAACTTTGCCGGCGACGCGGCGAACGACGGCAAGGCTGGAGCCGTCGGGTGACCAGTCGGCGTATTCCACGCCGTCGATCATGTCGCGTGGTGCGCCTCCTCCCATCGGCTGTCGCGCGAGCATGCCGGAAAACTCGAATCCTTCCTCGAAGCGATGCGTCTTGCCGACGGCGAGTTCTCCGGAAGGCGAGACAGCAAAAAGCTCAGGAATCTCCGGATTCAGAGGGCGAGATTCCGTGCTTCCGGGATTTGCGGAGAAAAGTGAGGACGTCGTGCCATCCCAAGATGCGGAATAGACAAGATTGCCGTCAGGCAGGAATCGCGCGTTCCAGATCGTGCCGCGGCGGAACGTGATGCGCACTGTCTTCGGGTTGTAATCGACTGAAGCAGGCCGAAGCCACGCGCCGAACGCAGCGCCGGCAGCGAGCAAAGCGATGCCGGCAACGGCGGGAATGAGCCAGCGATTGCGTTTCGCGGTGGCGGAAGATGCGAGCGCGCCGCCGGACGAGGTCGTGGAGATGGATTCGAGGTCGAAGGCGATGTCGTGCGCGGACTGAAAGCGCTGAGCGGGCTGCTTTTCGAGACAGTGGCGAACGATTCGCTCGAGTGCGGGAGGAATGGCGGCGGCGCTTGAGCGCGACGGAAAGTCCTGCGGATCATCGTTCAGGATCGCGGTCATCGTTTCAGCGCCGGTGTTACGTTTGAAGGCGCGCTGGCCGCAAAGCATTTCGTAGAGGATGCTGCCAAAAGCGAAGATGTCGGCGCGATGATCGACGGCGTCGCCGCGGACTTGCTCGGGCGACATGTAGCCGGCGGTGCCGAGAATTTGGCCGGCGCCGGTGTGGTCGGCACCGGTAATGTGCGTCGCGGTCTGCTCGGAGGCGCCGGGCTCGGCGGCTTCGTTGCTGAGAAGCTTCGCGAGGCCGAAGTCGAGGATTTTTACCTGGCCAGTCTTGGTGACGAATACATTCTCGGGCTTGAGATCGCGATGGACGATGCCGCGATCGTGGGCGGCGGCGAGGCCGTTGGCGAACTGTACAGCGAGCTCGATCGCTTTGCGAACCGGCAGGCCCGCTGCGGGAATACGCTCGCGAAGAGAGTCGCCTTCGAGCAGTTCGGAGACGATGTAGTGGATGCCGTTGGCTTCGCCGATGTCGAAGACGGAGACGATGTTGGCGTGGCTCAACGCGGCGACGGCGCGGGCTTCCTGTTCGAAACGGCGTAAGCGATCGGGATCGTTGGTGAAGGACGCGGGGAGGATTTTCAGCGCGACGTCGCGGCGGAGGCGCGTGTCGTGGGCGCGATAGACTTCGCCCATTCCTCCAGAGCCGATAAGAGCGACGATCTTGTAAGGGCCGATCTGAGTGTCGGGCGCGATGGGCATGTAGGTTGAGCGGGTGGATTATACATATTTGGGGCCTCTCGTGGCGACGATTGGAGTCCGTTTTTGCGGACGGAGCCGCCGGAAGCAACCGCACGGTTAGAGAAAGCAGCGGTAGAACCAAGACTTCATTTATTGTTCGAGTTCGATCTGGTGGTTACGGTAGTCGATGTGGACCGAGTGAAATTCCCGGAGAACGTCCTCGCCCAGGAGCCCATCGAAGTCGGCGCCGAGAACTTCGCTGAGGCCGTTGAAATTCATGACAGAGACGCGGCGGGCGAGCCAGGTGTGGCGATCGAGCTGTAGATTGACAGGCAGAGTGACCGACTCGCCGACAAAGCCGGGCTGTTGGCCGGCGCGTTGCGCGAGTCGAAGGCTGTAGCCAACGTTACCGTAGACTTTCGCACTGACGATCGTGCGCGTGGCGCCCGTGTCGAGCAGAAATGTCACGGGCTTGCCGTTCACCTTGCCCTGCACCAGGATCATCGACTGAACCGTGCGAAACGGAAGGCAGATGACGTCGGGGTGCGCGAAGTTTGGCAGGGGCACGAACAGCAATAGGGCCAGCACGACCAGCCGAAGATATTTTCTCGATTGCGCTACTTCAGAAACAGGACGCTGTGTCGCCAGCGCCCATCGCTCCAAAAGATCGGGACCGCGCGAAGCGCGTCGCGTCGATCGCGCCACATCCAAAATGGCGCGGCTCTTTTGGCTGATGGCTCTACTCGAATTTGGCTCAGGTGTGCTCAACTTTATCAACGCTTGATTGGCGCTTGATTGGCGCTTGATGCGGCGATCGAATACGGCTGCTTCGTTGCGACCTGACGCAATTCACAGCATCAAATGCGTCAATTCTGTGGGCGACCCCGGCCACTGCCGTATCTTCGCGGATGGGCAATGACCGGAGCGTGTGTGGTTCTCTACAGCAAGTTCAGCGTAGGTTCCGCGTGAAGAAGAGGCAAATGGATTGATTTCATCGCGGCCATGAACTGCATTCATGCGAAACGCTTGAAGGGGAGACCAAAATGAATCTTGAAATTCGCCACCTGAAATTGATCGCGGCTATCGCGGATACTGGAAGCATGACGCGCGCCGGAAATCGCCTGCATCTGACCCAGTCGGCGTTGAGTCATCAGCTGCGCGACGCGGAAGAGACGCTCGGGACGCGATTGTTCGTTCGCCAGAGAGGAAAAATGACGCTGACAGCGGCAGGGGAACGATTGCTGCGGTCGGCACGAGCGGTCATCGAAGAGCTGGATCGCGCGGAAAGAGAAATTCGCGACACGAACGGCAGCGTGAATGCGGAGCGCGGGCTGATCCGTCTTTCGACGGAATGTTACACCGTGTATCACTGGCTGCCGCCCCGGTTGAAAATGTTCCAGCAGAAATTTCCGTCGGTGGAATTCGAGCTCGTTGTGGAAGCGACCGACTATCCCTACGAATCGCTGCTCAACGGAGAGCTCGACGTCGCGATCGTCTGTGATCCGCCGCGCAACCGGAGAATTCACTACACGCCGCTGTTCGAAGACGAGATGGTTGTCATCGTCTCGCCGGAGCACCGTATGGCGCGCAAAGAGTACGCCGAGCCGGAGGATTTCGCGGACGAGACGCTTTTATTGTTTCCGCCAAAAAGCGAGAGTTCCCTTCTGAACGAAGTTCTGACGCCGGCAGGAATCGCGCCGCGAAGAATTCAAGAATTAACGCTGACCGAGGCGATCATCGATCTGGTGCGCGGTGGGATGGGGATCGCGGCAGTCGCCCGGTGGGCGGCGGCGCCACAGCTGGCATCGGGAGCCGTGGTCGGACTGCGGTTGACCGCTGATGGACTTCATCGGAACTGGGCGGCGGCGCAACTGCGCGATAAATCGGCGCCGGCGTATGTGGACGAGTTCGTCAAAGTGCTGGCGCAACTGCCGCTGACGGCGTGTGTGCCGGACTTCGAAAAGATGGAGCTGAAGAAATATCGAACACCGCGAACGCGGCGACGCAACGTCGCTCTGCCGAATCGCGTGGGAGAGCCGCCCATCGCGGTGGGGTCGAGATAAGGGCTCGGAGGATCGCGATTAAACGGGCCGTTAAGTCGGGTCGACAGACCACGCCCATTAACCCGGCGACCACTCCAGAGTAAGGCGACGTTCCTACTGAACTTCGTGGCGCGGCGGCACGACGTGGAGATGCGTCGCCGTGGCGAGCAGATTTGGCTTGGGTTCGCTGTCGGCGACGATTTGACGGACGGCGGTGCGGCGGGCGGCGTCGATCGAGGCGATGCCGCGTTCGAGCCAGTAGGCGGCGGCTTCGATCTTGCCTTTGTTGAAGAGGAGCGCGCCGAGATTGATGGCGGCCTGGGTGTTGTCGGGCGCGATGGTCAGCGCTTCGCGGAAACTGCGCTCGGCCTCCTGCACGCGGCCGCAGGTCTGCTGAGCGTAGCCGAGGTCGTTGAGGACTTCGGTGGTTGGAGCTTCATCGGCGGCTTCTGCGAAAAGATGCACGGCGTTCTCGTAATCTCCGGAGTGGAAGCACTCCAGAGCTGCCAGGGCTTTGTCGGCTGGGGACATGGTTCCTCCGCGATCGCCGGGAGCGATCGACCTGTTCTCGTTTTAAAGCGATAACGAGGGGAGAGGAGACTCGTAGACGCGGGTGGCAGGATAACACAATCGTAATAGTGTCAATATTATATTTTTCTAAGGATTGGTGGCACGCGGGCGAAGGCTTCGTGGCTGAATTGGCCGGTGGTACGTACCGCTGAGATCCTTCGGCCATCCTGCGGATGGCGCTCAGGATGACAGTGGTGAAGATGGAGCGTCCCTAACCGTTCGCGGCGGTCGAGGTCGGCTTCAGCATGATGTCGAGGTCGTCGGGGTGGATGGCGCAGAGCAGGGCGTCCTCGCGATCGATGCAGCCGTTGCGAACCAGGTTGACCAGCGACTCTTCCAGGCTGAACGAGCCTTTCTTTTTCGTGATCGCGATTTCCTGATGAAGATGCTGCAGCGCATTGCGGCGAATGTGATGCCGCGCGCCGTAACCAACCATCAGAAGCTCCGCCGCAGGAACGCGCCCACCGCCGATTTTCTTTGGCAGCAGGATCTGCGTGTGTACCGCCGCAATCGCCATCGCGAGTTCCTGGCGAATCGAGTTCTGCCGCTCAACAGGAAACGAATCCGTGATGCGCGCCACCGATGTGGCGACATCGGTCGTATGCAACGTGCTGAAAACGAGATGCCCCGTTTCGGCGGCTGCAACCGCGATGCGCATCGTGTCGGTGTCGCGCATTTCGCCAACGACGATGATGTCGGGCGCCTGCCTCAATGCCGCGCGCAACGCGGTCGGGAAATCCGGCGCGTCAACGCCGATTTCGACTTGCTCGATGACACTGCGCAGGTGCTGGTGCTCGTACTCGATCGGATCTTCGATGATGACGATGTGGCGTGACTCGCGGCGATTGATGTCGTCGATCAGCGCGGCCATCGTCGTCGATTTGCCGGAGCCGGCGGGCCCGCCGATCAACACCAATCCACGCGGCATATGGGCGAGCTGCTCCACCGACGGTGGAAGATTGAGTTCCTTCAGCTGCGGCACGCGCGCCGGCAAGACGCGAATAGCCGCTGCGGCGCGTCCCTGCTCGCGATGGAGGTTAATTCGGAACCGGCCGGCGCCGGTGATGCGATAGGACGCGTCGGTGATCTGCGCTTCGCGATATTGCAGCAGCGCGTGGCGCGGCAATGCAGGAATCACCGCCGCTTCGATCTCCGGACCATCGAGCAAGCCGGGCTCGATCTTTCGCACTTCCCCGTTGACGCGCATGCACGGGGGCGCGCCGGAGACGAGCAGCAAGTCGCTGGCGCCGCGTTGAATGACCATGGCGAGCCAGCGGTCGAGCCGCTCGGTGACGCTCGAATCGCTGTCTTGAGACTCCTGTTCCCTATCGAGGTGATTCAGGCGGGCGGTGTCATCCATCATCAAGGCACCTGCTGGGACAGCATGCAGAAGTCTGAGTGTGTACCAGCACGACAGATTCGTCTAGGCCTGTGAGCGGGCTGTGCACGAATTAACATCATTGCGCAACACAGGCGTAACGGCACGGCAATATGCGGAAATCCATGCCGAATTACATACCGAGATAGATGGCAGGTCGAACCAGGAAGATGCCGCGGCTGTTCGCGGCGAGAATACCGCGAAGTCTAGGCGCGGCGCAGGACGATCAGCGAAATCTCAGGCGGCACGCCGAGACGAACCGGCGCGCCAACGGTCCCAAGGCCACGATTCACATAAAGCCGCGACGCGTTCTGGCTCGGAGTGCCCGTGGGTGCATCCGGCTCTGCCTGCACCAACACTCTGCGCGACGGCATAAACATCGGCCGCTCAAACAAACCCGCGATGTAGTCGGAAATGAACCGTGCCGGCGTCAACCGGTGATCCAGAATCTCGACCTGAATCTGCCCGCCATGCGTGTGCCCGGCAAGCGACAGCTCGATGCCAAGCTCCGCCGCGCGGTCAAAGCTGTTCGGGTTGTGCGACAGCAGGATATTCGGCATGTCGCGGTGAATCAGCGGCTCCATGTTGGAGAGCGTCTGCGTGCGATGACCGTTCAGGTTGCGCTCGCGCTGATAATCGACGCCGATGAGATTGAATTTCGCTCCGCGATACTCCAGCACCGCGTTCTCCTGGCGCAGCATCTTCATGCCATGCTGGGCGAAGAGCTCTTCGGCACGTTGTTCAGCGTCGGCGTAGATCTCGTGGTTGCCGTTGCAGCCCCACACGCCAAGCGGCGCATGCAGCCGGCTCACTTCTTCGACGCAGTCGGCGATAGGATCGTGCGAACCGGTGATCAGGTCGCCGGTTACGACCGTCAGATCGGAGCCGAGATCGTTGGTCATGTCCACCGCGCGGCGAACGGCTGCACGGCTCATGAACGCGCTCATGTGGATGTCGCTGATTTGGGCGATCTTCATGCCATCGATCGCTGGAGGAAGATTCGCGATGGGAATCTCGATGCGGCGGACCTGGTATTTCAGGCGCTCGGCCGCGAAGCCATACACGGCGCCCGCAAAAGGAGCTGCGCCGGCGAGCACACTGGCGGCGCGGAAGAAATAGCGGCGAGAGGGATCGGCTAGTCGCTCACCTATTTCATGCCGAGAAGTGGAGGCCTCGGAAGTCGCATCGGCCGAACCGTTTGCGATCTTCGCCGGGGATAAATTCGCGGTATGTCGCCCGCGATGCCAGTTCCAGAGGTGTTCGACTCCATGCACGACTTCAACCGCGAGAAATGCAAACAGCGCGCTCGAAAACCAAAGACCCGCGAATATGACGAGGAACGCTTCTTTTTGTTTCAAGTGGCCGTGCGAACCCATACGCAGACCACCGAAGATGGCAACAAGCACCGTGACTAAGGCGACGCAGTACAAGGTGCGCGTGGAAATCCGCAGCCAACTCGCGCGCCAACGAGCGGTCGTGCGCCAGATCGCGCGATACCAGAATCTCTGGGAGAGAAAGATGGTTGCAAGAATCGCCAGGCCGATCAGGCCACGGAGGGCAAACCAGCTCCAATTCACGCCAAACTCACATTTCTAGTCACCCCTTACTTTAGCACGCCGGGAGGCGGACCGCTGGCGCGCCGAATACCAGGTGCCGCACCGGTAATTTCGTGACGCGGCCGGGCTTCGTGCGTAACATGAACGCCGTGCGGCGCGTCATCAGGCTGGCGGGCCGCGATTCCTTATCCGGGTTCGTGCGTCAAAAACAGGTTGCAGTGGGGAACCAGCGCTTCTGGGTGTGCAAATCGAAGGGAGAGAATCGATGAAACGAATGATTTTGAGCTTGGGGCTCGCGGTCTGTACGTGTCTCGCGGTTCTGGCGATGCCGGCGGCAGCGGCGCCGGCCGGGGACAAGGCGAGCGATGCACCGAAGCCCGCGGCGGCAGCCAAGGGTGCGGCGGATCTTGTGCTCGACCAATGGAACGACATCGGCCGCAAGCTGACCGCGATGGCCGAGGATTTTCCGGAAGACAAATATGAGTTCAAGCCGACGCCGGCCCAGCGCACGTTTGCCGCGCAACTGATTCACGCGGCCGGCTCGATGTATTTCTTCACCGACATTGTCGCCGGAAAAAAACCGCGCTATACAGACGATCCCAAGCGCGATGAGCTGAAGACGAAAGCGCAGGTTGTGGCGTTTGTGAAAAAGTCCGTCGAAGACGGTCGCGCGGTGATCAAGGCGAAGGGCGACAAAGGAATGATGGAAGTCGTAGACGGAGGAAACGGCCAGATGGCGCCGGTCTATGACATTGCGTACGGCTTGATCGAGCATTCGGGCGAACACTATGGCCAGCTCGTCGTATATTACCGCGTCGCTGGATTGGTGCCGCCGGAGTCGCGACCGAAGAAGTAGCGGGGCGTCTTTGGGAAAAACGTTCGATCAATTCAACATCGAGCTGGGTGCCCCGGCCTCGGTTTATGAGGGTGGGCGGCGGAGCGAATCTCGCTCCGCCTTTTTGTTGTCATAAGGATCAGGGTTTGGCTGCGGCCGCCGCGCTCTGCTCCAGCATTGCAATCAGTTGCGTCGGATCGTTGGTCGGCGGCATGCAAGTCTGACCGGCGCACACGATGGCGAGAGCCTTGTCGGTGAAAAGATGCGGCAGCGTCTGCTTAAGCGCCTGCGGCAACTCGTTGAGAGAAAATCCCGGCATGATGCGCAACACCGCTTTGCCGAGCCGGTATACGCGGTGGGCCGCGGATTCGAGGGCCTGCGCCACAGGGTCGTTGGCGAGCCCGGTGATGATGACCTGCATCGGGTGATGCGCAAAGAGCGTCGCCGCCAGCCCATACGTCGCCGCAAACATCCCGTATTGCGGCGCAATTCCCGCAAAAGCTTCAAGCGTTTTCTGCGCGAACTCGTAATAGCGCGTTTCCCCCGTATAGCCATGCATTCGTATCAAGGCGATCGCAGCGACGGAGTTCGCGCCGGGCGTCGGTGAATCCTGAAATGGCTTGCGGCGCACTTCCAGGCCACCCATCGGCGCGGCATCGTGCGGACGATCGAAGAAGCCGCCGCCTTCGGCGTCGCCGTAGCGCGCGATAGCATTGTCGAGCGTGCGCTTTGCAGCGTCGAAATACCGCGGATCGAGCGTCGATTCATACGCATCGAGTAAAGCAAGAACGCCAAAAACTTGATCGTCCAGCGAGCCCTCGAGCACCGGTCCGCCCAGGCGATGGCTGAAGCCGCGCGATTCGCTCCAGGTTTCGCGCAGCATCCGGTCGAGAGTTTTGAGCGCGAACCTGCGGCATCCGCCGCCAAGGCTGCCCCCAAAAACGGTCGCCGCGGAAAGATACGCCGAGACGAACATCGCATTCCAACTGACGTACATCGTTCTGTCGATATAAGGAGTCGGACGCTCTTTTCTGACCGAGAGCATTTTCTCTTTGGCGCTGCTGATCGCGAGGCGCACGTTCGACTCTTCGAGGCTCAGCGTCTTCGCCACTTCACGCGCATCGCGCGCGACCCACAAAACGTTTTTCGCGGGGTTGTGATGCATCTCGCCGTGTGCTTCGACGTCGTAGTACAGCTCCATCACGCGCGTCTGCACCGGTGGCAACGCGGCGCGAAGTTCGTCGAGCGTCCAGGTGAAATAGTCGCCGTCATCATCGAGCGAATAATCGGCGTCCTGGCTGGCGTAAAAGCCGCCGTCGCTTTGATCGGACAACGTTTCGTTGACCCAGTTGACGATGCCTTCGGCGGTTTCTCGCAGGAACGGATTCAGCGTCACCTGCCAACCGTGCAGATAATTCCGCAGCAGCTCCGAATTGTCGTACGACATCTTCTCGAAATGCGGCACGAGCCAGCGTTCATCAACCGAATAGCGATGAAAGCCTCCGGCGAGCTGATCGTACACGCCTCCGTGCGCCATTTTCTGAAGCGTCGTCTCGGCGATGGCGAGCAAGTGTTTTTCTTTCGTCTGCTGATAGCGCTCGAGCACCAGATCGATCGCTGACGAATGCGGAAATTTCGGTGAACGGCCGAAGCCGCCATTCTTGATATCGAACTGCTGCGTGACCGACTGAATTTGCGCGTTCACAACTTCGGGATCGAACGCAGCTCGCGCACCCGTGAAGACTTCGGCTTGCGCCACGGCATCGACCAGCGAATTGGCGGCGCGCTCCAGATCGGGGCGCTTGTATTTGTATGCATCCGCGACCGAAAGCAGCACGCGCTTAAACCCCGGCCGGCCGAATTGATCATCGGGCGGAAAATACGTCCCACCGAAAAACGGCTTGCCGTCGGGAAGCAAGAATCCCGTCAGCGGCCAGCCACCCTGCCCCGAAAGCGCGCTGATCGCCGACTGATAGCGCGAATCGACGTCGGGCCGCTCGTCGCGATCGACCTTCACCGGCACGAAATTTTCGTTGATGATGCGGGCGATCTCGGCGTTTTCGTAGCTCTCGCGATCGATGACGTGGCACCAGTGACACCACACGGCGCCGATATCGAGCAGGATCGGTTTGTCTTCGCTTTTCGCGCGCGCGAATACTTCATCGTTCCATTCGTGCCAATCGATGGGCTGATGCGACGCGGAGCGCAGGTACGGGCTTGCGGAATCTTTCAGTCGATTTTCGTGATAGTCGGACAACGGGGTCCTTTCGACAACCCGGAAATGAGGGCCGGTGGCCTGCGAATTGGAAGCGGCTCTTTAACGATCAAACACTCTAGAGCTTTGTTGCCTGCAACGCAGGGGCACAACTGCGCTTACTGCAAGAGATCGCCGGAGCCGAGATCGCGCGGATCGAGCGGCTTGCGCCCGGCGAATCCTTCGTCCTGACGATGATAAAAACGGATGCGATCCTCGCCCAGACGCCAGCACAGATACACATCCTCATTGTTGATGCGAGACGGAAAATCGAGCAGACCGGTGTCGAGATCTTTGATGATGCACCCGGTTTCAAGAATACGGCTGAGCGCCGAGCGCATCGTTTCGGCAAGTTGCGTGTGCTCGATGCGCAACGTCGCGAGCTTCTCGTACGGGACGATCACGCCGCCCATCATCATTATGCGCGTCGACACGGCGGATAGATCGGTTTCGAGCCCAGCGAGTTTCTTGCGGCAATCCATCGCCTCGAGCAGGAACGGTTCGACTTCGCGGCGCGCACGCTCCGCCTCCGTCAGCGTGAACAAGCGAGGTTCAGGCTCCGGGTCGGACTCGGGCGAGTCTTCTTGCTCGTCGTCTTCGTCAGCCATGAACTCTCCGTTCCGTCGGGGCCACTACAGCGATGCTAACGTAATCCTCTGGACGGGTCGAGGGCCAGGGGTACTACGAAATATTTTGAATGTGTCTTAAAAAAGGCACAGCCACAGGTTTGGATGACACGACTCGCAACGTTGGTTCGGCGCGCCGCGAGAAAATGCCAAGTGAAGCGCCACTAAGGTCCATTTGGAGTGCGGCGCTCCCGCGCCGCTTTTACGGCTGAAGCAGCCCCTCCCACTATGACAACGAAGGCCGCCTCTCCCGCCACTCCGTCAGCCGCCGATATGCACCATCGTTCGCGACGGCGGAACAAAATCGGGATCGTTAATATGGTGCGATTCCTCTTTGTCGTTCACAACCGAACGAATGTAGTGCGACAAATCTTCATCGCTCGCGCCTTCACGAAGCAGTTCTCTTAAATCGTGATCATCCTTGCTGAATAAACAAGTCCGCAGCTTTCCATCCGCGGTGAGCCGAATGCGCGAGCAATGTCCGCAAAACGGCTGCGTGACCGGCGCGATCAACCCGATTTCTCCGGGAGCGCCATCAGCGAATCGATACTTGCGCGCTGTTTCGCTCCGCTCGTGCGGGATTTGAACCAGCGGCCATCGCGCGTGAATACGTTGATGAACCTCGGCGGCTGGAACGACAAGACTTCGATTCCAATTCCGGTCGGCATCCAACGGCATAAACTCGATGAAGCGCATCACGAGTCCCCCCTCGCGAGCAAATTCAGCGAAGGCTTCGACTTCGTCGTCGTTGATGCCTCGGACCAGCACCGCGTTCACTTTCGCAGGCGCAAGCGCAGACGCCTGAGCGGCACTGATGCCGCGCATCACCGCGTCGAAGGACTTGGTGCGCGTAATCTTCTCGAACTTCGCGGGATCGAGCGAATCCAGGCTGATGTTCACGCGCCGCAAACCGGCGGCTACGAGCCGGTCGATTCGGTCGGCCAGCAGATGTCCGTTCGTCGTGATCGATAGGTCTTGGACACCAAGCGCCGCAAGCCGCCCGATGTAGTCTTCGACGCCTTCTCGAACGAGCGGTTCACCGCCGGTCACGCGAACCTTGCGGATACCAAGGCCGACGAACACTCGCGCCAGGCGATCCAACTCGTGCCAGCTGAGAATTTCTTCTTGTTCGCGATAGTTCTCTGGGTCGGCCGAGCGGCAATACACGCAGCGAAAATTGCAGCGATCGGTGACCGAGATCCGTAGATCGGTGATCGCTCGCCCGAATTTGTCGCGAAGTGTCATGGAAGATTCGATGTCGAAGGCCGCTGGTAGGACGTCGAGGGACTAGCCTTGAGTCTACGCCCCATCAAATCCCGCTGCAATTCAGGCACTTTCAGCACATTACGCCACTTGCGCCGCCGGACTGGCCAAACGTTTGTGATACAGTTTTCGCCACGTCATGCAGATCTTCGTTCTGGGCGCCGGCGCGACCGGCTCGCTCCTCGCACAACTTCTTGAGCGGCAAGGGCACACAGTTTGGTGCGGCGATCGCGACCCCGATCGGGCGCGCCGCTTCCTCGGCAAACGCAGCACCATCGCGGTCACCGAAGTGAACGCGCGGAATCTTCTCGGCATTGTGCGCGTTGCGCGCGGCTGCAATCTGATCGTCAACGCTTCCGCGTCGGTCTTCAATCAGATCGTGATGCGCGCGGCGTTGCGGCTGCGAGCGCACTACGTCGATCTCAGCTCCCATCTGACGCGCAATCCATTCAAGGCGGAACAGTTCTCTTTCGCCAAGCGCTTTGAAGAAAAGCGGCGCACCGCGCTGATCAATACGGGCGCCGCTCCCGGCCTCACAAATCTGCTGGTCGCTCGCGCCGCGGAGATGCTCGATCAGGTCGAGTCGGTGCAGATTCGCCTTTACGAAAGCAGCGAAAGCGACGATCCGATTTCGCAATGGTCGCCGGAAGTCACGTTCGATGAGGCGATTTCGAGCCCGCGCGTCTATCGCAACGGCAAATTCAAAATGGAGAAGCGCTTCGCGGAACTCGAGAAATTTCGCTTCCCTGATCCGATCGGCGCCGCGAATGTCGTTCTCGCCGCGCAGGACGAAGTCGGCACGATTCCTTATTCGATCAAGTTGCGCGATATGGACGTCAAAATCGGCGGCAACGAATTCGATCGCCTGCGCCGTTGGTATAAGCAGGGAAAGCTGTCGAAGTCGCGCGGCATCGTCCGCCAGCGATTCCCGCAAACCTCGTCGCCGCGCGCCATCGCAAGATTAATTCGCCAGGGAGTCCTGCAAAACGCTCGTTTTGCTGCGGCCGTTTTGGTTCGCGGCGTGAAGCACGGCAAAGGCAAAAACGAAGACGAGCATCTGCTCGTTCGAACCGATTGCCACTTCCCGACCCTCTATCAGATCCGCCAGCAGGATCTATACACCACACCCGTCGCCTACGCGACCGCCCACGTCGCCGCCCTCTTCATCAAAAATTTTCCCCGCGACCTGAAAGGCGTCTTCGCGCCCGAGACTCTGCCACCCGACACCCGCCGCGCCATCATCGCCGGCATCCGCAACAACAAAGTCAAAATCACCCAGAAAATCACCAAGCTGAAGTCCGACGATCCCGACGATCTCTGAACCACCGGAGGTTGTCATCCTGAGCGGAGCGAAGGATCTCAGAAGTAAGCCGCATCGCAATCTGTGGTTAACTCGCCGAAATCAAACGAGTTACCTTCTCCGCCGGCGTCCTCCGGGAACTCTTGCCGCCCGTAAACACCTTTGAATCACATTCTTGAAGGAAATCGCCGTGCAACTCCCCTGGAATCACACTCTTGCAAAAAAACAGGGGGAGGGTCCCCCCTCCCCCTAGCCATTCCATAACGCTTGGTGCGATGGTCCCCTTTACGGCCGCGCCTCAAAGATGAGATTGAACGGCGTCTGCGTCGCGCGGCGGAAATCCGAAAATCCACCGCTCGTCACGACATCGCGCAGCCGCTTCTCTCCCGCCTGCGCGCCGAGCGCCAGCCCAACTTCCTGGCTCAGCGACGCCGGCGTGCAAAGCAACGTCGAGGCGCTATAAAACGCGCGCCCGATCGGATTCAAATTGTCTTCGAGTTTGTCGCCGGCATTGGGCTCGACGATCATCCACGTCCCGTCTTTCTTCAACGAACCGCGAACGTGCTTGGACGCGCCCACCGGATCGCCCATGTCGTGCAAGCAATCGAAAAACGTCACGAAGTCGTAGTCATTGCCCGGATAATCCTTCGCCTTCGCAATCTCAAATTTGACGCGATCGCCGACGCCCGCATCCTTCGCGCGCTGCCGTGCGGTTTCGATGGATTTGTCGTGATAATCGAAGCCGACGAATTCCGACTTCGGATACGACTGCGCCATCAAAATCGTCGAAGCACCAAGTCCGCATCCGACGTCGGCGACTTTCGCGCCGCTCTTCAACTTCGCGTCGACGCCTTGCAGCGCTGGAATCCAGGCCGCAATCAGATTCGCGGCATAGCCCGGACGGAAAAATCGCTCGGTGCCGACAAACAGTTCGTGATGATGCTCGTGCCAGCCCATGCCCTCGCCGGTTTTGAATTTCTGTGTGAGTTGCTCTTCGGCTCTGGCCGCCGCGAGTGCCAACTGAAACGCGCCCGGCAGGAACGCCGGACTCGTTTCGTCGGCCATCGTGAACGCCTGCTCTTCACTCAGCGAGAATTTCCCACTCGCCGCGTCGTATGTCACGTATCCGCCGGCAGCCTGCGCGCTCAGCCACTCACGCACATACCGTTCGGCCGTGCCGGTGCGTTTCGCAAGTTCCGCCGACGTCTGCGGACCGCCGCTCGCCAGCGCTTTGTACAAGCCAAGCCGATCGCCGATGCGAATCAATGCCGCATTGAGCGTCGCACCGAAATCGACAACTGCCTTGCCCAAGAATTCGTTCAACTTATCGGGATTTAAAGCCATGATGATGCCTCCGTCGAAACAGAATTAGAGTGTAGCGGTACCGCCCAAGGACCCGCCCGACCGAGGAAAAACCCGAG
>Ga0209169_10000567_pt1 | contig 22470 bp, 18 predicted proteins | sample HubBroMetageWRM4_FD_188346 | JGI IMG/M metagenome (GOLD analysis project Ga0209169, IMG submission 188346) | Warmed soil microbial communities from the Hubbard Brook experimental Forest, New Hampshire - Hubbard Brook CCASE Soil Metagenome WRM 4... | ecosystem: Environmental > Terrestrial > Soil...
CGCTGCGGATCGATGCCCAGGTCAAAGAGCAGCAGATGCTGGCCGGTGTCGACACCCACTGGGGTCACGTGACCGTCGGCGGCCTGCCGTGGCGCTTCAGTCGCACCCCAGGCACGATCCGGGCGACGCCCCGACCGGGCGAGAACACCGAGGCGGTGCTGGCCGGTCTCCCGTCGCGCCAGGTTGGGCAGAGCTGATGGCGGCACCCCTGGCTGGACTGCAGGTCGTGGATCTGACGCAGGGCTACGTCGCCTACTGCGGGTCACTGCTCGCCGACCTGGGAGCTTCGGTGATCAAGGTCGAGACCCCGGACGGCGACTATCAGCGCCGACTCGGCCCGCCGTTCCTGGGCGATGACGCCGCGGCGTTCGTCGCGGTCAATCGCGGCAAGCGCAGCGTGGTCCTCGATTGGCAAGGCCAGGACCAGGCCCGCGAGCACCTGACCGAGCTGGTCCGCCGGGCCGACGCCGTGATCACTGACTTCTATCCCGACGAGGCCGAGCCGGCCGGCCTGGATTACGCCGGGATCAGCCGGATCAATCCGCAGGTGATCCACTGCTCGATCACCCCGTTCGGCGACACGGGTCCCGACCGCAACAAGCGGGCCACCGAACTGGAAATCCAGGGCATCTCGGGTCTGTGGCGCTACCTCGGCTCCTACAAAGAGGCGCCGATTCGGCACGGCGTGCCGATGGCCGCCATGTGCGCGTCCATCTTCGGTTGCCAGGCGCTGATCGCGGCCCTGGCGCACCGCAACCGCACCGGGGTGGCCCAGCATGTCGGCGTCAGCCAGCTGGGCGCGTTGCTGACCATGCAGACCGTCCAGTTCGTGTCCGAGAGCGAGCCGGACGAGTGGATCGGCCACTGCCTATCGCCTTACCGGGAACCCAACAGGGGCTATCAGACCAAGGACCGGGCCATTCTCTGGGACTTCATGGAGGACGACGGCTTCAGGACGTTCTGCGCCGAGATCGGGCTGGCCGGGCTGGCCGACGACCCGCGCATCGCCCGCACCAACCCGTCGCGGTGGCAGAACGTGGAGATCCTGCGGCCGACCTTCGAAGCGGCGTTCAGGGACCGCTCGGCCGACGACCTGGTCGCCCGGGTCAGGGAATTGGGCGGCAACGCGGTGCCGTATCACACCTTCGAGTCGCTCTCCCGCGATCCGCAGGCCCTGGTGATGGATCTGGTGACGACGGCGCCGAAGCCCGGCGGGGGACAGATGCAGACGATCGGGCTGCCCTGGGAGTTCTCCGAGACCCAGCCCGGCCTGGGCGCCGCGCCGCGACTGGGCGAGCATACGAACGCGGTGCTCGCCGAGCTCGGATCGAGCTGAACCTGCCAGCGGCCGGTTCAAAACTCAAAAAACCATTATGCCGAACGAGCAGTGGCTCAGCCTCAGGTAACGCACTTCAGCCCTGGCGTCGCAGAATCATCGAATCGCCCCACGGGCTGGCCCACTGGACGACCTGCGCATCGGGCACCTGACGAGCCCCGGCCTCGCCGCGCAGCTGGCGAACCATCTCGACCAGGTGACCGTAGCCCGTCTGGTCACCCTCGGCGAGCAGACCGCCGTTGGTGTTGATCGGCAGCGGGCTCGCGGGACCGAATCCGTGCCCGGCGATCATGGCCGGAGCCTCGCCTGGGGCACAGAATCCCTGCCGCTCGAGCACCATCCAGAGGTTGCTGCTGAACGAGTCGTAGAGGTAGAGCGCATCGATGTCGCTCTGCTCCACCCCCGCCATCCGGTAGACCGGCTGCACGCCGGCGTCGTAGTCGAACTCGCTGGAGAACCCGACGCCGAGCCCGGGTCGCGAGAACATGACGTAATTCTCGCGATTGGACCGGATGCCCTGCACGCCGGCTATCAGGGCCGGGGTCTTTGCCGCATCCCGCGCCCGCTCGGTGGTAGTGACTATCAAGGTCGTCGAACCCTCGTTCTGCACCATGTAATCGGACCGGCGGAACGGACCGGCGATCAGCGCCTCGGCGAAGTACGCCTCGCGGGTCAGCGGTTTGTCGCGAAGGACCGCGATCGGGTTCGACGTCGCGTACTCGCGCAGGCCGACCGCGATGGTGGCCAGGTCCTCGCCGGTAGCTCCGTAGCGGTCCATGTAGCGCTGGGCGACAAGCGAGGTCGCGCTGCCGGGAACGTCGAACCCGTGCACGTTCCACTCGCCGTGGCCGCCGCCGGTGTCACGCAGCCCCTCGGGGAACCTCGAGTCGGCGAAGTACTTACCGTATCCGCGCCGGGTGACCTGGGTATTGGAGATCGCGACATAATTCGCCAGCCCGGCGATCACCGCGAACGCCGCGTGCGCGACGATACTCGACGCCCATCGGCCGTGGGACCAGGCCTGGTCGATGTAGCGGCAGTCCAATCCGAGGTCGGCCGTGAACTGCTCGTAGTCGACACCGCGCGGCGAGCCGTGCGCCGTCGCGAACCCGTCGACGTCGGACTTATGCAGGCTCGCATCGGCTAGCGCGTTCAGAAACGACTCCGTCTGCAGTGTCAGCGGGCTTTTCCCCTGGTCGAATCCGAAGGACTCGCTCGCCCCCACCCCGACGATGCACGCGCTCTTCCCGCCTAGCTCCACATCGACGACCTTATCCCGGGAGCATCATATGATTTGATGGCGGCCAATGTTTGGTCACCGTTTCTGATGTGGTTTAGACAACCATCGAGGTGTGCATGGACCTTCGTCAGCTCACGGCAGTGGTTACCGTCGCCGAGGTCGGCAGCGTCACCAAGGCAGCGCGGCTGCTTCACCTCGTGCAGCCGGCCGTCACGCGACAGATCCAGCTGCTTGAGAAGGAAATGGGCGTCCCGCTCTTCGAGCGGACCCCGCAGGGCATGACGACCACCTCGGAGGGCGAGGTCCTCGTCAGCAGGGCACGTCGTGCCCTGCGCGAGCTCGAACGGGCACGCAGCGAGATCCAGCCCGATATGGGCGAGGTCACCGGCACCGTCACCGTCGGCGTGCTCGAGAGCACCATCGACATCATGGTCTCCCGCCTCGTCACCGCCGTGCGGCGGCGCTACCCGGGTATCCAGCTCCGGATCGTCACCGCCTATTCGGGGCACCTGCAAGAGTGGCTCGATGCCGGTGAGGTGGATGTCTCGCTGCTCTACAACTCGACCGATACGCCCTCCCTGGCCGTGCTGCCCCTGCTCGAAGAGCAGCTCCTCGTCGTCGCTCCGCCAAGCGCGGGTCTTCGGGCGGATACGCCAATGCCGTGGGCGCAGGCTCTGCAGCACCCGATGGTGCTCCCGGTGTCCGGGCATGGCCTGCGCGCCATCATCGAACGAGCGTTGGCCGACGTGCCGGCCGACCCCAACATCGCGGCCGAGGCAAACTCGATGTACGTGCAGAAGTGCCTCGTGCTCGAGGGGCATGGCTGGACCGTGCTTCCCGCCGCGGGTGCCGCCGCCGACGTAGCCGCGGGCCGGTTCAGCGCCGCGCCGCTGACAGAGCCGCAGGTGTCGCGCGCCCTGGTGATCGGTCACCAACGCGCGGCCCGGATCCCGCGTCCGGTCCAGGCCGTCGCCAAGGAGATGATCCAGCTGGCCCGCGAAATCGTGCGGTCGGGCCAGTGGCCCTCGGCCACGATGAGCGCCCCCGAGCCCAGGTGATAGCTCAATCCCCTCAATTCCCTCAATCCCCCTCAGTCCGCGACCGGCACTTTGAGCCGGTCGAGTCTGTGCCCTGGTTCGGCATGACCCGACCGGGGGCATGGGCCGATTCGGTGCTGATCGACGTGCTCACCGAACTCGCGTAGCAGCGTTGCCGGAAGATTGGCCGCGCCATCGAGATAGGCGCATGCTCCCCTGCCCCGCAGCGACGTAGCCCACCCCGTCAAACGGGTCAGGTCATCGGCCGTCGCGGAACTTGCCGCCAGCCGATCGAGGGCGGCGCTCATTGCCCCGGTTCCGCGAATGCAGGGTCCGCACTGGCGTGCGTTATTGTTCAAAAAGTAATACATAACGTCAGCCGCTACCTGAACTGGGCATTCCGCACCGCCGATCAGCCATATAGCGCCGCATCCCAAGCCGCTACCCTGCTCGCGAAGGCCGTGATACGACAGCGGCAGGCCGAGAACCCGCGGACCGATCAGGCCGGCGAAGAAGCCGCCCATCGATGCGCCTTGAATCAGGCTGCCGACTCCGCCTGTGTGCTCGAGGACATCGGCCAGCCGTGAATCGAAAGTGACTTCATACAAGCCTGGATTACGGCAGGCGCCGGACAAGGTGAGAAGAAACGTATCGGCCGAGCGAAGGCCGGAAGCCGGAGCGCGGAAGGGCCGGGGACCGCTGGAGTCCACGAACGGGATGTTCGCAAGCGTTTCAACGTTGGCGACGAGGGTCGGCCGCCCGTCGACGCCCGCCTCGAACGGGCGAGGTGGCTTATCGGTCGGAAGTGCCGGACCGCCGTTAATGGCCCGAACCACTGCCGTTTCCTCGCCAGCAACATAGGCGGGCGCAACCTGGACAATCTCCACCGGGCATCCAAGCTCGCTCAACTCCTCTAGTGCTTCCCGCACGCTGACGCCGGCCAGCGGATCCGCGACATAGATGAAGATCTTGGCCGCCGAGATCGCGCGCGCGACCCGGAAGGCTCCGTCGAGGACCAGGTGCGGCCTGATCCGGAGCAACCAGCGATCTTTGACGCTGAGCGGCTCACCCTCTTCGCCGTTTGCAACGAGATAACGCGGACCGTCGCGATCGCGGACCGAGCGTAGCTTGATCGCCGCCGGGAACGCCGCGCCGCCGCGGCCAAGCAGGCACGCTGCTCCGACCGCCTCGATCAGGTCGGCACCGTCGAGACCGGGCAGGTAGCCGCCCCGATCCTCGTATTCCGCGCGCGTCTCCCTGTTGCGAGACGAGTCAAGCAACAACCGGGTTTTCTCCCCAGCCAAAGATCGCACGTCACCGGGCTCAGCCCACCGTATCGGCCCCTTCATTCGAGGTTCGCGAGGCTGAGTTCCGCGGCAAGCTGTCGTCGCAGCAACTTCCCGGTATCGGTCTGCGGCAGCGCACTGCGCCAGACGATGTCATCGGGTGTCCGCGAGCTCCGCAGTCGCTGCCGCACGAACGCGCGCAACTCCTCTGCCGTGGGCGCAGTCCCCGGCTCACGCACGACGACCGCGCAGATCCTGGCCCCCCAGTCGTCGTCCGGCGTGCCCACCACCGCCACCTCGCGCACGCCGGGATGCATGACGAGCACATCCTCGATCTCCGCGGGTGAGATGTTTTCGCCGCCGCGGATGATGGTGTCGTCGGCGCGCCCTTCGATAAACAGGTAGCCGTCGGCATCCTGGCGCGCGATGTCCCTGGTCGGCAACCAGCCCTGCGCATCGAGCATCGACTGCTGTCCGCGGTACTCGCCGGACACTTGCCGGCCGCGCACCCATAGCAGCCCTGATTGCCCTGGATCCAGCGCGTTTCCCGCCTCGTCCCGTATCTCGGCTTCCACCCCGGGCACGACGCGGCCGGCGCTGGCAAGGCGAGCCCGCACCAGAGGATCTCGTGACGCTATCGCCTGGCGATGCTCGGCCGGGCCAAGCAGCGCGATCGTGGAACTGGTCTCCGTCAGCCCGTAGGCGTTCACGAAGCCTGCATCGGGAAACACCTGGAGCGCCCGCTCGATAACGGGTCGTGGCATCCGCGCGCCGCCGTAGGAAATCAGCCGGAGCGACGGCAGCCCCGCCGGACTATCGCCGAGGACGTCAAGGACCCGGGCCAGCATGGTCGGTACCAGCATCGCGCTTGTGACATTCTCCGCGCGGGCTGTCTCAAGCCAGCCGCCGGGATCAAAGTCCGGAAGGTGCACGACGCGCCGGCCGGCGAAGAGATTCGACAACGTCGATCCGACGGCGGCAACGTGATAGGGCGGCACCGCGACCAAGGCGGCCTCGTCCGGCGCCGCGGAGTCAAACTCGACAGTCGAGAAGATGTAGCTCGCCAGGTGGCCGTGCCGGAGCACGACTGCCTTGGGGCGTGCCGTCGTCCCCGACGTGTACAGCAGCACGGCCGGCGTCTCGTCATCGACCGGGCCCCTATCGCCCCTGTTATCCAGATCACCCGGTGGCGCTGTCCTGGCGGCATCGACGAAGTCGTCGCAGATAACGACCGAGCCCTCATCAAACATGCCCGCGTAGGCGCGGTCAGCGATGATCAGGCTACCGGTCAGCTCGCTTATCAGGGCGTGCAGCTGGGCGGGCGCCAGGCGATAGTTGAGCGGCACGAACGGCACTCCGGCCACGGCCGCCGACAGGAATGCCTGGACATACCCGGGGCCGTTACGGCCAACGAAGACGACATGCGATGGTGCCCGGTCCGCCACGACCGTGGCGCCTCCCAGCGCGCGGATCTGCAGGTCCTCAAACGTCATCCCGCCCGCCAGCGGCCCGAGCGCCACCCGCTCTCCGTAGCCGGAGGCAGCCATTTCCAGCAGCAGCGGAATGCTCATAACCTCGAAACGTCCTTTCGCCAGGCGAAGCTCCCCTGGGCTGACCGGCGGATTACTGGCTCACGAGTTGCCACTCGGGAACCTTCTGCCCTGTCGCAGGCGTCACTTCGAACATCAAAGCTACCGTGGCACCGATGGGCACATCGTCGATGGGCGTGCCGGGAAGGTGCGACAGCATGTTGATCCCCGGCGCCTCGTCCAAGTCGATGACGGCGACGTTGTAGGGCTGGTCCGGTTGGAGGCAGGCGATCGGCGTGTCGTAGACGACGGCATAGCTGTAGATGGTCCCTGTGCCGTTGACCTGCTTCCATTCCCAGGTCTCGGCCGAGCCGCACTGATCGCATCTGGGCCTGGGCGGATGCTGGAACCGCTCGCAGGAGTTGCAGTACTGGAGCACGAGCCGGTTGCCGTTACAGGCGTCCCAGAACGGTTTGTCGAACTCATCAGGTACTGGTGACTGTTTCGGCATCTTCTTCCTCTCCTTTCCGGGTCGTCTTAGCCGGGTGTCGAGCTCCAGACGATGAAATTGCTCCACTGCGGCATGTTGCCGCCGGAGACGCCGATCTCCGCTCTCACCCTTATCTGGCGCGCTCCGGCTCGACCTTGGATCTGCTGAATAGAGTCGGTGTGGCCCCAATAGCGCGTCCGGCCACCACCGATATTTCCGCCGCTCGGGGAGACCGGGTTCGGGCCCGCGATGCTGATGTCGGTCTGGAACAGGTCGAGCGCCTCGCCGCGCTTGATACCAGCGAATCCGATGCCCTCGATGTGGAATACGTGCAGCGGGCTGAAGCCGTCGTACATGTTCTCGAAGTCCAGATCGCCTGGCTTGATGCCGGCCGCCTCGAAGATCTTGCGCCCGGTCGACGCCGCATGCTCCTCCGCCTCTTCCAAGGTCCGCACGACACTGCGGCCCGCGACGGCCGAGTGCGAGTCTCCGTTTACCGTGCCCGCCCCGGCGTGACCGAGGACGTAGACCGGCGTCTGCTTCATGTCCTTCGCCCGCTCGGATGTCGTGATGACGTACGCCGCGGCGGCGTGGATCGGCATGTCGTTGTCCAGCAGGTTGGCGGGCTTCGCGATCCAGCGCGACTTCAGGTAGTCCGCGGTCGTAAGCGGCTCGGGGTGGTGCTGCGCCCAGTAACCCTCGGGAAAGAGCAGCCCGTTGCGCCGGGAGTTGATGATGAATGGCGCCATCATGTCGTGTGTCTTGTTGTACTTGTGCAGATAGCGCTGGAATTGCATGGCGGTCGCGTACGACGACGGACCCGCCAGTGACAGGCCCCACTTCCCCGGCCCCGACACCGTCGGCTCGGCGTTGGCCCCGCCTTGAAAATAGCGGCCGCCGAGGTTGTGCCAGCCCCTCAGCGCCAGGCAGACGGTCGCATGCCCGTCGCCGACGGCCTGGATCGCCGCGGCGAGCGTCATCGACATGCAGACCGGGGCAACCATGACGAACCTCACGTTCGTGAGCTCCGGCATGTTCTTCAAGATCCACTCCGCACTCAGCTTGCTGAGTCCGTCGAACCGGTCATCGGTCTGCTCGAACGCGTCGATGAAGTCCTGCGGGATCGGCTGATCCGGCGGCCAGTGCGAGCCTGTGGTCGTGTCCGGCGCCAGTACCAGGCCGTCGACCTGGCCGGGAGTGACCCCCGCGTCATCCATCGCCCGTCGCAGGGCAAGGATGGACCAGGCGCCGATGCTCGTCTCGGGCCTTGCGTCCCATCGCCGGAGCGTGGGCGAATGCCCGATGCCGACCGCCGCGACCTTTCCCCGGTGCTCCCAGATACCGAGGCCTTCCTTCGTCCGGTACATCGACGCGCTTGGCACTGTCCTGTATGCCATCTGGGTCCGGTATGTCATCTGGGTCATGCCTCGCACCGGCGGGGCTCAGCCTGCGATGTCATCGCGGTGGTCGTACTCGTCGGTGTGCTGGCCGAGCCGCGGCGCGGGCCGCCGGACCGACGCCGGGGTGTCGCTGAGAATCCAGGGCGGCCGGATGTCGCGGACGATCTTGCCGTCGTTGTCGGGGTAGGAGATAAATAGGCCCATCAACCGGACGTGCTCGTCGTCGATCATCTCCTGGAAATTGAGGCACGGGAACACCCAGCCGCCGTGGCTCTCGATGATCTCCTTCGCCTCGTCGTAGCTGAACTGGGACAGGCCGCGATCCCAGAGGTCGTGGGTAAGGTGCGAATAGTCGCCCATCCCGCCGGACCGGTCGTTGCGCAGCATTTCGTAGCGCGGATCTTCCATCGCGAAGTCCATCTTGAGGGCGCGGAACATCTCGTCGGGGTCCGCGACCCGGCCAACCGTGAGGTACATCAGACGGTCCTTGGCCGTGTAACCGTGCTCGGGTGGCTTGATGTAGCTGTCAAGATGAAACCCGCGCCATTCGTCGGGGTTTGACAACGCCGCCCACATGGTCGTGCGCATCTGCATCAGCGACCCGAATAGTGACACGTCGACGCGCTGAGCACCCATCTCGTCGATCGCGAGCAGCGCCGCAAGCACGCCCTGGAAGCCGTAGGCCGCGGCGTGCATGCTGGCGAGCTCGGTGCCGAGCCGGACCGGTTCCTCGCCGATGCGCCCGAGCGAGGAGGTCGACTCGGACGACAGCTGGGCCGGCAGCTCGCCGCCGGGCAAATCGGACCACGGACCGTTCGGGCCCCAGCTCGACACGACGCAGACGACCAGCCGCGGGTGCTGCGCCATCACGGCGCCGACGTCGAGCTGGCCGTTGTCGACGATCAGCACGTCCGCCTCGGACAGCAGCCGCTGGACGATATGTGAGCCAAGCGCGCTGTTCGGTATCGCCTGCTCGACGACCACCGAGCGCTTGTTGCGGTTGAGCACCTGGAACACGATGCTCGTGCCGTCGTACTCCTCGGGCCCCCAGCCGCGGGCCCGGTCGCCGTCTGGACCCTCGACCTTGACCACGTCGGCGCCGGCGTCGCCGAGCATCCGGCCGATCATCGGACCCGCGGTGCCCTCACTGAACTCGACAACGCGGTATCCATCCAGGGCGCCCGTCATTTCTCGTTCGCCTCCAGCTTGGCAATCTCGTCCTGGAGCTCGAATGTCGCCTCACCCGGGATCGGGGCGGGTTCCATGTGCGCCGGCGTCTTGGAGAAGTGCCAGGGAGGTCCACCGACCCAGATGTCACCCCAGGCAGGCGTGTGGAGCTCTGTCAGGTAGCCGTTCTCGATCACCTGACGGTGCTCGCGGAGGTTCTCCCAGTCCATCGGGATGCCGAAGGGAACTCCGGCCTTCTTGAGGTAGAAGACCCAGTACGACTGCGCCCGCTTGGCGAAGACGGGCACCAGGATCGCCTCGAGGTCGTCGCGGTTGGACACGCGCTTCTTGTTCGTCGCGAACTTCGCGTCGCGCAGTTCCTCGACGTCGATCAACCGGAGCAGCCTTTGCCACTCGTCCTGGCTGGTCACCGACAAGCCGATCCAGCGCTGGTCGAGGCACTGGAAGGCCCGGTTCGGGGCGCTGACGAAGGACGAGCTGCCTTGCGGTTGCGGGGTGAAGCCGGCCATGTGCTCGGCGAAGCGAGGCAGCGAGAGGGTCGCGCCGGCATCGAGCATTGTGACGTCGACGCGCTGGCCCTTGCCGGTGCGCTTCCGGGCGAGCAGGGCGAGCAGGATCGCGCTGGCACAGTTGTTGCCGGTCGAGAAGTCGAGGTGCGCGTAGTGCCGGTAGACCTCCGCCGCCTCGCCGCGGGCACCCTGAGCGGCCCAGAACGCCGTCATAGCCTGCAGCTGACCGTCGCCGCCGCGTTCGAAGGTCCGCGGCCCGCAGTCGCCGAAGCCGGTAGCCCGGCAGTAGATCAAGCCGGGGTTCTCCTGCGCCAGTTCCTCGTAGCCCAGGCCCAGCCGTTCGGGTACGCCCACCCGCATATTGCACAGGAAGACATCGCAGGTCTTGATCAGCTCGTGGGCGAACCGTTTGTCCTCGTCGGTCCTCATATCGAGGAACAGCCCGCGCTTGTTGGTGTTCCAGGCCAGGTAGCCGACCGAGGTGCCATTGATCGACGGGGGTACTCCCGCCGATAGCTGGCTCCAGTCGACGTCGGGTTGCTCGACGTGCAGCACCTCGGCACCCAGCGATCCTAGATGCAGCGAAGCCCACGGGCCGACCGCCCAGACGGTGAAGTCGAAAACACGAATTCCAGCCAGTGGCCCGCGATCCTTGGATCCAATTCCCATCGACAAATCTCCGACGACTCGTAGCGCGTGGATTCCCGGTTAACCGGAGCCGTGCGGCTCTTCCGTTGGCCTACGGGATATTTAGTGGCAATACACCTACCATTTACCGCAGAGATTATAATGAAATGTTAACTGCCTGATCATCCCCGCCGCTACCCGCGAAGCCATGACCGCTAGGTATCTAGCCATCAAAATCAGCTATTTCTCCTTCGCGGCCATCGCGGCGCATGATGGTCTCCACAGGTGGAAGCAGCGAGTTCGCCGCTTGAGGGGCAACCATGCGAGGGTTCGGCCGCCGGTGGCGACATCGACGTCATCAGGCACTCCCACGGCGAGCTGGCCTTGCGCTCCTGAGCGCCCGGATCCGCCCAGCCGCGGAGGCCAGCCGAGTTCATGGCACGGCCGCACCCAGCCAACCCGGATATCGGAGGTTAACTGGTGGCCCAGGCCTATGCTTCGACCGGCAGCTTCTTGAGCGGCATCCGTGTCCTTGAGATGGCGGATGAGCTCGGCGAGTATTGCGGCAAGGTCCTTGCCGGGCTGGGCGCCGATGTGATTAAGGTCGAGCCGCCTGGGGGCGAGAGGACTCGACGGTACGGTCCGTTCTTCAAGGACGATCCGCACCCGGACCGAAGCTTGTATTTCTGGCATTACAATTTCGGCAAGCGAGGAATCACGCTCGATTTGTCCGCCGAAGAGGGTCGGACGCATTTCCGCCAGCTCGCGCGGACAGCCGACGTTATCATCGACACCAGGCATCGCTCGTACATGTCCGACCTCAACCTGGGCTACGCCGCCTTGAGCGAGCGGAACGCCGGCCTGATCTATGCGCGTATCAGCCCGTTCGGTGACGACGGGCCGTGGGCCGACTATGTAGCCAGCGATCTCGTTCACCTCGCACTCGGCGGGGTGATGATGAACTGCGGGTACGATCCGACGCCGCAAGGTGAGTACGACACCCCCCCTGTCGCGCCGCAGATGTGGCAGTCCTACCAGATCGCGGGTGAACAAACCGCGATCGCCATCATCGCAGCGCTGGTTTACCGTCTTGAGTCCGGTCGCGGGCAACGCCTTTCGACGTCCGTGCACGAAGCGGTGAGCAAGAATACCGAGACGGACTTGCCTGACTGGATATTCTCCCGGCGGCCGCACGCCCGGCTGACTTGCCGCCACTCGTTCGCCCAGCTGACGGATGTCGCCATCCCCCCGGCGACCTCACGGCGGATCACCGTCACCAAGGATGGCCGGTGGATTCTTCCGTATCGGACCTACCTGCAGGGATCCCCCGGCGCCGCGAGTACCGGTGACATGATCGCATTGCTGAGAAAGCACGGGATCGAGGACATCGGCGACGAGAAATATGACGACCCGGCGTACCTGCAGCAGCCCGAGGTCGTGCGGCACGTCGATAACCTCGTCGATCGGATGATCCTGAGCTACGTCTACGATCGCGACCTGTGGAAGGAGGCCCAGGCGGCTGGCTTCGCGTGGGGTCCGATCCGGCGCCCGGAAGAGAACGCCGCTGATCCGCACTGGGCCCAGCGTGAGACATTCACGGACGTCGAGTATCCAGAGGTCAACGCGACACTCCGACAGGTCCACGCGAAGTGGCTTGCCCCCGGGCTGCCGTGGCGGACCGGGCCGCGAGCCCCGCTGACCGGCGAGCACACCACCGAGGTGCTCGCGGAACTCGCCCGCTGCGACCTCCGGCCGCCGGCGCCGAAGGCCGTACCCGCCGTTCGCGGCGGCACGGGTCCCGTGATCAGCAAAAGAGGGGCGCCCTTCGCATTGTCCGGAGTACGCGTGATCGACCTTGCCTGGATCCTGGCCAGTGCCGGAGGATCGCGGTTCTTCACCGCGCTTGGGGCGGAGGTGATCAAGGTCGAGCACTCAAGGAAGCTCGACATGGGCCGGGCACCGAGGATCGGGCTCGCGCCCGACGGCGGCAGGCCAGAACGCGACCGTGCGACCGCGCCGATCATGCCGTCGCCGACCAAGAGCTTCAACCGCTCCGGGAATTTCATGGATATCAACGCGGGCAAGCGCGCCCTGAGCCTGAACCTGGCCACCCCGAGAGGGAAGGAGATCCTGACCGAGCTGCTGCGGGATGCCGACGTCTTGATCGAGGGCTTCTCGCCAGGCACCATGATCCGGATGGGGTTCGGCTGGGACGAGCTCCGCAAGATCAACCCGAGGCTGGTGTACGTGCAGCAGTCCGGTTTCGGGCAGCATGGCGAGTACGGCCGCTTCCGGAGCTACGGACCGACCGCGCAAGCGGTCTCCGGGATCAGCGACATGTCAGGACTGCCGGAGCCCTACCCCCCGGCCGGCATCGGGTACTCCTATCTCGACTGGTTCGGGGCGTACCAGATGGCGCTCGGCATGATGGCCGGGCTCTACCGCCAGCGGATGACAGGCGAGGGATGCTGGATCGACTCGGCCCAGATTGAGGTCGGCATCTATCTGACGGGTACCTCGATCCTCGACCGGTCGGCCAACGGCAGGCGGTGGAGCCGGTACGGAAACAGGTCTCCATACAAGCTGGCAGCGCCGAGCGGCGCCTATCGCGCCGCCGGGAGCGACCGATGGGTCGCTATCTCCTGCTTCACGGACGAGCAGTGGCTCGCGCTGGCCAGGGTGCTCGGCAGGCCGGAGTGGACCAGCGATGAGCGGCTCGCAACGCTCGACCTCCGGGCCCGCCACCAGGACGAACTTGACGCCCTGATTAATGACGCGACAGCGGCCAGGGACCCCTTTGCGCTGATGTCGGCGCTCCAGACGGCCGGCGTCCCGGCCGGGGTGTGCCAGACCCCCGAGGATCGCTATGAATGGGACCCCCAGCTAAAGCATCTTGAGTGGCTCGTTGACCTTGAGCAGACCGAGATCGGCCGATGGCCGGCTAAGGAGCTCTCGGTCCGGTTCAGCGAGACTCCGCCGTACATTGGCGGCATCGTCAATCGTCATGGCCCCAATTACGGTGAGGACAATGACTACGTGCTGCGGGATATCCTCAAAATGAGCACGGACGATATCGCGGAACTGGGGCGCAATGGCGTCATCTAGCGTTCGCTCGTATTCCGCGACGCGGCCGCCGACCTTGATTCTCAAGCTAGCGTGGTCGGCAGGTTACGTATGACGACTCCGCTGAGCGGCCCGAAGTCAGACGCCGGCCTTGCCGCGGACGTGGTGGTGATCGGGGCCGGCGCCGCTGGCCTGTCCGCTGCGATAAGTGCTGCCGGCGCCGGTGCCAGCGTCATCGTGGTAGAGGCCAATGTCGATGTCGGCGGCCATGCCATTCTCAGCGGAGGCGGCGTTTCCTTCGGCGGCGGGACAAGCCTGCAGAAGAAGTACGGGATAGTTGACTCCGCCGACCAGGTGTATCTGGATCACACTGATCACCGGAGCCAGTTGCTTGGGCGCTCGGACAGGGATCTGGTGCGGGTCTTCGCCGACGAGAGTGCGGCGACGTTCGAGTTCTTGCTGCAGAATGGCGTTAAGTTCAAAGATGGGCCGCCGGCGCGGCTGCCGGGATCATTCAACGGGAGCGTGCCCCGGCGGACCTCGGCAGCGCCGTCCTCCGACGACTGGAATGACACGATAAACGGGAGCGGAGGTTCCGGCATCGTTCGCCCGCTCGAGGCAAGTGCCAGGCGAAAGGGAGTGCGATTCTTGCTTCGGCACCGTATGACGAGAATACTGCGCCAGGATTCTCACCACGGCGGCGGACGAGTGACAGGCATAATCACTGACCACGACGGCAGCCAGGTTATGATAGCGGCATCCCAGGGCGTGCTGATTGCAACCGGCGGGCACAGCTCATCGGTTGACTTCCGGCGCGCAATTGACGCCCGTCTGACGGAAGAGTACCAGACGGCAGGGGAGCCGTGGACCAAGCAGAATGCCGAGGGCGAATTTGCGGCTCTCGAAATCGGAGCCGCCCTATGGGGGCTGGGCATAGCAGGTACCGAGAGCGAGCGGAGCCTGGGTGGTGGCCTAACTATCACTAAGACCGCGCATATCGGCTGCCGATACGGCTATGTCGGACTCAAATGGGACCCGCGGAGCCCGGTCTTCGCGGCGGCTGGCGCCTCCGGCCTTACCGTACGCGATTTTAGCGACCTTATGCTGGTCAATCAGGCTGGCGAGCGCTTCTGGAACGAGTGTGACGACTCTGCCGCCTTTATCAACGCTTGCCTGGGCACCAATGGCAATCTCGGAACCGACGGCAAGGCTAACGGCGGCGGGCCCATATGGGCGATATTCGACTCAACTGCCGTACGCAGGGAGGGCTGGGATCCGTTTCCGCCGAATGTCGACCCAACTGGCTGGTTCTTCTCGGCAGACAGCCTAGGCGCCCTCGCGCGCCAGATAGATAATCCCTATCAGCGGAAGCCAATAGCCGCATCCAGCCTAGAGGAAAGCGTGGCGCGCTACAACTCTGCGCTGTCGGCCGGAGAAGACCGGCAGTTCGGCAAGCCGGTTCCTGCCAACCGTGCTGAGGCACTGCAGCTGCGCATCCTGGTTCCGCCATTCTATGCCGCCTGGGCGACGCCGATTCTGCACGACAGCGTCACGGGTCTGCGCATTGACAAGAAGTGCCGAGTCCTGAACTGGCGAGGCGAGGCGATTCCCGGCCTGTACTGTGCCGGCGAGTCGGCCGGGGGATATGGATTGCACGGCCTTCCGCGAGCGCTTGTATTCGGTCGAATTGCGGGTCGGGAGGCGGGTATCCAGCGTGCATGATTCGAACCCCGACCCCCCCGACCCGACCGCACTGATCTGGTATACTAAACAAATGGTGGTGCAAGCCGCCCAGACTGAGGAGCAGGTGTACCATGGCCGACTTGCTTGACCATAAGGTCGACAAAGTACCGACGGTCAGGAAGTTCCCCGTCATCGACACTGACCACCACCCCGGAATTAACCAGAACGATGCCGTTTTCCTTAACCGCCTGCCGGAACGCTGGCGTGAGTACATGGAAATGATCGGGGTACGGTTCACTGGCCAGATGGCGACCACTCCGACGCAGCGGTCGATGACGCACCGGCTTGACTCGGTCGACGAAAGCGGTCGCACCGGCGTCTCCATTCCGCTGATTCGCGAGCAGGTGCTGGACAAATATGACGTCAGCGGCGCCGTCATCACAAGCACGCTCGGTGCGCGGATCGGCCGCGGTGGCGGCAACTGCCCCCAGGAGCTCGCGTGCGAGATCTCCCGGGCGGCCAATGAGGCCATGCGCGAGCATTACCTCGAAGCCGACCCCCGCTTCTACGGAGCGATCTGCGCGCCTGTCGAGGTGCCGGCCGAAGCGGTCAAGGAGATCCAGCGACTCAAGGAAGGCGATATGGGTCACCGCTGGGTCGAGATGCTGATCGAGCCGGGCACCGACTACGCGATGGGCAATCCGAAGTACTGGCCCGTCTACGAGGCACTCGAGCACTATGACATCCCGATATCGGTGCACGTGTCGGGCCTGTCCCGCCGCTCGACGGGCACCGGTCAGCAGAACTTTTACTTCGAGGCGCACTGCAATATCGCGCTGCGGAATTACAGCATGGTTCCGAGCATGGTCTTCGAGGGCGTGTTCGACCGGTTCCCGAACTTGAAGATGACGCTGACCGAGCAGTCGTGGTCGTGGGCCGTTCCGCTGGCCTGGCGGATGGACGCGACGTACAACGTGATGCGCAAAGAGGTCTCGCACCTGCAGCGCAAGCCGTCCGAATACATCCGCGATCACTTCTATTTTCACACTCAGCCGCTGGAAGAGACCGAGTTCGCCGAGGACCTCAAGGAGCTCTGGGACCAGTTCCTCGACTTCGGCCTCGGCGAGCACCTGATGTTCGCGACCGACTACCCGCACTGGGACTTCGACTCGCCTTACTCGCTGCCCGCCTTCCTGGGCGACGACCTGCGGCGCAGCATTCTGGCGGAGACGGCGAGTCGCGTCTACCACATCCCGTTGCTCGAGAACTCAGGTATCTCGCTTCCGGCCTAGGAGCGGAATGATATGACGACGGTCCGGGAGCTGGGATCGCACCCGTCGGGTGCGAGGCGGTATGTGGTAGCGCGCACCGGTGATGTGCCGGAAGGCGGTCGTCTGCTGGTTGAGGTAGACGGCCGCGAGGTCGGCATATTCAACATCGGAGGAAAGTTCTATGCGCTGTTGAATCGGTGTCCCCACCGGGCTGGACCATTGTGCCAGGGCGAGGTCAGCCGGATGGTGGTTGCGTCCAAGGTGGGTGAGATCACGTTGGACGATCGGATCATTCTGACATGTCCCTGGCATGCGTGGGAGTTCGATATCCGCACGGGTCAGTCGTATTGGGACCCGGGTAAGACTAAAGGCCGGCTGTACCCGGTTGAGGTTGAATCCGGCGAGAAGGTCGCGCGGGAGCTGGCGGATCATTCCGCGCAGTGGCTGCCCGGTCCGTATGTCGCCGATGTTGTCCAGACCTCGGTCGAGGACGACTACGTCATCGTCGCCATGCGGCCGCAGGTGGTGCGCACCGAAACTGATGCCGGGCTGTGACAAGCGCCAGGGCGCAGCCGCGGCTGGATTGGCAAGGAGCCCGTCGAGGACACCCCAGCGAGATTTCGCCGCGGCGTGCAGCCAGCCGCCGGTCAAGCCCGTCGGAGGAACTGTGAATGTACTTGTGCTCGGCGGCACGGGGCCGACCGGTCCTTACGTGATCGATGGCCTGCTGGACCGTGGTTACGACGTGACCATGATGCATGGCGGATTCCACGAAGCCGAATTCAAGGGCCCGGTGGAGGATCTGCACGGCGACGTCCATTTCACCGACAGCCTCGAGGCGACGCTGGCTGATCGCAAATTCGACGTGGTCATTTTCATGTACGGCCGATTGCGGTTGTCGGCCGAATTCTTCATGGGCAGGACCGATCGGTTCATTGCGGTCGGCGCGGCGGCCGGCCGGGCCGGACGCAGCGATCCGCGCTGGGGTCCGCTGGGCCGCGCGTTCGCGCCGAACGAGGACAACAACGTCCCGATCACGGCGGCCGACGGCGGGATCCGGGGCCGGATCCAGGCAGCAAACGAGCGCGTTCTGGAGCTGCACGGCCAAGGTCACTACAACGCGACCATCCTCGCCTACCCCAACCTGTACGGCCCCAGGCAACCCGCTCCCGAGGACTGGTGCGTCGTCCGGCGGATCCTGGACGGACGCCGCGAGCTGATCATCGCCGACGGCGGCATGAAGATCCATCAGCGGGCCTACGTCGAGAACGCCGCCCAGGCGGTGCTCCTGGCCCTGGACAAGCCGGAGGAATCGGCCGGTGAATTGTTCGTCATCGGCGAGCCCCTCTACACGATGCGCCAGCGCGTCGAGCTGATCGCGCGCACGCTCAACCACCAGCTCGAGCTCATCGACATGCCGTTCCCGCTTGCCCGCCCGTGTCACTACCTGTGGTTCCATTCGCCCAAGCACTGGGTCCGCGACGACAGCAAGATCCGCCGAGTGCTCGGCTACACCGAGGTCGTCGAGGCCGGCGAGGCGCAGATACGCACGGTGAACTGGCTGGTCGAGAACCGCGGCGCCCTCTCCGGGGAGTGGGAGAACCAGATCGACGACTCCTTCGACTATGCCGCCGAGGACGACCTCATCGCCGCGTGGCGCCGGTCCTGCGCCGAGATGGCCGCCATCGAGGTCGACATGAAGCCGCCCGCGCACCGCTACCGGCACCCGAAGACCCCCGGCGAGGGATGGTATCGCCCCGAGACCGGCGGCATGAGCACCGCCTCGTTGGATTATTACTGATCCGGGCCGGCCGCCACTCGCCGACGATCCCGCGAGCGACAACAGAAAGAGAAACGAATATGGATGAGCTAACCGGGGACGAACGGGCAATGGTCGAGCTCGTCCGCGACTTCGTCAACCGCGACGTCAAGCCGGTTGTCCGCGAGCTTGAGCACGCCAACACGTACCCGGAAAAGCTGATCGATCAGATGAAGCAGCTGGGTATCTTCGGGCTGGCCATCCCGGAGCCGTGGGGCGACGCCCAGGTCAGCACGTCGTGCTACGCGCGGATCACCGAGGAGCTGGCCCGCGGGTGGATGAGCCTGGCCGGGGCGATGGGCGGCCATACCGTGGTCGCCAAGCTGATCCTGACGTTCGGGACGGACCAGCAGAAGGACACCTACCTGCCGCGGATGGCCACCGGCGAGTTGCGGGCCACGATGGCGCTGACCGAGCCGGGCGGCGGATCGGACCTGCAGGCGCTGCGGACGGTGGCGCGCCGGGTGCAGGATGATGGGCCAGGGGGTACGGGGGGCGGGAGCCCCCCGTGCGCGGAGAAGGCGGATGGGGAGTCCTACGTCATCAACGGATCGAAGACCTGGATCACCAATGCGCGTCGCTCCGGCCTTGTCGCGCTGCTGTGCAAGACCGACCCGACTGCCCGCCCCGCCCACGCCGGCATCAGCATCCTCCTGGTCGAGCCAGGCGACGGGTTTACCGTGTCCCGCGACCTGCCCAAGCTCGGCTACAAGGGAGTGGAAAGCTGCGAGCTCACCTTCGACGACTTCCGCGTCCCGGCCACGGCGTTGCTCGGCGACCAGGAGGGCAAGGGGTTCGCGCAGATGATGCGCGGACTGGAGATCGGCCGGATCCAGGTCGCCTCCAGGGCGCTGGGCGTCGGCCAGGCCGCTCTGGACGACTCGCTGCGATACGCCCAGCAGCGGGAGGCGTTCGGCAAGCCGATCTGGAAGCACCAGGCCATCGGCAATTACCTGGCCGACATGGCGACCAAGCTGACCGCGGCCCGCCAGCTCGTCATGTACGCCGCGCGTTGCTACGACTCCGGGCGGCGCGCGGACATGGAGGCGGGGATGGCCAAGCTGTTCGCCTCGGAGACCGCGATGGAGATCGCGCTTGACGCGATGCGCATCCACGGCGGCTACGGGTACTCCACCGAGTTCGACGTGGAACGGTACTTCCGGGACGCGCCGCTGATGATCGTCGGCGAGGGCACCAACGAGATCCAGCGCAACGTCATCGCCCGCCAGCTGATCGAGCGTCACCCGGTCGCCTCGTGACCAGCGAGCCGGGCAACGTTCTGGTCGACGTGCGGGATGGTGTCGCTCGGGTGACGCTGAATCGCCCGGACCGGCGCAATCCCATATCTGAGTCGGCGATGGTGGATGACCTGGTCGGCGCGCTGCGCCGGTTGAGCCAGGACGCCAACGTGCGAGCGGTGGTCCTTACCGGTTCAGGCACGGCATTCTCGGCCGGCGGTGACATTTTCGCCATGGCAGAGAACATGGAGCGAAGGCGATCCGAGCCGCTTCGTACCGCCGATTATTACCGGGACGGCATCCAGCGCATATCCGAGGCAATGGAGCAGCTGGCGGTGCCGAGTATCGCGGCCGTAAACGGGCCCGCCATCGGCGCGGGTTGCGATCTGGCCTGCATGTGCGACATCCGGCTGGCGTCGGACAATGCGAAGTTCGCGGAGAGCTTCGTCCGGCTGGGGCTCATCCCCGGTGATGGCGGCGCATGGTTCCTGCAACGAGTCGTAGGATACGCCAGGGCTTGCGAGCTCACCTTCACTGGCGACACGATCGACGCGGAAACGGCGCTGTCGATAGGCCTGGTTTCCGCGGTTTACCGTCACGCGGAACTCCTGGACCGGGCCGACGAGCTGGCGCAGCGAATTGCGCAGAACCCGCCCGATGCCGTTCGGGCGGCGAAGCGGCTCATCAGATTCGCCCGGCACGGCTCCCTGGCCGACACGTTGGAGTTGTCGGCCAATGCGCAGGCCCTTGCGCACACCACGGCGGAGCACCGCGACGCGATCGATGCCTCGATCGCAAGGCTGAAAGCGCGCAGCGGGAAATCGCCCAGCTAGCGGCTCGGGGTCGCGCCTAATATCCACGTATGAAACCGCTCTCGGCCAAGGCCATGCTGTCGAAGCCGCAGCTTCGCCGCAAGACGGCGGTATGGGCAGTCAGCATCATTGTCGGCGGGACCGGGCTCGTCTGGGCAGGCCGCACCGCGTGGGTGGCCTACGAGACCTGGGGCACGCCCACGTGCTCCTGGCCTGTGCAGGTACGCGGCACCGCCAGCCTGGCGCAGACCGGACTGATCCGCTGCTACCTGCGTGCTCTTGCCCACCGCGACACCGCCGGGCTGATGGCAGTAGCCGCCTATATCCCGCCCGTCCGCATCACCAAGGCGGACCTCAGATACTCGGCGGACGCACGCGCTGGGCTGGCCACGGCGACCTTCGACGGCGGCCCCGTCGACCCCAACATCTACGGGGTGACAATCACCTACGCCAACGGCGGCACCGAGAACACGGGCATGACGAACATGATCGCGATGGGAGGACCGTCCGGCTGGCGCATGAACATCGGGACCGTCGTCAATCCAGGCCCCAGTATCCCCACAGCCGCACCGGGCCCATCATCCGTCCGGGGCGCCATGTCAGTCCTGGGCGGCGGCTACGGCAAGGAGCCGGGCGAGTTCGTTCGGCTTGCTGATCATCGGCCAGTGCCCTGATCCGTCAAGCCACAGGCCGGCAATGAGCAGGATGTCCAGGATCAGTTCTCCTTCTCCGGTGACGTCAGATCACGTTCGGCGTGGAGCCGGTGTTGGTGCCGGTCACGGAGGCTACGCTAGAACCAGATCCGGACGATCCACTTCCGGTTTATCTCACGACCACCTAATCTGCTCGTGTGCCAGCCGATCTCAGCCCCACCGCGCGAGCTCTGCGTACCCTGGAGATCCTCCAGACCCGCCCCGGAACGACGGCCGGTGAGCTCGCCGAGCGATTGAGTGTCACGGAGCGGGCCGCGCGCCGGTACATCGCGATCCTGCGCGAGGCCGGCATCCCGGTGGAGTCAGCCCGGGGCCCCTATGGCGGGTACCGGCTCGGGCGCGGGGCGAGGCTGCCTCCGGTCGTCTTCACGGAGGCCGAGGGACTTGGCCTGGTCATGACGGTGCTCGACGGTCAGGCGACAGCCGCCGGCACCGACGCGGACGACCCGGTCGGTTCTGCCCTGGACAAGGTCATCCGGGCCCTGCCCGAGAACGTCGGCCGCCAGGCGGCCGCGCTGCGCGAGCACGCGTCAGTCGCGCCCGACCGGTACTCGGCCCGTCCCGACCCCGCCACCACCAGCGCGCTGGTCGCTGCCGTTGCGGCCCGGCGTCGCGTGCTGCTCAGGTATCGCGGCGAGTCCGGCCGCGAATGGGAGTCTGAGGCAGACCCCTGGGCCGTCGTCATCCGCTACGGACGCTGGTACCTCCTATGTCACTCCCATCGCGCAGGTGCGATCCGCACCTACCGGGTCGACCGGGTCCGTTCGGTCCAGCTCACCGCCCATGAATTCGAGCCACCCGACGGCCTTGACCCGGTGGCAGCCCTGGAAGAGAACCTGGGCACGGGGTGGGAGTTCCCCACCCGCGTTTCGTTCGACGCTCCGCTGGCCGAGGTGGCCCCGTGGATCCGCCCTCCGATGGGACGGCTCGAGCCGTCACCAGACGGGTGCGTGCTCGTCGGCAGCACGAGGAACCCGGCGATGTACGCCCAGGAGTGGCTGGCTACCGTGCCGTTGGCCTTCCGCGTCGATGGCGGCCAGGAACTCCGCGCCGCGGTCGCGATGCTCGCCGCGCGTTTCGCTGCTGCCCTGGCGGACCAACCCTGACAGGATGCGAATCTTAGGTGCGCTTGACGGAGGGACCAGGACATGAGCGACGCGACGGCGCGGAAGATCGACCCGGCAGAGCTGGGGTCGGCGTTCCCGCGCACGCACCACGTGTTCTGGCTC
>Ga0209169_10000568_pt1 | contig 22449 bp, 24 predicted proteins | sample HubBroMetageWRM4_FD_188346 | JGI IMG/M metagenome (GOLD analysis project Ga0209169, IMG submission 188346) | Warmed soil microbial communities from the Hubbard Brook experimental Forest, New Hampshire - Hubbard Brook CCASE Soil Metagenome WRM 4... | ecosystem: Environmental > Terrestrial > Soil...
GGCACCACCAGCGTGATCTACGAGGGCACGCCGAACTACCCGGACGCCGGGCGCCCCTGGCGGATCGCGGAGCGGCTCGGGGTGAACATCTTCCACACCTCCCCCACCGCGATCCGGATGCTGCGCAAGGTCGGCCCGGACGAGCCGGCCAAGTACGACTACCACTTCAAGCACATGACCACGGTCGGCGAGCCGATCGAACCCGAGGTCTGGCGCTGGTACTACAAGTCCGTGGGCAAGGGCGAGGCGGTCATCGTCGACACCTGGTGGCAGACCGAGACCGGCGGTTTCATCGGTACCGGGCTGCCCGCCCTGAACCCGATGAAGCCCGGCAGCTGCGGCCCGGCTGCCCTCGGCATCTACCTCGACATCCTCGACGAGAACGGCGAGGCGATCCCGCAGGGCAGCAACAAGGCGGGCAACATTATCGCCCGCAACCCGTGGCCCGGCATCTTCGAGACGATCTGGGGCCAGCCCGATCGGTTCGTGTCCACGTACTTCGCCAAGTACAACAAGGACCCGGACAGCACGGACTGGCACGACTGGCCCTACTTCGCCGGCGACGGCGCGGTCCAGTCAGAGGACGGCTACTTCCGGATCCTGGGCCGGGTCGACGACGTGATCAACGTGGCCGGGCACCGGCTGGGCACCAAGGAACTCGAGTCGTCCGCGCTGGCGGTGGAGGAGGTCGCCGAGGCGGCCGCCGTTCCGGTCATCGACGACGTGCGCGGCCGGGCGGTCGAGATGTACATCTCGCTCAAGCCCGGCATCGAGCCGAGCCCGGAGATCGAGGCCAAGGTCAAGAAGGCGATCGAGACCGACATCGGCAAGATCGCGCGGCCGCAGAACATCTGGATCGTGCCCGACATGCCGAAGACCAGGTCGGGCAAGATCATGCGCCGGGTCATCGCCGCGACGTCCAACTTCGCCGACGTCGGCGACATCACCACGCTGGCCAACCCGGAGATCGTGGAGCAGATCCGGCACCAGGTGCAGAACGCCAAGCACGCCCGCGGCGAGGTCCCGCGCGAGCTGACCGAGGCCGAGGAGGCCGAGATCAAGTCCTTCGGCACCGAGTCCTGACGTCACGACAACCCCTGTAGTTGCGCCAGCCCCATCGGCACCGCATTCCCGGTGGGCTGGCACCGGACGTTGTGGCAACGACACGGATACAACCGGGTCGTTGTCACAACGTCCTGGTCAGGGCACTGGCGCTAGGCTGGCTGGCCGACCTCGGTGGTCAGGTCGTCGTGCAGGAAGCACTGGTAGCCGCTGATCGGGGAAGAGTCGCCCTCGGCCTGCGGGTAGGACCAGACGGCGTCGGTGAGCTTGCGGCCGTCGGCGATGACCGTCCAGTACGAGGCGGTGCCCTTGTACGGGCACACGGTGTGCGTGTCGCTGGGCTCGAGCAGGTCCTGGCGGACGTCCTCGGCCGGGATGTAGAAGCGGTTCGGCATCCCGGTCTCCGACAGCAGCAGCGGGCGGGTCGTTTCGGCCAGCACCGTGTCGCCGAGCAGGACGCGGACCGGCCGTGAGGACCGGCGCACGTCGACCCGGTGGTAGGGGTCCCTGATATGACCCTCGACGCGCTCGTCCTCGTCGAACCACTCGTCCATGGCGTTCCAGTAGAAGCCCGCGTACCCCTTCAGCCAGCTTGCCTCGGGGATCGGGTCGGGGTAGGCCCAGATCGAGTTTTCCGCGACCTGGTCGCCGGAGGTCACGGTCCAGTACGACGCGGTGCCCTTGAACGGGCAGAACGTGTGGTGGTCCGTGGGCGTTATCAGGTCGGCCCTGATGTCGTCGATCGGCACGTACACCTGAGGCAGCAGCCCGGTCTCGTGCAGCAGCACGGCCCGGGTGGTGTCGAACACGGTCTGCCCGCCGAACGTCGCGCGCACCCGGCGCGGGAACTCCTGCATCAGCAGCTTGTGCGCGGGCCCGTCGATCCGGTAGTTGACTGTGGGCGGCGCTTGCCCGGCCAGCGGGCCGGACGAGAAGGTCAAGGACAACGCGGCTCTCCTTGGACGATGATTACATGTCGTCAGGGACAGCGAAATCGAGCAGCCTTGTATGCCCGGGGGCGAGATCCGGCCAGTCGCCGTCGAACTCGAGCACCGCCACCGCGGCGGTGGGGAACCTGAGGTGAGACTCGTCTGCGTCCAGGCTGGCGGCCAGGTCGGAGATGCCGGGGTTGTGCCCGATGATCAGCGCGGCCCGGCACCGGTCGGGCAGCTCCCTGGCGAGGTAGAGCAGGGTCATCTCGCTGGCCCCGTAGGCCCGCGGCTCGAACGTCACGGACGGCGAGGCGTTCAGCTTCTTCGCGACAAGCTCCCAGGTCTGCCGCGTCCTTTGGGCATCTGAACACACCACCGTGTCCGGCACGTAGCCGTGCTCCCGCAGCCAGCGGCCGACCACGGGGGCGTCGCGCCGCCCGCGCTTGGCGAGCGGCCGCTCCCGGTCCGGCACGTCCGGCCAGTCGGACTTGGCGTGCCGCAGCAGCATCAGCCTGCGCGTCGTATCACCGGCCATCCGACCAGCCTGCCACGACGCTCACGGCCTGACGCACCCGGTCTCGCAGTCTGGCGCTAGCGGGTCCGGCGCTCGCGGTCCGGCGCTCGCGGTCTAGAGCCAGCCGGCCCTGATGCCGACCGGGCCGCCGTCGGCTCCGGCCGCCACGTAGTCCGCGGGTGGGCGGCCGAGCTCGCCCGCCCACACCTTCTCAAGCAGCCGGCGCGTGGTCTCGACGATCTCGGGCGCGACCGCGCGCAGGCTCTCCGCGTCCTGCGGGCCCGCCGTATCGGCCGGGAAGCCGCCGCGCGCGATCAGGCCGTCCAGATCCGCCAGCTGGCCGGCCAGCCAGCCGAGCGGGTCTGCGGAAAGCTCGCGGACGAAGACCCGCTGGGTCGGGTCCCAGCCGCGGAACGCGGGATGATGGTGCGTACGGTCGAAGCTGCCCGGCCGGCCGTCCGCCGACTCCAGCAGGTCGAGCCGCCAGATCGGCCGGCCCGCCTCGATCGGCTGGGCCGAGTAGATCGATCCGTGCAGGGCGCCGCGATCAAGAACACGCAGCTCAAGCCGGACGCCGCGCTCGGGGCCCTGCTGCCCCTTGGCCGGTTCCGGGTCGAAGAAATACAGGTCGCCGACGAGCACGCCCACCCGCTCGAATCCGAAGGCGTAGAGCATAGTGACGTCCCTTTCGCGCTAGGTTCTCTGCCTCCTGGCGGCTGCCTAGGGGGCGCCCGCAGGGCGGGTGGCGATGAAGTTGACGGCGGTCGTCCGCATCACCGTCTGGCCATCCTGGTTGACCGCCTCGGCCGTGGTCTTCACGATGCCCCGGTCCGGCTTGCTCTGCGATTTCCTCGCCTCCATGACCGTGGCCCGAACACGGACCGTGTCGCCCGGGCGGACCGGATTAGGCCAGCGGATCTCCTCGACGCCGGGGCCGCCGAGGCTTCCACCGGGCGGCAGGTAGTTCTCCACGAGCAGCCGCATCACGACCGCCGTGGTGTGCCAGCCGCTCGCGACCAGTCCGCCGAACGGCCCGTCGGCCGCGGCCACCGGGTCGACGTGGAACGGCTGCGGATCGAACTCCCTGGCGAAAGAGATGATCCCAGCTTGGTCGAAGCTCCTGCTGCCGCAGTCGTAACTGGCGCCGGGAACGTAGTCCTCGAAGTGCCGCAAGCCGTATTCGTTCACGTAAGGAGTTTGTCAGATTTCATGCCCGAACTGCCCATAGATCACAGACGTGTTACAGAAAAAGCTCGATTTGCCTGCGAGGTCCCGAGGCTTCCTGCCATGCTTCCGCAGACAGCACAGAGCGCCAGACAGTGAGCGAAGGCTAAGAGGGTCGCAGAGGGTGACCTGATAGGCCTGCCGACAGGCCCGAACGGGCCCGGTAGGCAGGCGTGGAACCTAATTGGGGAGTTCTGTGGAAAAACCGGCCCTGCACCGCCGTCCGAGGAAGATCCGCCGGACCGGCAGGCACACCACCCCGTCCCAGGTGGACAAGGTCGCGGAGATGGCGGGCAAGGCCGCCCCCGCGATGGCGATCGCGGGAGTGCTCGTCGCATCGCCTGCGGCGGCGAACGCCGCGGTGGGCGGCGCCGCCTCGGCCACCTCGGTCGTCGAGCAAGTGCACACCGACGCCATGGTCGTGCACCACCAGCCGACCGCCAGTACCTACACCGTGCGCCGCGGCGACACGCTGGCCGCGATCGCCGAGCGGTTCTACCACAACTCGGCCGACTGGCAGGCGATCTACCAGGCGAACAGGTCCAAGGTGCACAATCCGAACGTGATCTTCGCGGGCGAGAAGCTGACCATCCCGGCCAGCGCGGCGTACTCGCCCAAGCACGCCAAGGGCACCGGCGGCACCACCCTCACCTCGTCCGCCAGCCACCTGAGCGGCACGCTCAGCTGCGCCGGGCTCGAGGACCTCTGGGAGGACGCGGGCGGCTCGCACGGCGAGGCCTTCACCGCCGCCGAGATCGCGATGGCGGAGTCCGGCGGGAACCAGTTCGCCACCGGCACCGTCGGCGAGCGCGGCTACTGGCAGATCAACCCGGACCACGGCTCGCTGTCCACGTACGACCCGATGGGCAACGCCAAGGCCGCCATCATCATCTCCGATAACGGCAGCAACTGGACGGCGTGGACCACCTACACCAGCGGCCGCTACGTCGGCCGCTGCTGACCGGGCTTACCCCGGAACCTTCTGTCCGTACTCAGCCAGCTGGCCGGCCACGAGCGCGATCTCGTCGGCCGGCAGCAGGCGCGGCGCCGGGGCCGACCCCCCGGCGGCCAGCGCCCGAAGGTAGACCTCGCAGAGCCATTCCAGGTAGCGGCAGCCGGTCAGGGCCGACTTGAGGTCGGCTGCGGTGGTCACCGCGCCGTGGTTGGCCATCAGGCAGGCGGTCCTGTCGCGCAGCGCCGTCACCACGTTGCGGGCGAGCTGATCGCTCCCGTAGGTGGCGTACGGCGCCACCGCGAGCGGCCCGCCGAACATCGCCACCTGGTAGTGAATGGCGGGCAGCTCGTCGGCGAGGGTGGAAAGCGCGGTCGCCGCGACGGAGTGGGTGTGCACGATGGCCCCCGCGCCCGTCGCGGCGTAGATCCCGAGATGCAGCGGCATCTCGCTGGTCGGCCGCAGCGGCGCGTCAACCGGGGTGCCGTCGAGGCGGTGCACGCCGACGAGTTCTGCGGTCAGCTCGGCGTAGTCCAGGCCGCTCGGCGACACCGCGACGAGGTCGCCGGCCCTGACGCTCACATTCCCCGACGTCCCCACCACCAGCCCCGACGAGGCCAGCTCCCGGCAGACCCGGACCACGTCGGCACGCAACTGTTCGAGCTTCATAGGCTCAACGGTATGGACACACCCGAGGTGCTCGCGTGGCGGGACGGGTGCATCGAGGCCCTCGACCAGACCGCGCTGCCGCACCAGGTCCGCGTGCTGCGCATCGGCACCGTGGATGCGCTCGTGGACGCGATCGTGCGGCTTGCCGTCCGCGGCGCGCCCCTGCTCGGCGCGGCCGGCGCGCTCGGCGTGGCGCTTGCGGTCCGCCAGGGCGACCGCGAGGGCTGGGATGACGCCCGGCTGGACGCGGAGATCCGGCGGATCGCCGCGGCCCGGCCTACCGCCGTCAACCTGCGCCGCGAGGTCGCCGCGGTCGCGGCGCGGCTGCCCGCTGGTAGCGCCGCCGTCGAGGCCGCGGCGCTGGCGGTCCTCGATGCCGCCGACGCGGTGAGCCGCCGGATCAGCGCGCGCGGCGCCGCCTACCTCAGGGATGCCTGCGGCCCCGGCCGGCTCCGCATCCACACCCACTGCAACACCGGCGCCCTGGCCTGCCTGGGCTGGGGTACCGCGCTCGGGGTGATCCGCGCCCTGCACGCCGGCGGTGCGCTCAGCCACGTGATCGTGGACGAGACCAGGCCGCTGCTGCAGGGCGCCAGGCTCACCTGCTGGGAGCTCGGCCAGCTCGGCATCGAGCACCAGCTGGCCTGCGACGGCGCGGGCCCGTTCCTGATCAGCCGCGGGCTCGCCGACGCCGTGGTGGTCGGCGCCGACCGGGTGGCCGCGAACGGCGACGTGGCCAACAAGATCGGCACCTACGGCCTGGCCCTCGCCGCCCGCCGGGCCGGCATCCCGTTCGTGGTGGCGGCCCCCGAGTCGACCATCGACGAGGCGACGCCGTCGGGCGCGTCGATCCCGCTCGAGCTGCGTGCCGACGAGGAAATCACGGTTCCGGCGGCCCCGCCAGGCACCAAGGCACTGAACTTCGCCTTCGACATCACCCCGGCCGAGCTGGTTACCGCGCTGATCACCGAGGAAAGACTAATTTTGCCGAACGAGCAGTGGCTCACCCGCCCGCAACCCTGACCCGCTCCAGTGGCGCGTGCTCTAGGCGAGCCGGGCCTGCGCGCCGGCGAAGTCGGCTTCCGCGGTGATCACGGCGAACTGTTTATCCGTCCGCGGCCGGGCGCTCCAGGGTGAGCTGGGTTCCCGTGTCGGCGAAGCCGCAGGACCGGTAGACCCGGATGGCCTCGGCGGCCGGGTCGGCCACGATGACCAGGGTGGTCGAGCCGAGCGTGCCGAGGGCGTAGCGGGCCGCGTGCCAGACTAGGGTCCCGGCGAGGCCCTGGCGGCGGGCGGCGGGGTCGGTCTCGACGTCCTGGTAGCGGGCGAACCCGCCGCCGACGTCGAACACGCCGAGCTGGGCGAGCATCCGGCCGCCCGCGAAGGCGCCGAACCAGGCGCCGATCCCGGCCCTGGTCAGCCGGCGCCGCGCGGCCACCCGGCGCTCCAGGTACTCCTCGCCCTCGCCCTCGCCGAAGCAGCGGAGATTCAGCTCAAGCGCCTGCCGCCAGTCGGCGTCGGAATCAAGCGCCCTGATCTCGGCCGCTGAGTTGGGCCGCGGCGGCGGCCGGACGGCCGTGGCGGTCAGCGCGGTGAGGTGCTCCGCTGCCAGCCCCGCGGCGGCGAACTCGCCGGGTATCTCGCCGACGTCACCGACGGCGTCCACCCCGAACGTGACGTGCCTGGCGGCGGGGAACTCCGCGGCGAACCGGGCCAGCCAGGCGCCGGCGCTGCCGGGTTCCGGCAGCGCGCCGAGCAGGATGAAGTTCCCCCACCAGAAGCCGGGGTTATCCGGGCTGCGGATGACGAGGTAATCGCCCCGGTCGGCGACCTGCGCGCCCTCGAGCACGCGAAGCGCGACGTCGGTACGGAATCCGAGCGATACGGCCTGCACCGCACCGAGCCTAGCCCCGTCGGCCGAAGTTGCCGCCGCCACCCGGATGGAGGGCGGTTGCGGGGTGTGCGACCAGCGCCGTTCGGCTGAAGTTCCTGCTGCACCCGGGTGGAGGGTGGTTGCGGGGCGTGCTACCAGTGCCGTTCGGCTGAAGTTCTTGCTGCACCCGGGTGGAGGGCGGTTGCGGGGCGTGGTGCCAGTGCCGTTCGGCTGAAAATTGTCTTTTGATCTTTTACTCGGGATCCTCGGCCTCGGCGGCGTGCGCGGTCCGCAGCGCGTGCAGGAACGTCTCGGCGGGCTGCGCACCGGAGATGCCGTACCTGCGGTCGATGACGAAGAACGGCACGCCGTTCGCGCCCAGGGCCTGCGCATCCGCCGCGTCGGCGTGCACCGCGTCCGCGTACTCGCCGTCGGCGAGGACCTTAAGGACCCGGTCGGGGTCCACGCCCACCTCGCCGGCCAGCCGGGCCAGCGTGTCCGGGTCGGACAGGTCGGCGCCCTCGGTGAAGTGCGCGCGCAGCAGCCGCTCCTTGGCCGCGCCGCCGAGGCCGAGATCGGCGGCCAGGTGCAGCACCCGGTGTGCGTCCAGCGTGTTCACGGTCAGCGTGGAGCCGAAGTCGAGGTCGAGGCCCTCGCCGCGGCCCAGCTCGGCGACCCTGGTCGTCATCGCCGCCGCCTGCGGGCCGAACCTGCGGGACAGGTACTCCAGGGTGGGTTCGGCCGTGCCCGCGGGCGCGTCGGGGTTCAGCTGGAAGCTCCGCCAGGTGATCTCGACCTCATCGGCGTGCTCGAACTCGCCCAGCGCCCGCTCGAGCCTGCGCTTGCCGATGTAGCACCAGGGACAGACCACGTCGGACCAGATCTCGATCTGCATTTAGCGGCTCCTATCGTCACTGCGTCGGTCAACCCTCCGGGCGCACCTCCTTGTTCCGCGGAGGCGGTAGGTTCCTTGGGTGGCCATGGATCGAGCGGGGGCTGCCGGGCCGGCACAGCAGGCACAGCGGGCACAGCAGATAGGAATCGCCAGCGCGATAGGCGGGCTGGCCGGGGCGGCGCTCACCGCCCATCGCGGCAGGGCGGCGACGGCCGCGGGGGCGGTTGCCGGGGCCGCCTGGATGGGGGCCGCCGAGGCCCTGGCCAGGGCGAGGCAGCGGCCCGGTGAGATCCCCGCCCTGTGGTCGCGCATCCTGATGAGCGGCGCGCTGGCGGCGCCGTTCGGCTGGATGTCGGACCGCTTTCTCGGGGCCGGGCCGGTGCCGGTGGCGACGGCGGCGGGCGCGGCCGCCGGGGCGCTCGGGCTGCGGCCGCAGAAGGTGCTGCTCGGCCCGGTGACGGGAGCGGCGGTGGGGTTCGGGCTGGTCGGACGGCGCAGGCTGGGGTCTGAGGCCGGCCCGCGGGTGCCCGGGTCCGTGGCCGCCGCCGCGGCGGTGATCGGGTACCGGGTGGTGTCGGCGGTTGCGTTCCGTGATCCCCAGGTGAGCCTGCTTGCCGAGCGGGTGAGCGCGCGGGACGTCCCGTTCGTGGTGCCGCTGGCCAGCCGGACCGGGTACGTCGGCACCGGCTACGTCCGCTCGCTCGCCCAGGTCCTCGGCGGCAGGTACACGGCCGACGTGCCGGACATCGGCATCGTCGCGTCGCTGGACGAGCTTGCGGGCCCGTCCTTCGACCCGGCCCGCGCCGACCCGCTGGTGCGCGAGTTCTACGAGCACACGACCCGGTTCGCCCTCGACATCGTGCCGCAGTGGCGGGCCTGGGTCCGCCCCGGCTACCTGCTGTACCGCACGCTGCTTGCCAGGCCGCTCGGGCAGGCCAACGTGCCGATGAGCCAGCGGGAGGCGCAGCACGGGGTGCGCAGCCGGATCGACACGATCAGCGGGCTGCCGGACGCCGACTCGCCGGGCGACGTGGTCGCGGTCCGCGGCTGGATCCGGTCGTTCGCCGACACCGACGAGCCCATCTACGTCGGCATCTACACGACCTACCGGCACGAGGGCCGGGGCTACGTCAGCGTGGGCTTCCCGTTGCCGCAGGCCAGTTTCACCGCCACGCTGCTGCCGCACGACCGGCCCGGCGGCGGCATTGTCCTGGACAGCCGCAGCGAGCTCGACCAGCCGGGGCACTACCTGACCTACATCGACCCGCAGACAGCGGAGGTCACGGTGGCGGCCGTCCGGGGGTTCGCCGAGCGGCTGGACGTCTACCTCGACCAGGGCGAACTGCGCGCCGAGCACGCGTTCTGGGTGTTCGGCCTCCCCTTCCTCGTGCTGCACTACCGGATGCACCGCAAGGCGCCTGGGTCGCGGATGTAATTCGGCTTGGCCCGACATCATGAGTTCACGCCCTGTTCAGCGGCAGCGGGAGGCTATGGCTCGCACGATAAATGTGTTGCGAAATGTGTTACGCTAAAACGTATGAGCACTCTGACAATCCGCACGGACCCCGAGGTGGAGCGGGCGCTGGAGTCGCTGACCCACGACGGGCGGTCGCGGTCCGAGGCCGTGCGGTCCGCCATCCTTGCCGCTGACCGGGAACTGCGGCGGGCACGCATGCGAGCCGAGGCCGAGGCCCTCCGCAACGACCCCGATGACGTGGCCGCATCGCAAGAGCTAGCCGCGGAGATGGAAGCAATCCGTGCGTGGTGACCTGTACCAGCTGAAGGCGCCGAGGGACGCCCTCGGCCATGAGCAGGCCGGTGCTCGCTACGCCGTGGTGCTCCAGTCGGACGACCTGCCGCTGTCGACGTGGATCGTCGCACCCACGTCCACGGGGCGACGGGAGGCATCCTTCCGCCCCGAGATCGACGTCGGCGGCGTCAAGACCCGCGTCATGGTGGAGCAGCTTGCGGTGATCGACCCGCAGAAACGGATCGGGGAATTCGCCGGCCGCCTCAGCCACCGGGAGATGACGGCCGTTGACGAGGCGCTGCGCGCCGTTCTCGCCCTCGACTAGACGGAAAGACGAGGATATGGCAGCGAGCGGCACTATGGCGGATCTGGTTCTGGTGGGCGGGAAGGTACGCACTCCCGCGCACCCGTCCGGCTTCGCGCAGGCCCTCGCGGTGCGCGGCGGCACGATCCTGGCCGTCGGTGCCGACGACGAGATCAGGGATCTCGCCGGCCGGGGCACGCGGGTGATCGACCTGCGCGGGCGGCTGGCGCTGCCCGCCTTCGGCGACGCACACGTGCACGCGGTGGCCGGCGGACTTGAGAGCCTGCGCTGCAACCTGCTGGGCCTGCGCAGCAGGCACGACACCCTGGCCGCGGTCGCCGCGTACTGCTCAGGCCTGCCCGCGGGCGGCTGGGTGCTTGGCGGCGGCTGGACCATGGCGGCCTTCCCGGGCGGCCTGCCCACCGCGGCCGACCTGGACGCGGTTACCGGTGGCAGGCCCGCCTTCCTGCCGAACCGCGATCACCACAGCGCATGGGTGAACGCCGCGGCGCTTGCCATCGCCGGCGTGGACGCGAGCACCCAGGACCCGCCGGACGGGCGGATCGAGCGAGACGACCACGGGCGCCCGGCGGGCACGCTGCACGACGGGGCCATGCGCCTGGTCGCGGACGAGGTCCCGCCCGCTTCGCCGGCCGAACTCACCGCGGGCCTGCTCGCGGCCCAGGCGCACCTGAACTCGCTCGGCATCACCAGGTTCCAGGACGCGTGCGTCGGCTCGGCAGGCGAACTCGGCATACCGGACGTGTTCGACACCTACCGTCGCGCCGCCGACGACGGCCTGCTCAGCTGCCAGGTGGTCGGCGCGCTGTGGTGGGACAGGCATCGCGGCCTCGACCAGATCGACGACCTGCTGGCCCGGCGCGAGCGGGCCGCGGCCGGCGGCTCTATCGGGGCGGGCGGGGGGTTCCGGGCGAACACGGTCAAGCTGATGCTCGACGGGGTGTGCGAGACGTTCACCGCCGCCATGTCCGCCCCCTACCTGGACGGGAACGGCCATCCGGCCGGCCACGAGGGCAAGCTGTTCATCGAGCCCGAGACGCTCGCCGCAGCGGCCGGGCGGCTTGCCGCCGAGGGCTTCCAGTTGCACTTCCACGCGATCGGCGACCGCGCGGTCAGCACCGCCCTTGACGTGCTCGAGGCGCTGCCGGCCGGGCCGCGCAGGGCCGCGCGGCACCACCTGGCGCACCTGCAGTTCATCCGCCCCGCGGATCTGGACAGGTTCGCCGCGCTCGACGCGGTGGCCAACTTCCAGCCGCTGTGGGCGTGCGCCGAGCCGCAGATGGAGGAGCTGACCCTTCCCTTCGTCGGCCCGGAACGCGCCGCCTGGCAGTACCAGATAGGTGAGCTGACCCGGCGGGGAGCACGGATCGCGTTCGGCAGCGACTGGCCGATATCCAGCGCCGACCCGCTGCAGGAGATCCACGTCGCGGTGAACAGGGTGCTGTCGGAACGGCTCGGCCAGGCCGGCGAGCCGGCCCGCGAGATCCCGTTCATGCCCGAGCAGGCGATCGCCCTCGACACCGCCCTGGACGCGTTCACGTCCGGTGTCGCCTGGGTGAACCACGAGGAGACGGTGACCGGCAGCCTCGTCCCCGGGATGCGGGCCGACGTTGCCGTCTTCGACCAGGACCTGTTCGCCATCCCTGTTCAGGAGATCGGCAGCGCCTCGGTGGTACTGACCGCCTCGGCCGGGATGGTCGTGCACGGCGACGGGACGTGGCGTTGACCTATTCCGACTTCTCGCCGGCGCCGAACCAGGGCGGCCGCCCGGACCTGTACGAGGTGGAGAACCGGGCGATGGATCCCGGCCATCTCGCCCTGGACGCGATGGCCGAACTAGCTCCCTGGGCCGGGAAGACCCTGCTCGACCTGGGCTGCGGCAGCGGCTACTGGCTGCCAGGCTACGCCGGGCAGGCCGCCGCGGTCATCGGCGTCGAGCCGGACCCGGCCCTGGTGGCGCTGGCCGCCCTGCGCGATCCCCGGGTACGAGTGCTGTCCGGATCGGCCGAACATATCCCGCTGCCGGATGGCAGCGCGGACGTGGTGCACGCCAGGTTCGCCTACTTCTGGCCGCCTGGCTGCGCGGCCGGGCTGGCCGAGGTGCTGCGTGTGCTGACCCCCGGCGGCACCCTGGTGGTCGTCGATAACGACCACCGGGCCGGGGAATTCGCCGACCTGCTACGGGCGGCGGCCGGCCCGGCGCATGGTCAGGCCGACGTCACCGACGCCTGGTGGGCCGACCGGGGGGCGAGCCGGACCGAGGTGATGAGCCGCTGGGAGTTCGGCTCAAGGACCGACTTCGAGGCCGTGCTCCGGCTGGAGTTCGCGGCCGACGTGGCCGACGCGTGGCTCGCGGGCCATCCGGACGCGCTCGGGCTCAGCTACGGGTACGTCCTGTTCGCGGTGACCAGAGGGCGGTAGGCGGGAGAGCTGTCAAGGATCAGCGCAGTGCCGTGATCTGCTCGCGGAGGGTGCGCATAATCTGTGCGCGTTCGGGGCCGGCCAGCCGGTCGATGTAGAGCTCGCCCCGCAGGTGGCCGGTTTCGTGTTGCAGGCAGCGGGCCAGTTCGCCGTCGCCGTGGACGGTGACCGGGTCGCCCCGCAGGTCGGTGCCGGTGACCACGGCATGAGCGGCACGGCGGAGGTTCGCGCTGATGCCCGGGATGCTCAGGCATGCTTCGGGGCCTTCCTGGTCGCCGACCGTCGCAGCCAGCGTGGGGTTGATCACGTAGCCGAGCTTGCCGTCTACGTTGTAGGCGAAGACCGCCAGGCTGGCGCCGATCTGATTGGCGGCGACGCCTGCCCGGCCGGGCACCTGGACGGTGTCGAGCAGGTCGGCCACCAGCCGGGCCAGCAAGTCATCGAACCGGGTGACCGGTTCACACGCCGTACGCAGTACCGGATCGCCGAGCAGCCGTACCGGCCGGACGGTCATGGTGCTGACCGGTCGGCGGAGCCGGCCACCGCCTCACTGCCCGCGGTCAGCTTGCCGACCCTGTCCAGCAGCATCTGGTGCCAGGCGAGCTCGGCCTCTATCCGCAGCCGGGCGTGCTCCACGACCAGGTCATCGGCTACCGTCTGGTCCGGCCAGACCCGCTCGCCGTGGTGGGCGTAGCAGGCTGCCTGTGCGCTCAGTGCGCGGATCCGGTCCTCGACGTACCCGCGCAGCACGCCGGCGTCCAGGTCGACGCACATGACCAGGGCCAGGTCGACTGGATCGGGCCGCAGCCCGACCTCCTGGAGCGCCTCTGCCCGCAGCGCCCGCAGTTCCCGCTGGCCCTCCGTGGTGATGGCGTACACCGTGCGGGCCGGCAGGTTGCCGGACTGCTCGGTGCGTACCGGCTCGATCAGGCCTTCGGCCGCCAGCCGGTGCAGTGCGCCATACAGCGACCCGGGCCGTACGTCGGACCACAGGTCGGCGCGGTCCATCCGGGCGTCCCGGCGGATCTGATGGCCGTACATCGGCCCGTGCCTGGCCAGAGCGCCGAGCACGAACAACCTCGTCGGGTTCATGTGAGTAGTAAATCACGACTACTCAAAATTGAGTACTCGACCTTCCCCGGCCCCCTCGGCCGCTAGGCATCGCGCAGCCGGAGCGCGAGCGCGCCGGCGACCAGGGCTGCGGCCGCCCAGATGGCCAGCACGCCGAGGCCGCCCCACGGGCTGATGGCCAGGCTGCGCAGGCCGGTGGTGGCCTGGATGGTCAGCCCCGCGACCGTGGGAGTCCACCGGTCGAGCCGGTGCTGCCAGTGCGGGTTCCCGACGAACGCGAGGACGATCGGGAACAGGTACAGCAATGCGAGTACCACGCCAATGGAGGTCGCCGAGTCCCGGACGATCACGGCGACGCCGAGGCTCATCAGCGCGATCAGTCCCAGGTACAGGACCGAACCGCAGGCGGCGCGCAGCGTCGGCCCGTAGCTCAGCCATACCGGGTGGAAGCCGCGCGCGGCGGTAAAGCCGTGGCCGGGCAGGATCAGGTGCGCGGCCAGCACGGAGCCGAACACCGCCACCGCGCCGGCCGCCAGCACCAGCGCCACCAGCAGGATCGCCTTGGCCGCCAGCACCGCCAGCCGGTTCGGCATCGCCGCCAGCGTGGTGCGGATCATGCCCGAGCCGTACTCGTTGCTGATCGTCAGCACGGCCAGGATCGCGACCACGGCCTGGCCGAGCTGGACGCCGGTCAGGCTGAGCTTGGTGGTGTCGACCGGGCAGGTCAGATCCTGCGGGCAGTGCGTGGCCCCGACGGCCGCGGTGCTGACCGCAATGGTCAGCGCCACGACCCCGAGGAGCAGCCAGGCGGGCCCCGACACGGTGCGCAGCTTGGTCCACTCGGCGTGCAGCGCGTCTCGCAGGCCCGTCCCGCGCGCTGCCGCCGTCGCGAGGGTCGCCGCTGGCTGAGCCTGCACGGCGGCGCTCATGCGTCCCGCCGCCGGAGCACGATCAGCGCCAGGGCGAGGGCCGCGGCCGTCCACAGGCACAGCACGGCAAAGCCGGCGTAGGGCGACAGCGGGTAGTAACCCTGTATCGGCGAGGTAAACGTGGCGACCTGCGGATACCGCGGAATGCTCTGCTCGATCGCCAGGCCGGCGGCCGGAGTAAGCCGCAGCAGCCAGTCACCGACCCCGGCGGGCAGGATATTCAGCGCGCTGAGCAGGAACGGCATGACGACGATCACCACCGCGATCGTGATCGCGGCCGCGCTGCGCCGCAGGATGGCACCCAGGGCGACGGCGATGACCGCGGCCAGGGCCAGCATGGCCGCGGTACCGACGATGACCCGCACCTCGGTCAGCACCGGCGCGGTCAGCAGGACCGTACCCTGGTTCTCCTCCCTCGGGACACCGACGGCGATCGAGACGACCGCGGCTGCCAGCCCGGTGACGAACGCCACCGCGCCGATCACCACGGCCTTGGCAGCCAGCACCGCGCCTCGCCTGGGCGTGGCGGCCAGCGTGGTGCGGATGAGGCCGCGGCGGTACTCGGTGCTGAAGAACATCGCCGCCACGGTCACGATCGCGATCAGCCCCAGAAACGCGCCGGCCAGGCTCTGTCCTATCGTCACCGTCGGCAGCCCGTCGCCCGGCCCCGGCGTGACCGGTGCTATGTCGCCGGACCCGGTCACGGTGAAGGTGCCGCCCGCGCGGGTATACGGCGCCGAGCCCGGGCCGGCGCCTGGCCTTAGCCCGGCCGGGCCGCCGCCGCCGACCGTGGTGCCGGTCCAGGTGCCGGGCGCTGAGCCGGTCAGGCTGACGTCATCGAAGACGCCGGTGGCCTGGGCGGGGCCGCCGTTAGTGCTGGCGCCGCCGAACGAGTTCTGGGTCACCGTGTAGCCCGGCGAGGTCGCGAACATGCCGACCTGAACGGTCGATGGCAGCCCGGTCAGCTGGACCGTCCCGACAACGGTCCAGTGCGTGCCGTCGGCGGACTCATAGCCGGTGATCGTGCCGCCGGAGCGGGTCAGCCGCAGCCAGCGCGGGTGCGCCGCCGATGCGCTGCCCGCCATGCCCGCGATGTCGCCGGTGTAGTTGTACTGCATGCGGACGCCGTTACTGCCGGTCACCATCATCGCCGCGTAGGCCGAGCCCTGGCGGGTGCTCTGCTTGATGATGATTCCCGCCTTGGCCCACGCGACGAGGCCCGGCACCATGGTGCCGCCGCCGACCTGCGTGGGCCCGGCGCTGAGGTTCGCGTGCTCGCCGGTCAGCGCCGTGACGCGCGCGGTGATGCTGCCGTTCCCGGTCAGCGGCTGGCGCACGAAGGAGAAGCTGTCGGTCACGATCTCGCCGCCCGGCCCGTGCGGCACGTAGGGCAGGCAGGCCCTGCCGGTTTCCTGCGCACCGCCGTTTATCCCGCAGCCGATGGTGGAGTTGGCGGCCGCGAACACGCCGATGAAGATCATCAGCAGCGCGGCCAGGATCATCCCGATCACCCAGCCGCGGACGCTGCGGAACTTGGTCCACTCGGCGCGCAGCACGGCGCCGAAGCCACCGCGGGGCCCGTCACCAGGCCCGGCATCGGGCCGCGGCGGCGAGATCGCCTGGGTCGTCATCGCGGCACCTCCTGCCCGGCGGCGGAGTCAAATCCGGCCGCGCGGAACTCGACGGCCTGCCTGGTCAGCTCCATGTAGGCCTGCTCCAGGCTCGCCCGGTGGGCGGAGACCTCGGAGAACGGCACCGCCTTCTCGCCGAGCAGCGCGACGACGCGCTCCGGCGCGAGTCCGGAGATCGTGAGCACGTCCTGGCCGGATGCGACGACGGTGGCCCCCGCGCGCTCGAGCACCGCCGTCGCGTCCGGCCGGGCCGATGTACGCAGCGTCACCCGGTCACCGGAGGCCGCCGCGAGCAGGCTCGACATCGTCGCATCGGCGATCACCTTGCCGCGCCCGACGACGACCAGATGATCCGCGGTGTCCTGAAGCTCGCTCATCAGGTGGCTGGACACCAGCACCGCCCGGCCGTCGGCGGCCAGCGACCGCAGGTACCCGCGCATCCACACGATGCCCTCGGGGTCCATCCCGTTGAACGGCTCGTCCAGCATGATCGCCGCCGGGTTGGCCAGCATCGCCGCGGCGATCCCCAGCCGCTGGCGCATGCCCAGCGAGTAGCCGCCCGCTCGCCGCCTGGCCACGCCCTGCAGGCCCGCCTGCTCGATCATCTCGTCCACCCGCCTGGCGGTCAGGCCCTGCGAGTGCGCCAGCCAGAGCAGGTGGTTGCGGGCGGTGCGGCTCGGCTGCAGCGCGCCCGCGTCCAGGAGTGAGCCGAGGACCCGCATCGGCTGCCGCAGGCTGGCGTACGGCTTGCCGCCGACCAGGGCGTTGCCCTCGTCGGCCGCGTCCAGGCCGAGTATGACCCGCATGGTGGTGGACTTGCCGGCCCCGTTCGGGCCGACGAAGCCGGTGACCTGGCCGGGCTCGACGGTGAACGACATGCCGTCCAGCGCCAGCGCCGGCCCGAACCGCTTGCGCAATCCGTTGACTTCGATCGTGGCCTGCATCGGTTCTTCCTTCTTGATCGCAGCGCGAACCTCTCACCACCCGTTTTACTGAGGCGGCCATAACATGGGCCGCACGGAGGCTGTTATCCCGTTGTTAGGTCGGCCGGGCCATGCTGAAGCTGGGATGGCGGTACCCGGAGGTACGGCGAAGCCCCCTGACCAGGCCCGGTGCCAATGCAAGGGAGACAATGCGAGGGAGACGAGGATGAGGCTGCCGAGCTGGGTGCGGCTGCCGGGCCGGACGGTGCGGGTACGGCTGACCGTCCTGTACTCGCTCTTGTTCCTGATCTCCGGGGCGCTGCTGCTGGCCATCGCCAGCGGCGTAGCGGTCGGCCGCTCCTCGGTGACGGTGGCCGTCGGCAACGCTAACCCCGGGTCGTACCCGCAGCAGCCCGGCCAGGCCAGCGCCCGTATCCGCATGCTGCAGTCCCAGGTCGCCCAGCTGGAATCCCAGGTCGCCCACTTGGAGTCGGGGGGACCTAGCCACTCCGGTCAGAACCAGCTTGCCCATGACTTGCTCATCTCGTCGCTGATCGCGCTGGCGATCATGACGATCGTGTCGGCGGCGCTCGGCTGGCTTGTCGCCGGCCGGGCGCTGCGCCCCGTCAGGCAGATGACCGCCGCCGCGCAGCGCATCTCCGAAGACAACCTGCATGAGCGGCTGGCCGTGGCCGGTCCGCGAGATGAGCTCAAGGAACTCGGCGACACGATCGACGGGCTGCTGGCGCGGCTTGAGGGCGCGTTCGCCGCGCAGCGCCGCTTCGTGGCCAACGCCTCGCACGAGCTGCGCACCCCACTGACCACGATGCGGGCGGCGCTCGACGTAGCGCTGGCCAAGCCCGAGCCGGCCCCGCCGCAGACCGTCGCCCTCGCCGCGCGGCTGCGCGCCGAGCTGGACCGGGTCGACGCCCTGCTCGAGGCGTTCCTGGCACTGGCCAGGGCCCAGCACCGGCAGCTACCCGGGTATACGGCGCTGCCGCTTGACTATATTGTCGAGGCCGCCCTAGCCGACCAGGCCACCGCCATCGGTGCCAGGAACCTGACGGTACAGGACACCAGCGGGCCTGGCGGCGCATGGGTGAGCGGCAGCGAGGCGCTACTGTCGCGCCTAGTGGAAAACGTGATTGGCAACGCGGTCAGCCACAACGCCGACGGCGGCTGGATCCGGATCACGACGCAGACCGACGGCCGCCGGGCCAGCCTCATCGTGGAGAACGGCGGCGAGGTGCTCGATCAGCGGCAGGTGGACGAGCTAGCCCAGCCGTTCCGGCGGCTGGGCGCGGACCGGACCGGCTCGGACGAGGGCGCGGGCCTCGGCCTGTCGATCGTCGCGGCCATCACCGAGGCGCACGGCGGGACGCTGGACCTTCAGGCCAGGGACGGCGGCGGGCTGCGCGTCTGCGTCGAGCTGCCATCCGCCGCCGCCCGCCCGTCGACGGCGGAGGGCGGTGTGCCCTAATGAGAGTGCTGGTAGTCGAGGACTCCAGGTCGCTTGCCGAGGTCCTGGTCGAGGGGCTGCGCGACCAGGGCATGGCGGTGGACGTGGCCCACGACGGGCTGGAAGCAGCCGCGAAGCTCGACCTCAGCCCGTATGACGTCGTCGTGCTCGACCGGGACCTGCCCGGCATCCACGGCGACGCGCTGTGCCAGATGATCACCGATCGCGACCACCGGGCCATGGTCCTGATGCTGACCGCGGCCGGAGAGCCAGGCGACCGGGTGACCGGCCTCAGCCTCGGAGCGGACGACTACCTGGGCAAGCCGTTCCACTTCCCCGAGCTAGTGCTGCGGGTCCGGGCGCTGGCCCGCAGGCAGCCGGCCGCTCGAGCACGCACCTTGCGGGCGGCGGGGATAGAGCTTGACCCGCTGCGGCGGACCGTCAGCAGGGACGGCCGCCAGCTCGACCTGTCGGTCAAGGAGTTCGGGGTGCTCGAGGCGCTGATGCTGGCCGCGCCCGCGTTCCTGCGGGCCGAGGACCTGCTGGAGCGCGTCTGGGACGAGCAGGCCGACCCGTTCACCAACACGGTCACGGTCACCATCGGGCGGCTGCGGCGCAAGCTCGGCGACCCGCCCGTCATCTCCACCACGCCAGGCGTCGGCTACCGCATCGCCGATCCAGCCACTCAATAACGGGAACGGCGCCGGAAGACACGGCACCGCGAGCCGACGGGCGACGCGGTGCCGATATCCCGGCTGATCGCCCCAGCGGAGCTGACGTTAGGCGCCCTGGGCGACTACGGCAAAGGGCAGCTGCGCTCCGTTGAGGATCACTACGCCGCCGCCGACCACATCGACCTTCAGTGCGAGCGTGCTGCCCGCACCGCTCATCGCGGTCATGATGCTCCGCTGCAAGGCGTGCAGGTTATCGTGCTGCGGGGCGAGTACGTACCCGGACCCGACCACAGAGCCGGTGGTGATGCCCGTCGTGGTCGGGACGTAAAGGAACAGGGACCCGGACGGCAGCGAAGCGGGCATCCACCCGTTATGCGCTGCCGCGGCCGTCAGCGCGAAGCTGCTCACCCGGGCAGGGGACAGGATCAGCGTGCCGTCGACCGGCGCGCCGATCGCGATGGCGACCGGGTCGTCACCCCAGCCAGGATCTTCCGGCCCGACCGTTTTCAGCCCCCACGAGGTCGGGTCACCCTCGATTCGCAGGATGCTCGCCGGATGAAAGTTAGCCACCGGGATGCTCATGGACGTCCTCCTTGCCTGGTGCGGTTGCGTACCCCAAGCTTGCCGAGAATGCGGCAGGCGTGCACGGCGACGGCGCGTTCATTGCTAAAGCGTTCACTGCTAAAGCGTTGACTGCCAAACAGGCACGGGCGATCTGTGCTCAGGTGAGCCGCAGCCCGCCGTCGCAGGGCAGCACGACCCCGGTGATGAAGCCGTTCTCGATGAGCGCGACGATCGCGTGCGCTACGTCCTGGGGGCGGCCGTTGCGGCGGACCAGGGCTCGCTGGGCGAAGGCGGTGAATGCCTTCTGCCTGGCGTCGTCAGGCAGCTCGTCCCACCATCCGGTCTCGATCACTCCGGGTGAGACCGCGTTGACCCGGCGGGGTCCGAGCTCGGCGGCCAGCGGGGGCACGGCCGCCTCGAGGGCGCCGTTGACCGCGGCCAGGCCCGCGGTGCCGGGCAGCGCGGATTGCGCCGAGGCTGCGGTCACCAGAGTGATCGAGCCGTCCACGGCCAGGGTCGGCAACGCCAGGGCCACGGCCCGGAGGTGGGCGACGGTCTTGCCGGCGAATGCCCCGGGCAGGTCGGCGTCGGCTAGCCCAGCGGCGGGGCCCGCCCCGCCGCGGCGGGTGACGGTGACTACCAGGTCGCTGATCGGGCCGGCCTGGGCGAAGAACTGCCTGAGCGAGTCCACCTGCTCGGCTTCCACGGTCACCGCCTGCGCGTCGCCGGCGAGCTGTTTGACCGCGTCGTCGAGCCGGTCGCGGTTGCGCCCCCCGACGGTGACCCGGGCGCCCTTGTCTGCCAGAAGCCTGGCCGTCTCCAGCCCGATACCGGTGCTGCCACCGATCACGGCCACGTGATGGTTATCCATGCTCATCTGCGGAACCTCCGTTTCCGAACGTAGCGTTCGGGAATAGTATATGCGAACGGCGAGTCCGGTAATATGGAGACCGTGGCACAACCGCCGGCCCGGCGCCCCGGCCGACCGCGTAGCGAGCGAGCCCGTCAGGCCATCCTGGCGGCCACCCTGGCGCTGGCCGCCGAGGAAGGACCGGCCGGCTTGCACATGGAAGCGATCGCCAAACGGGCCAAAGTCAGCAAGGAGACGCTGTACCGGTGGTGGCACTCCAAGACCGAGCTGCTCCTTGATGCCCTGGCCGAGCGGGGACAGCGAACCATCCCGCTGCCCGACACCGGAACGCTCGGCGACGACCTGCGCGCCTTCCTTCGCGCCACCGTCGATTCCGCCGATGCCACCACCGTGCGGCTTCTGCACCACCTTGCCGCGGCGGCCGCATCCGACGAGGCCGTGGCGCACCAGGTCCGGGACCGGTTCCTGGCAACCCGCCGCGCCGACCTCGGCCGGATACTGCACCGGGCGGTGGCCCGGGACGAGATCACAAGCTGCTACGCCGCCCTGGCCCTGGACCTCATCTACGGTTCCATGTGGTATCGCCTGATCTTCCGCGTCGGGCCTCTCGACTACACATGGGCCGACCAGGTCGCCGCCGCCATCGCGACGCACGGACCGCCGACGCCTGCACGGTGAAGTGGCCGCGAGGTGAACGTCTGCGGGCCTGCGGGCAGCGGCGGGCGGCAGGCGTGAACGGCAGGCGGGGCTGGTCGTGACCTGAGCGCGCGGATGTGCTGTGCTTATCTCGTGACCAGCAAACCCGCAGAAGAGTTCAACGCATTGCCAGAGAACTGGGCGTCCGACCCCGAACTGCTGGCCGGCCTAGTCGTCGTCGATGACGACGAACACGACGACCCAGTCCTGCGCTGGCCGGACGGGCGGACCGTGGACACCTGGCGCGAGGACTACCCGTACTCAGAGAAGATGCCGCGGCACGAGTACGAGTACCTCAAGCGCCCGCTCCAGGTCGAGCTCGTCAAGCTGCAGAACTGGGTCAAGTCCACCGGGCAGCGGATAGTGATCGTGTTCGAGGGCCGCGACGCGGCCGGCAAGGGCGGCACGATCAAGCGGTTCACCGAGCACCTGAACCCGCGCGGCGCCACGGTGGTAGCGCTGGCCAAGCCGACCGAGCGGGAACAGACCCAGTGGTACCTCCAGCGGTACGTGCCGCACCTGCCCGGGGCGGGCGAGATGGTCATGTTCGACCGGTCCTGGTACAACCGGGCCGGCGTGGAGCGGGTGATGGGCTTCTGCACGGAGGAGGAGTACCAGGAGTTCATGCGGGAGGCGCCGGCTTTCGAGCGGATGCTCGTCCGCTCCGGTCTGCACCTGACCAAGTTCTGGTTCTCGGTGACGCGCTCCGAGCAGCGCACCCGGTTCATCATCCGCCGGGTCGACCCGGTGCGGCAGTGGAAGCTGAGCCCGATGGACATCGAGTCGCTGGACAAGTGGGACGACTACACCGAGGCGAAGGAGGCGATGTTCCACTACACCGACGAGACGTACGCTCCGTGGACCGTGGTGAAGAGCAACGACAAGAAGCGGGCCAGGATCGAGGCGATCAAGCACGTGCTGGCGAAGTTCGACTACCAGGGAAAGGACGAGGAGGCCATCGGCAAACCGGACCGGGCCATCATCGGCCCGCCGTCCCTGTTGTCCGAGCACAAC
>Ga0209169_10000569_pt1 | contig 22395 bp, 20 predicted proteins | sample HubBroMetageWRM4_FD_188346 | JGI IMG/M metagenome (GOLD analysis project Ga0209169, IMG submission 188346) | Warmed soil microbial communities from the Hubbard Brook experimental Forest, New Hampshire - Hubbard Brook CCASE Soil Metagenome WRM 4... | ecosystem: Environmental > Terrestrial > Soil...
GGAGGCGCATCGCTCGGAAATGAGCGAGCGGACGTTTCAAGAACTCACGCATCTGCGCGATCTGAATGAGCGCCAGGAACTCGAAAAGGCCAAGCAGGCGCTTGAAGAGAAGGACCGCCAAAAAGACCAGTTCATCGCCGTGCTCGCGCATGAGTTGCGAAATCCCCTGAGCGCCATCCGTACTTCTGCGTATGCGCTGCGTCGTTTAGACCTGCAGGATGATCGCGCGGCACCCCTGGTCGAACGCGTGGATCGCCAATCCACCGCAATCGCTCGGATGCTGGATGATCTTCTCGACGCCTCGCGCATCGCCTTCGGCAAAGTATCCGTTCAGCTCGAGCCATTGGAGTTGCGGGCTCTCCTGACTGAGTCACTCGATGACCACGAGCAACACGCACGACAAGCCGGGTTGCAATTGAGTTCTCAGATCGCCGGTGAGATGTGCATCGTCAATGCCGACCGTGTGCGGCTTCGGCAAATCATCGACAACCTACTGTCAAACGCGATCAAGTTCACGCCGGCCGGCGGCAGCGTGCAGCTGAGCCTCGGGATTGAGAACGGGTCGGCTGTCGTTTCTCTTCGCGATACCGGCATCGGCTTTGAGAGCGCTCTTGCCGACAAGCTCTTCGAGCCCTTCGTTCAGCAAGAACAGGGCCGCGATCGGTCTGCCGGCGGCCTCGGATTGGGCCTGGCCATTGCCGCACTCCTTGCGCGTCTGCAGAATGCCGCCCTGACCGCCTCGAGCGCCGGTGTAGGTCGAGGCGCCATCTTCACCTTGTCGATGCCCGTGGCGCGCTTATCCGATGACAGTCCGGTCGTGGGCGCCTCAGTCGAACAATTTTGCCAAAAGTCAGTGCTCTTGGTGGAGGACAACAAGGACCTCGCCGATGGCGTCGCCGAACTGCTTCGGCTGCATGGTGTCATTGTCCGCGTTGCCTACGACGGTCCTTCGGCGATCAAAAGCGCTCTGGCGGAGGTCCCGGATATCATTTTATGTGACTTAGGGCTGCCCGGCGGAATGGACGGCTTTGCGGTGGCCCGCGCGTGCCGCGTCGAGGCCTCGCTTCGAAACGTGCGTTTGGTTGCCGCCTCCGGTTATAGCTCCGTGGAAGACCACGCGAACGCACGGAACGCTGGATTTGACTCCCTGATGGTCAAGCCGGTGACAGAAGAATCGTTGCGCGCCCTCGTGGGCTGAGGGGGCACAGCCCGCCGCGTCGCATTTCTCGCGTGGCGACTCAAGTTGCGCAATTCGCGGCCGATAAGCCGGATTCCAGCAGTCGCGATCGGAATCCATTATGTCAATCGGAAGTGTCAACGGCAGCCTGATCGCGGCAACCTCAGGCACGGCCGCGAGCGCTAGCAATACGTCGAGTTCGACCGCAAGCTCCACGGCGAGCCTGGATTCGACGCTCGCGGCACTGACGAGTCTCGCGACTGAGTCGGCCAATAGCGAATTGCTCGGCAACCTAGGCGCAAGTTCGGGCGCCTCGAGCAGCGTCACCTCGAGCTTGAGCTCGGTATTTCAGAGCCTGCTAAGCGCCCTGACGGGCAGCAGTGCGAGCTCTTCGAGCTCGCCGGCGGGCTCGTCCACCGGCGCGCCCACCGCGACGAGTGCCGCGTCGGCGCAATCGATTATTGCATCGTTCATCGACAGTTCAATCGCGGATCTCGGCAGCTCGAACGCCAATTCCTCGAGCGCTTCGCCGAGCACACTCGGCAGCATCATCGACACCATGGCTTAAGTTCAGTTACCGATCATGTGCGGTTGCTGCGCACGCGAGCGCGCTATCGGATGAGATGCCACTCCGTCTGACGCCCCGCCAGGTAGCGCACGCCCTTGCCGTCGAACAGCGCACCCTGCTCCAACATGATCTGCACGCGTTGCCCGCCCCACTCCTGCAGCGACACGGCAACATTGCCTTCGATCGCATAGACCGTATCCCGATGCAGCGGGTAGTCACCGGTTCCCGGCGTCGCGCCCTGGTTGTCCCACATGCCGATCGTCGGCCCCAGGGAGTGGCCAAAGAATCCCAGCGGGTGGCTGTATGTGCTGCAGGCCAGCGCCGCTGCCGCACAACCCTTGATCGTTGCCGCAAGGATCTCGTTGCCGGAACGTCCTTCCTGGAACGAGCCCGTCAGAATGTCCTGCCAACGATTGCCGCTGACGAGCGCTGCCTTGAGGCCCGGCGGGACGTCCACTTCGTCTGCCTTGAGCACGTAGCCCATTTCCTGGGTGTCGGTGCACAGCTTCAAATAGCAAAATCCGACGTCCGTGTGAAGAATATCGCCTGCTTCAATCCGCCCTTCATCGCCGCAGTGCCCGCCCGCGCCCCCGACCGGACAAGGCTGGCCAGCCCGCTGACGATCCACCGTCGCCATAAACCACGGTCGCAATCCCAGCGACTCGAAGCGTTCGCGGATGTACCACGCGACCTCGTCGGTGGTCGTAACGCCGGGCGTGATCACGCGACCACTGAATGCCTCGGAGATGACGCCGCGCGCGATGCTGTTGATGTGCGGGTATACCGCCTGCTCGGCCGGCGTGCGAGTTTCGATCCAGCGAACCACCAGCGCTTCCGCGGAGACGAGACGATCGGCATATCCTGGCGGCAACACTTCGATGAGCCGTTCGTGCAGCGCATGAGTCAAGCCGTCCGCGGCTGCCCAGTTGCGCGAGACATTGATCCCGATGCGCTTGGGCTCGCGGCTTGCGATGAGCGCACCGAGTGCTTTCCACTGCGCGTCGAGATCGCCGCCCGCCCACGCCGATTTATAGGGACCCCCGAGCGGATAGCGATTAACGGCAAAGCGCTCCACCGTTCCGTCTGCCGCGCGACTGAACACCAACATCGTCGTGCGTCGCGCTGCGAAACTTGGCTGCGGCACAAGCGTGAAATACACCGGGTCCTCGGCATATTCGCGATTGACGACAACCCACATGTCCAGCCCGGCCTCGTTCATCAGCTTCGGCAGCAGCTGATCCAGGCGCTCGGTCAGGATGCGGTTCTCCGGCTCGACGCGCTCGTGCGGCGGCAGCACGGCGTAGCCGGCCGCACCGTCGATGCGCCGCCCCTGCGCAGGCTCGGGCGATCCAACCGGCGTCGCCGCAACAGCGGCCGTCGCGAGCAGCAGCAGCGCGCCTAGATTTGCGCCGCCGAACGGTAAGAGCGCGCGCAAATGTCTTGCCAGAATCATCATATCGATCCCCATTAGGTTTATTTATTTAGGAGGCTAGTATAGATGCCGGCGCCTCGAATCTGACACTGACACAACAAGGAGCTCGAAGATGACCCCCGTGGGCCAACGTTTTCTAATGATCTATTCCGCGGTGCTGACGGCCGTCTTCGCTGTTTCAGCGCTTTACGGATTCGCGCGAGCCCCGCAAAAAATGACGCTTGAGGAGCTCGATGTACAGCGGATCAACCTTCGGGAGCCCGATGGGACACTGCGCTTGGTGATCTCGGACAAATCCAAGGCACCGGGGATAATCGTGAAGGGCAAAGAATACCCGCATCCCGATCGCAAGACCGCGGGCATGATCTTTTTCAACGATGAAGGGACCGAGAACGGCGGATTGATCTTCGGCGGCGAAAGGAGCCAGGACGGAACAAAGCACTCTTCCGGGCATTTGTCGTTCGACGCCTACGAGCAAGACCAGACCATGGCGCTGGATTCAACCCAGAGTGGCGGTGAACGCTCCACCCGGTTGCAAATCACCGACTATCCCGATTATTCGATTCTCGATCTTTTGAATTTGCTGGCTGCGAACCAGCAGCTGCCCGCTGCACAACAGAAGGAAAAACTGAATGCTTTCCTTGCCGAACGCGGAGCCCCTACGACGCGTCTGGTGCTGGGGCGAGGCATGGGCAAGGACCGTGGCGACAACAGCGTGATGCTGGGTCTCAATGACATGCAAGGCCATCCGCGTATCGTCATGAAGGTCGCCTCCGATGGCACCCCGTCGTTGCAGATGTTTGACACTGCCGGGAACGTGGTCGGTAATCTCGACACCAAGGCCCACCCGTAAGTCGCATAGAATATCGCCAACGACAAAAATGCAGGGAATGACCATGAATGGGATGAAATTGAGCGCCCGCTGGCTGGGTTCGCCGCTTTTTATTGTTCGAGCTGCGCTCCTGGTCGCGGCGGGTTGGGTCGTGGAGCCCGCCGCTGCGCAGATGGCGCCACCACCGGCCGTCATGGTGGATGATCCGATCCCGCATCGGACGGAGGGCGCTGGGCCATTCAAGCGGCTCATCCTACGAGGCGCCTACATGATTGACGGCACGGGCGCGCCGGCGCGGGGACCCATTGATCTGGTCGTCGAGGGAGACCGAATCAAGGAGATCAAGTTAGTCGGCGCGCCGGGCCGGATCGAGGCGAACCTGCGGCCTGAGAAAGGCGACCACGAGATCGACATGTCCGGCTACTACATCATGCCGGGGTTCATCGATACCCATGTCCACACACTCTCGCTCAACCACCTGCAAAAGACGCCGACCGATTACATCCTGAAACTGTGGCTCATCAACGGCATCACCTCGGTGCGCGACCTGGGCCAGACCTTTCACCAACCCGACTGGCTCCTCGACATCAAGAGACGCAGCGAGCGCAACGAGATCACGGCGCCGCGCATTGATGTCTATCCCTTCTTCGCCAACCTGCCGCATCCGTTCTCGACCGTCGAGGAAGCCAAGGCGCGCATCCGCGATTTCAAGAAACAGGGCGTCGACGGCGTCAAGTTCTTGGGTACACCGACGGGTCTGACCGTTGCAGGCATCGAGGAGGCACGTCGGGTGGGCCTGCGCACCACCATTCACAACGACCAGCTGCAGGTTTCGGAGGGCAACATCGTGTTCCTGGCCGAGCACGGACTCCAGGCCATGGAGCACTGGTACGGGCTTCCCGAATCCATGTTCGAGGACCGCTCAATCCAACATTATTCGAACAATTATGTCTACGACGATGAACAGGACCGCTTCGGCGAGGCCGGGACTCTGTGGGCGCAGGCGGCTGCGCCGGGTTCCAAGAAGTGGCAGGAGGTCATGGACACGCTCCTCAAGCGGCAGTTCGTCATCACACCGACCTTTGTGGCCTACCTCGCCAGCCGCGACCTGTGGCGCGCCATCCGCGCTCCCTGGCAGGACGAGTACGCGCTGCCGGCCCTGTGGGACTACTGGCGACCCAACCCGCTGAACCACGGTTCCTTCTGGTTCGACTGGACCACCGAGCGCGAGATGGCCTGGCGCGAGAACTACCGCATTTGGATGCAGTTCATCAACGAGTACAAGAACCGCGGCGGCGTGGTGACGGCCGGTGATGATGCGGGCTTTCTATACAACCTGCCGGGGTTTGGCTTTACGCAGGAGCTGGAGCTGCTGCGTGAGGCCGGCTTCACACCGCTGGAAGTCATCCGGGCGGCCACGCAGAGCGGGGCGCGAGCCTTGGGGCACGAGGACCAGGTCGGCATGCTGAAGCTGGGCATGAAGGCGGACATCATCGCCATTAAGGGCAATCCTCTGGCCAATCTCAAACTGCTGTATCCCACGGGGACCATCCGCCTGAACCCACAGACGCAGCGTACGGAACGAACGGGCGGCATCGACTACATCATCAAGGACGGTATCGTCTACGACGGTCAGCAATTGCGCGATGAAGTGAAGGCGATGGTGTCGAAACAGAAGGCGGAGCGCCATATTGGACCGGGTGTCATGCCGGTGCCCCAGCAATAAGTCCGACGGTTCCAGCTGTCGAAACTGCCCTTGGTCATTCGTATAGGGGCTGATAACCGGCATGTTGCTGGCTAACAGAGGAATTGATCATGAAGCAGTACTTACTGAGTGTCTGTCATCCCGCCGGTGCCACTCAGCCTCCGCCGGCTGCACTGAACAAGATCATGAGCGACGTAATGGCGCTGCGACAAGAGATGAAGTCCGCCGAGGTCTGGGTCTTCAGTGGCGGACTTCACGCCTCCAATTCGGCAACCGTTCTTCGCCACCAAGACGGCGACATCGTGCTCACCGACGGGCCGTTCATAGAAAGCAAGGAGCAAATCGGGGGTATCAGCATTATTCGCGTACCGGACCTCGATGCGGCGCTGTTATGGGCTCGAAAGCTCGCGCGCGCCACGACCTCGCCCATTGAAGTGCGTCCGTTCGTGGAGCAGCCCTGAGCGCCGAGATCGAAGCGGTCTTTCGGCGCGAATACGGGCGTAGCGTGGCCGTGCTCACCCGCTTCCTCGGCGACATTTCGTTGGCCGAGGAAGCGGTGCAAGAAGCCTTCGCAATCGCGCTTGCCAAGTGGCCGAGCACCGGCATTCCGCCGTCTCCGGCGGGCTGGCTCATCACGACCGCGCGCAACAAGGCATTGGACCATCTGCGCAAAGAGGCCTCTCGATCTGAGCGTCAGCATGCCGCCCAATTGCTGAACGACGTGGAGCAGGCCGAGGAGCACGATGTGCAGGACGATCACTTGCGATTGATTTTCACCTGTTGCCACCCCGCGCTGGCAGCCGATGCGCAAGTCGCATTGACGCTGCGATTGATTGGCGGCCTGCGCACCGAAGAAATCGCGCACGCATTCCTTTTGCAGCCCACTACGCTGGCACAGCGCCTATCCCGCGCCAAGGCGAAAATCCGCGACGCCAATATTCCCTATCGCGTTCCGGATGCGGCCGAGCTACCGGGCCGCCTCGGCGCAGTTCTGGCGGTGGTCTATCTGGTATTCAACGAAGGCTACAGCACGTCCTGCGGCGATGAAGTGCTTCGTACCGAACTGTGCGATGAGGCCATTCGGCTCGGTCGATTGCTGGCGACGCTCATGCCTCAGGAATCCGAAATACTAGGCCTGCTTGCGCTGATGCTGCTGATCGATGCCCGGCGCCGCGCGCGAGTGGTGGGCGGCGACTTGGTACTGCTTTCCGAGCAGGACCGCACCCTGTGGGATGAGTCCAAGCTGGAGGAGGGCCGGGCGCTCATGCGAATCTGCCTTGCACGAAATCGTCCGGGCAGCTATCAGCTGCAGGCCGCCATCAATGCGGTGCATAGCAACGCACCCTCGGCGGACCGCACCGATTGGCGGCAAATTCTGCAGCTTTATGATCAGCTCATGTCCATGGCGCCGAATGCGATTGTTGCCCTGAATCGTGCGGTAGCGGTGGCGGAAGTCCACGGCGTTGCGCACGCGCTGCAACTGGTGGAGGCGCTTGATCTGCCGAAATATCATTGGTACCACGCGGTCCGAGCTGATCTCTTGCGGCGGATCGGGCGCACCGGCGATGCGGCCTGCGCCTATCGCCAGGCATTGGACCATTGTGACAACAAGCGGGAGCGCGACTTCCTCATGCGTCAATGCCAATCACTCCCGAGACATTGAAACTGCAACCGAGGAGTGCCTGGAAGTCGTCATCCCTCGCAGTCATTGCGAGGGATGACTCATACCCAGCTATTGCGCTCTATCGATCGCTTCGTCGTCCATCTTCAGGCGGAAATACAGCGCTTTCTTCAACGAATGAATAGCCCGGCGCGTGTCCGCCATGGCAACCGCCTTATTGCCGCCAAAATCGTCCGGAGCCGCTTCCAATTCTCGCAAAGCTTCTTTCATCTGCCCAATTGCGGCGACGATTCGCGGGTGCGCGGCGCGCTCTGATTGTACCGACAGCACTGGGTCCGCCGACGCCAACATCGGCTGCGCGCACAGACCCATCCCCAGCAATACTCCAGCCGCCATGGTCTTCATGGAATTCATGAGATTCTCCTTTTTTGAACGCCAAAACAAACACCGGTCTTGGCGTGCAACGCACCGCAAGTGCGGCGGAGGACGGGAGAAGCATGAACTTACCTTCATCTAGGCAAACTGACCGTTTCGTAGGTCACTTGACCTTGATGCAGTCCTCGGTATCCGTCGCCGCGCCGGGGTTGGCAGCAGAGCCCGCCTCAAAGTCGTGCACGACGTAGTGGCTGTCGCTGACGCGCTCAAATTCGCTGCGGCTAACCGGTGTCATTTGCCCGCCGTCAAAGGTAAAGCCTCTCTCGCTCAAGCGCCGCTCGTGGAAACCGTGATTTTCCCAAACTACGTAACCCCAGGGGCCGACGCCGACTCCCTTGAATCGATCGGTGACCTTGTCGTAGGTCGTGAGGAATTCACCGATCAGCTTCGGCCCAAGCAGCATGGTCTCGCGCAGCACGCGCCTGTCGAAGGACCACTCATACTCCACGTTAACGTCGTGATCCGGCGTGCCGGCCTGAGTGACGTGGCACGTCCAGCGTCCGATCATGAAACCGTAGTCGGTCTCGAGGGAGTGCCTCGCCGGCGGCTCGCCGGCCTGGGCAGCATCGAAGCAGCCGAGAAAAAGACCAAAGACCACGAGGGCGACGTGTGATTGCGATTTCATTTGTTGCTCTTTCGATTGCGGGCTTCGCAGTTCCTGGCTACTCCGGCAGCTTCAACTGCTTGAGGATCGCCTTGTAGCGTGGGTCAGAGCGAAGATTTTTTAGCAAGGGGTCTAGCTTCAAAGACGCACAGTCAGGCTCGCGCCGCTCGCAACTACGAGTGAGCCAGACAAAGGCCAGATCGGTCTCGCCGCGATAGGCGTAAGTTTCGGCGATAAGCATAGCCCCCGGCGTTCCGCTCGAGACGATCGACTCCATGCTTCGCAGTGCCGCGTCGGCATCGTCACCGCGCCCAACGGCGTGGTAGGCCAAGGCCAGACCAGGAACCCGTTCCTGAGGGTCCACTTCACGTTCAAACTCCGCAAGCGCCTCAGACGTCTTTCCGTCAAGAAGCAACGCCTTTCCCAGATAATAGTGAGCATCTGGGTAAGCCGGATTCAACGCCTGCGCCCGCCGCAGTGCCGCTTGAGATTCTTTTAGTTTGCCGGCTCCCATTAAGAACTGGCCTAACAAATCAACAGCAATATTGCTGAGGGGGTCCTTAGCGACTGCCCTTGTCACATATTCCACCGACTCGTCGGCCCGTCCCAGTTTGGCTGCCACGATGCCTGCCGCGATAAGATTTTTCGGGTCGTCTGGGCCAACTGCCAGGGCGCGCTTAATTTCTAAATCGGCGCCTTCCCAGTTCCAATCGTGCAGGTACAGTATTTTGGCTAATGCCCGGTGACCATCCGCGCCACTCGGGTTGAGCTCAATTGCCTTGCGTGCCGCGCTTCTCGCGTCCTCGAAGCCCTGAGTAGGCTCGTTGTATGTATAGCCGGCCATCGTGGAGAGCGTACTCGAAAGCATAGCCCACGCTCGGTCGAATGCGGGATCTATGTGAATAGCCTCCCTTAAACGGTCAATGATTTTCTGAAAATCTTCCTTTGAAGCAGCGCGGTCGTAGGACGATTGGGCCAGGAGGTACAAATCGTAGGCATCCGCGCTCGAAGTAACACCGTCGTTAGCCAGCGCCCTCGCCCCAAGTGACACTTTCAACGCGCCGACGACCGCATTCGAAATGTCGTCCTGAATCTGAAATATATCGCCCGCGTCCCGATCAAATGTCTGTGACCAAACGTGGTAGCCCGTGTCGACGCGGATCAACTGGGCCGTAACCCGCAGCTTGCTGCCTGCTTTGCGAACGCTGCCTTCTAGTACATGCGCAACACTCAGCATCTTCGCAATGTCGGCGATGGTCGTCTGTTTGCCTTTAAAGTAGAAGGATGACGTACGGGCTGGCACCCGCAGATCCGGGACTTTCGTCAGCATGTCGATCAATTCCTCCGACAGCCCATCCGAGAAGTACTCTTGATCCTTCTTCTCACTCATGTCCACGAACGGCAGAACCGCGACCGATTTCTCCGAAATCACCCGACCCGGCGGAGCGCTTATTACCGCAGGCGCAACTGCAGCCGTCGGAGTCACCACAGCAACGCGTTTGGAAATCCAAAATTTGTCCGCCACAAAATAAACGAGCGCGACCGCGAGCACCGAGATAATGGCGTAATCCAGCTTGCGCCCAGTCTGCCGTGCGATCGACTGTTGCGGATCAACCTCGGTGCTCGGCTTGATCCCCGTCGGCGTGACCTCGTAAATCCACGCGAACAGCAATGCGAGCGGAAAACCCAACACCACCAGCGCCACAGCCGTGCGCCCCGTCCATACCGGCAGATCGAGCAAGTGAAAGAACATCTCGAAGGGCTCGAGAATGAGGTAGGACACCACGATATAGAGGATCGCCACCCGCCCGACATTGCGCTGCTTTATCTTTTGCAGAAGACCCTGAAAGTGCGGCAGGTGTACGTGCGAATGCCCCGATGCCGGCGGGGCCGCGGGAATAACGGGAGCCGAGGGAGGCGGACTCGCGTCAGATCTTGGCGTTTTTCTCGGCATTCCCGCCCCGCATCCCTGTCTTTGATGCACAATGTACCAGTTTGGGCGCCGCGGCAACTTTCGACCTGTTGGCGCAAGACGCTGCTGCTCAAGCCTCGTCGCTGTCGCCTTTGACGAAGAAGGGCCTCATCTCCTCGTACTCGAGGATTTTCACGGTTGCCGCGGGAGCATCGCCCTGCACGATCGCGAGCAACGCCTGCTCCGACTGCGCCACCATCGCACGCGCAAGATCGTTCTTGTGGATCGAATGGTACTTGGGCGGCATGGCCCAGTGCAGCAGGGGCATGACGTAGCCCAGGAGGCTGGGTGTGTTGGAGTTGCCGAGAATGACAGCGGGACGGTATATCCCCAGGAAGTCGAACTTGACCGACTCGACCGCCTTCTGCTTCTCGCCGATGATCTTCGCGTACTTCATCCCGGCTTCGGGGTCCGCGCCCGCTGCCGTCATGACCGCGCACACACGAGCGCCGCCGGCCTTGGCGGCGCGGCAAAAAGCCAGCGGATAGAGAATTTCGATCTTGCGCAGCTCCTGCTCCGGCATCTTTGCGCTGCCCTTGCCGACGCCGAACGCGGCGAGCGCGACGTCGATTCCCTGGGCGTGCGGCGCAACCTCTTCCTCGAGGCGGTCCATGTTGACAACCACCTCGAAGACCTTGGGATCGGCGAAGGCGTCCGTCTTGCGGCGCGTCACCACCACGACTTTCTTGCACAGCGGGCTCCTGATCAGGAGCTGCACGATGCGGCCGCCCACGTTCCCCGTCGCGCCCAGCACCATCGCCGAGTACTGCGCCTTCGTCATTGAAGCTGCCGTTCTTGACGGCCGGCGATCGAATGCGCGATGGTGAAATAGAGCGGGACAAAAAAGTAAACGTAACCCCCGACTCCGACGTAGCGATCAGGCAATGTGCGCGCCAGCACCGTCGACAGCAGGGCAATGAGGAACATGGTCAGCTGGTCCAACAGGCTCATTCGGGTGCGCAGCGCTTCCACCGGCGTCAGTTTTAGTTGTGCACGAATGCGCCAGGCATGCAGATACAGCAGAGTGAAAACGGCAAATACCGCCGCGTAGCCAAGACTCCAGATCGTGAAAAGCGCGCGCATTTCCGAGGCGGACATCTCGGAGCTGTCGAACATGGCGGTAAAGAGAAATTTGAGCGGGTAAACGTAAAAGAGGACGAAGAACAGCAACACGCAATTGAGGAATACCACCCAAGGGTTCTCCAGTGCGTAGCGCCGGAAGAAGCGATAGTGCTGGTACCAGACGTTTGCCAGCAGCGCGAAACAAACGCCGAAGGCAAGGAAGCCGTGCATGGCGGCCAGCAGTTCAGGAAAAGTCTTTGGAACCTCGAGCGATACAACGAGCAGCGTGACCGCGAACGCGAAAACGGCGTCGGTGAAACCCTCGAGTCGCGTGACCTCGGCGGCGCGCCAATGGAAACCGGGTTCACCGCTCGTTTGACTGGAGATTAGGTGTTTGCGAAACATTGGCCGCCCGAGTTTGCGGCAAAATCCGCTCTCCCGCAATTCGTGCTCGACGCGGCTCTTTTGCCTCACCATACTATGCGCGGATAAATTTTCAGCAATCAGGAGACGTCCCAATGAGCTCCGAATCCGCCGATCTCTCGAAAACCCGCTTCGTGGTTTCGATTTACGAAATACGTGAAGAGCTGGTCTGGGCGGAAGAATTTACCGGACAGTACACCAAGAGCGTGACGCTGTCGGACGGAACGACGCGAACTCTGGAGCTGACGCCCGCGATGCGCAATGGCAGACCCGTGTTGGAGCTAAAGGACACCGGGCATCGCAACTACATGGGCGTCAAGCGTGTGTTAACCGGCACGCAGACCAATGGCAAGCTGATGGTTCGGGTCTTCGGACTCGATGAAGCGGACTTGGCGCGGCCCGAATGGGGCAGTCATGCCCCGTCACCATCGCCGGTACTGCCCGCCGACTCCTCCTTGATCTCCATGCCTGATTTCGTGCCCGCTGGTTTTACCCAAGGGATCGAGATTCTCAACAACAACACCACACCGATGGAATTCGTGGTCGAGGTTTTAGAGGCCCATTTGGGTCTGAGCGCGGAGGATTCCACCCGGGCAATGCTCGCCATTCACACGCGAGGCGGCGTCCTGATACCCACGCTTTCGTTGACCGAGGCAGAACGAATTGCCGCGCAGATCGCGGCGGAGGCCGCTAAGCGCGGCTACCCCTTGATATGCAGGCCGGTCAGCATCGGCTCATGAAAGTCTAGCGTTCCCGCTCTATGTCCACCCAGCTGATTTTCTTCTCCATCGATGTCATCGGCTTCTTTTGCATTCTGTTGTTCGGGTTACGCGTCTTGGTCACCAGCCCGAGGCAGCGCAACGCGCAAGTGATCGCATTGATTTGTTTTAATACGGCCTGTGCCGTTGTCCTCGCGCGGCAGGACTATGCCTATTGGATCCCAGAGGCCTACCAGGTGCACGTTGGGATGTTGCGCGTTCCGCTGCACGTCGCTCGCAACCTGACGGCTGGTTTATTGATGATCCTGTGCCATTCCCTCTTTCAGGATGAGTCCAAATTGCCGCGCTGGCTGGCCGGGGCGTTTGGGTTGCAGGTTTTGCTGGAAATCGCCGGCGCGCTGCGCTCCACGAACGGTTCGGAGTGGCAATTCAATTCGTTTCAGACCGTGCCGGCGGTGCTGCAACTATTGTTCGTGGGATGCGCACTGTATTGGATGCTGCGGGGGTGGGGCACGGATTTAGTGGAGGCGCGTCGCAAGTTGCGATGGATTTTTTTGCTGATCGTCGGCACTTTCATGTTTTTCGTGATTTTGCTGGAACGCTTGCTCGTCCCCTGGGGCAGCATTGCCATGTTTTACGTGCACATGGTGTTCTCCATCCTGCAATCGATGCTCGCGACTTTCGCGCTCTTCACGACGTTTCGAGCGGACGATCCGATCTATATCGATCCCTTCCGTGACGAAAAGGCCGTCGCGCCGCGCGTCGCACCGAAAGGCGTGTCGGCGGCCGTCGGCGCCGATGACGCGGCGATTACCGCGCTGCAGCGCGCTTTTCTTGAACAGCACGTGTATCGCGATGGCGACCTTACCGTTGCCTCTCTGGCGTTGAAGCTGGCCATGCCGGAGTATCGGCTCCGCAAGCTCATCCATGAAAAACTGGGCTACCGTAATTTCAATGCTCTGTTGCACGACTATCGAATCGCGGAAGCGTGCAGACATTTCGCCGACCCGACCAAGAACGCTCTGCCGATCCTGACCATCGCGCTAACCGTGGGCTACAACTCGATCAATCCTTTCAATCGGGCCTTTAGGGATGCCAAGGCGATGACGCCATCCGCCTTCCGGGCTCAGGCGCAAGCGGACAGACTGCCCCTTCCGAGCAATCAGCTCTCACCGAATCCTGAAAACTAGCGTCGTTTTCTAAAATCGACCAGCGGCTGCGCTTTTCGACGCGACCTGGGACGGCGACGGCCGTTACCTTTTGGCACACGCATGGCGTGACCAAGGGCTAATCCCGCATGAATTCGGCAATTCGACTCGGCAGCATCGTCAAGATTTATAAGCGCGGCAACCAAAAGATAGAGGTGCTGCACGGCCTCAGCCTTGAGATAGGGAAGGGCGAGTTTGTTTCGATCATGGGTCCGTCCGGATCCGGAAAGACCACCCTGCTCAATCTCATCGCCGGGCTCGACACGCCGACTTCGGGGGAACTGGTCGTGGCGGACAAGCGCATCGATCAGCTGTCGAGGGCGGAGCGCTCGGCTTGGCGGGCACGAAATATCGGTTTCGTGTTCCAGTTTTACCACTTGCTTCCCGTGCTCACTGCGGGTCGCAATGTGGAGGTGCCGTTGCTGCTAACGCGGTTGACCGCGGCGCAACGACGAGCGCGCGTCGCGGCGGCGCTGCAGCTGGTCGGGCTCGCCGATCGGTCCGAACATAAGCCGTGCGAACTGTCCGGCGGCCAGCAACAACGGGTTTCAATTGCGCGCGCCTTGGTCGCCGACCCGTCGATTTTTGTCTGCGACGAACCCACCGGCGACTTGGACCGCGAAACTGCCGAGGGGATTTTGCAACTGCTGCAAATGCTGAATCGCGATCAGGGCAAGACCATCATCATGGTCACACACGATCCGCTTGCCGCCAATCACGCCACGCGCCAGGTCTACTTGGACAAGGGTCTCCTGGTGGTCAGCGCCGCGAGGGCGGCATGAAGTACCTCCTGCTGGTCTGGGCAGGCCTGTGGCGCAAGAAAGCCCGCACGATACTCACGATGGTGTCCATTGTGGTCGCATTCCTGCTCTTTGGCCTCTTACAGGGCATCAATCAGGGCATGAATACGGTATTTCAAAGGCTCAATGTCGACCGGCTCTACGTCCAGAGCCGCATCAGCATGAGCGATGGACTGCCGATCGCATATCTCGAAAAGATCAGGTCTGTGCCGGGCGTGCGTGCCGTAACGCATTGGAGCTTCTTTGGCGGGTTCTATCAAAACACGCAAAATACTCTGCCTGTATTCGCGATCGATGCCTCGACGCAGTTTGCGGTATATCCCAAGATAAAAATACCCGACGCTCAGGTCTCGGCGATGCAGCGCACCCGTGCCGGCGCCGTCGTTGGTGCCGAGATTGCGCTCAAGTACGGCTGGAAAATCGGCGACCGGATCCCGCTCCGGACTTCGATCTGGAACAAGAAAGACGGCAGCGACACCTACCCGGTCGACGTGGTCGGCATCATGGACATCTCTGCCTACAACGCAGGGTCATTTCCCGCGTTCTACATCAACTACGACTATCTGGACGAAGCACGCGCCTTCGGCAACGGTAGCGTTCTTTACTACATCGTGAGCATCGAGGATCCGCGTCGCGGTCAGGAAATAGCCGCCAAGATCGATGCCTTGTTTGCCAACTCGAGCGATGAAACGACCACTCAAACCGAGCAGGTCTTTGCTCAATCGCAGATAAAGCAGGTCGGCGACATCAATTTGATCGCCAACTCGATCGTCGGCGCGGCGTTGTTCACATTACTGTTCTTGACAGGCAACACCATGAGGCAATCTGTGCGTGAGCGTATCCCAGAATTGGCGGTATTGAAGACGCTCGGCTTTTCGGACAACAAAGTGCTGATGCTGATTCTGTTGGAAGCCGTGCTCCTGTGCGTCGTGGCAGCAGTGATCGGGCTGGCATTGGCGCGAATTGCCTTTAGCTTCATGGGCTCTTTATTTGGTGCCTTGTCCCCGCCCGCGTTGGTGATCGAAATGGGATTGGGGATCGCCATCCTGTTGGCCGCCGCGAGCGGGCTGCCACCGGCATGGCGAACCACACGAATCAACATCGTCGACGCCTTGGCTCGGCGATAGGTCCCGCGTGAGCCACATTCGTCAAATTCTTGCCGTCGTTGCCATGAATTTGCGCAGCCTGCCGCAGCGACTGGGTCCTTCGTTCGTGATTATCATCGGTAGCGCCGGAGTGGTCGCTGTGCTGGTGGCGGTCCTGGCCATGGCGGCCGGCATGGCTACCACGCTGCAGGGAACCGGCCATGATGACCGCGCCATTGTCTTGCGCAACGGCTCCGCGTCGGAATCCGGCAGCGCCCTGGCGCGCAGCGCGGCGCGAATCATTTCGGACGCCCCGGGGATCAAACATGACGCTGCCGGCAATCCCTTGGTGAGCGCCGAGCCTCTGCGCTTGCTCAAATTGTTCAGACGCGGTGATGCTACCGAGGTGACCGCAGTACTTCGCGGCCTCGGTGCCCAGGCGCTTCGCGTCCGCCCCGAATTGAAGATCGTCGAAGGGCGAATGTTTCAACCGTCGGTCAACGAGATCATCGTCGGCAAAGCGGCCAAGGCTCAATACCGGAGCACCGAAATCGGCAGCCGCATCGCGACCAGGACGGCCAGCTGGGTCGTGGTTGGAACCTTCACGAGCAACGGTGATGCGCACGAGTCGGAATTGATGGCCGCTGCGGATACAGTGATGTCCTCGGACAACGGTTCGACCTACGCGAGCGTTACGGCGTTGCTGCAGACACCGGACTCGCTGCGCACATTGAGGGATTCGCTGGTGGGTAATCCAGCACTGCGCGTGGACGTCACCCCCGAGCGCGACTACTTCGCGCGGCAATCGAACACCGTGAGCCGGTTACTGTCGGTCCTTGTTTATGTGGTCGGTTCCATCATGGGGCTCGGCGCCATCTGTGCTGCGTTGAATACGATGTACTCGGCAGTGAGTACTCGGACAACGGAGATCGCGACTTTACGCGCCCTGGGCTTTGGCTCGGCACCGATCGTTGTGTCGGTATTGATCGAAGCGCTCCTTTTGGCTGTGGCAGGCGGCATTCTCGGCGCCGGTGCGGCATGGCTGTTCTTCAATGGGCGCACGGTCACAACGACACAAGGTTCTGCCTACGCACAATTGATTTTCGATATGAGTGTAACGCTGCAGCTGGCCCTCATCGGCGTCGCGGTGTCCAGCATCGTTGGCTTTGTCGGCGGCCTATTCCCTGCCATTCGCGCCGCGCGCATGCCCATCGCAACGGCGTTAAGCGCGCCCTGACTCTTTTTTCGACTTGGTGCGGCTCCGCCTGGCAGGTCATACTAGGGGCGCTCTTCAAGATGGGATGCAGGTGAGTGCTGTAATGAGGAACCTGTTTGGCTTGGGCGTCCTGCTGGCGCTGACATTGATGACCGGCCGGGTCTCAGCGCAAAGCACCCAGTGGGATGGCTTCTATCTGGGTGCCAGTCTCGGTGGTGAGAACTCAAACGTTTGCAGCACCTCAACCTTAACGGGATTGAACATCGACCCGACGACCACGACCTTCAGTCGCTGCAGCAGCGGCGGCCTGGTGGGCGGATTGCAATTTGGCGAAAACTTTCAGACCAAACGCTTGGTATTTGGGCTCGGCGCGGATTTGGTGTTCTCGGAAGCCAAGAGTAATAGTTCGACCATGGACCTGACGGGCGTCGCGCCGCCGCCCGGCACGTACTCTCTTTCGGGTAAAACGGGCCCAAAAGACTTCGCCATCATCGGCGGTCGGATCGGCTACGGGGGTACCCTGGTGTTCCCCTACGTCAGGGCGGGTGCCGTCATCACCACGGGATCGCAGAGCAGTACGCTCGCCTACATTCCTGCAGGCACCACCGCGCCCAATGCCTCATTTGGCGCCGGCAAGAATTTCAATTCCACCGGGTGGGCTGCGGGCGCCGGCGCGGAAATTGGCTTGAACGGAGCATGGTCCATTTCGGCCGAATACTTGCACCTGAGTCTCGGGCAGGGCTCGTCGGCCACGACGACTTGCTCAGGCGCTGCCGCCGCCTGCGCGCCGTTCGCTGGCGTGTCCCTCGACACGACCCGCACTGGCTTCACCGCCAATGTCATCCGCATCGGAATCAATTATTGGTTTAATTATTGGGACAAGCCCTGAGAGATCCGCGGATGGACGGGCAGCCCGCGCGGTGAATCGAATTCCGCTTTAGATCGCGAACACCAGCAGCGCAGCGGTGAGCAAGGCCATGGCCAAAAGTAGGGTGTTGTGGCTCCAACGGGCAACTGTCGCAAACATGATAAATCTCCAGTCTCTTAAAAGGCACGTCCGCACAAAGCGGCGGTACGGGTTTCGATATGGGGGCGCATCCTGGCATTTCCAGCTCTAAAAAGAGCGCACCAGCTCTCAAAACACGCATTTTCTGCAGGAAATACCCCGGTTTAGGGAAGTTTTTGCCCGGCGCGGTGGGGTAACGCCAAAGCGCGAACGCGCCGCCCGAAAGGCTGCATTTTTCATCGATTCCGGGGCCGCCTCGATACGCGCGCGCGTTTGCGGTAGGCTTGAGCCTATGAGTGCAACCCCGGGTGGGATGGGCGAGCTACAGGCGTTTTTAAACGCCCACCCTCGGCGCCACTATCGGCAAGGCGTCGGCGCCATCCCGATCAAGGCGATTCGCCCCAGTTTGAAGCCGGCGCGGAGCGAGTCCCGGCCGGAGTTACTCGAAGAACTCGTCGCCTCGATCACGGCCACGGGCCTCATCCAACCCCTCATCGTGCGGCCGGTCCCCGGTTTTCCGCATCAGTTCGAAGTCGTGGCGGGCGAGCGCCGCTTGAAGGCAGCGCAACTGGCGGGACTGACCGAGGTCCCGGCGATCATTCGCGATTTCAACGATCAGGAAGCGCTCGCCATTTCGCTGATCGAGAACATCCAGCGCGAGGAGCTGAGTCCGGCGGACGAGGCGCGGGCGCTCCATCGGCTGATCGAGGAGTTCGCCCTCACGCATGAGCAGGTCGCGCACGCGATCGGCCGCTCGCGTGCGGCGGTGACCAACCTGCTGCGGCTGCTCGACCTGCCTGCCAAGGTGACGACCATGCTGGAGACGCGCGCGATCAGCATGGGACACGCGCGTGCGTTGCTGGCGCTTCCGGACGACGCGGAGCGCGTGCGCGTGGCCCAGCTGATTGCAACGCGTGAGTGGAGCGTGCGCGACACCGAGTCGCACGTACGCAAGGCGATCGGACACGGCGGGCGCGCGCCCGCGACGCCTCCCTTGCTCGCGGCGGTCAGCGAAGTGATGCGCGCCCCCGGCCTGCGCGTCGAACTGCATCAGCGCACCGACGGCACGGGCAAGATCGTGATCGAATTCGACGATGCGCCGGCGCGCGACGCGGCGCTCGAGCGGCTCCGAACCCTCGATCCCTAGGAGTTCACCCTGCCCGGCCTGATTCGCGGCGCCTTCCGGCCGCTGGCCGCAATCCGCCGGCGATCCCTTGTTGAAGTATTGCTGTGGTATAGAAGTGATGAGTGCTGTCTGGAGTGGTGGTTATGACGAAAGTTTCCCGCGGAGTCGGTCCCAGCTATCCCCAAGTCGTGACTCTCATGGGTGCGACGGGTGATCTGTCGCGGCGCAAGCTGTTGCCGGGACTTTTCCATTTGGTCAGCGCGGGATTCATCCCCGGTTGCAAGATCATCGGCGTGTCGCTCGAGCCCTTGGATTCCGACGCGTTTCGCGAGCAGGCGCGCCAAGCCGTGGCCGAATTCTCCACTCGCAAGGTCGACGAGGCGGACTGGAAGGCATTCTCGCAAAACTTGAGTTATGTGCCGCTGACCGCGGGCCCGGCTGCGCTCAAGGCCGCCGTCGCGGAAGCGGAGCGCTCCTTGGGTCAAGAGAGCCGCCGACTGCACTACCTGAGCATCCCGCCGAACGCGGCTCTCTCGGCGGTCCGCCTCCTGGGCGAGGCCGACATTGTGGAGCGATCGCGCGTCATCATGGAAAAACCCTTCGGCACCGACTTGGCCAGCGCCGTGCTGCTCAATGCCAAGTTGCACGAAGTGTTCAGCGAGGAACAAATTTTCCGGATCGATCACTTTCTCGGCAAAGAGCCGGCGCAGAACATTCTCGCCTTCCGCTTTGCCAACGGCTTGTTCGAGCCGATCTGGAATCGGAATTTCGTCTCGCACGTGCAAATCGACGTACCCGAAACCTTGGGGCTGGGGAAGCGCTCCGGTTTCTACGAGGCGACCGGCGCCTATCGGGACATGGTGGTCACGCACTTATTTCAGATCCTGGGCTTCATGGCCATGGAGCCGCCGACGGCACTGGAGCCCGCGCCCATCAGCGAAGAGAAAAACAAGGTGTTTCGCAGCATGCTGCCGATCAAACCGGAAGACGTGGTGCGCGGCCAGTACATCGGTTACCGCTCGGAACAGGGTGTTGCCGCGGACTCGGATACCGAGACCTTTATTGCATTGAAATGCACCATCGACAACTGGCGCTGGGCCGGTGTGCCGTTTTTTCTGCGTACCGGCAAACGCCTCGCGGAGGGGCAGCGAATCATTTCGATCGCCTTTCGCGAACCGCCCAAGAGCATGTTTCCCGCGGGCTCAGGTATCGGCGAGCAGGGACCGGATCATTTGACTTTCGATCTGGCCGATGCGGCAAAACTGTCGCTGTCGTTCTATGGCAAGCGTCCGGGCCCCGGCATGCGGCTGGATAAACTCAGCCTGCAGTTCGCCATGCATGACACCACTCATATCGGCGATGTGCTGGAAGCCTATGAGCGGCTTATCTTGGACGCCATGCGCGGCGATCGAACCCTGTTCACCACCGCCGATGGCATCGAGCGGCTCTGGGAAGTCTCCTCGGCATTGCTGGAAGCGCCGCCGCCGGTGCGTAGTTATGCCCCGGGATCGTGGGGGCCGAATGCGATTCATCAGCTCATCGCCCCGTTCGCCTGGCGGTTGCCGTTCGAGCGTGCTTGGCGCGATCCGGACGGAACGGCCAGCTAATCGGCGGCGCCGCACGCAGCTAAGTCACGAATTTTTTTATCGCATGCTTAAGCATCCCTTAAGGCGTTGCGCCTACCATGGTTGCCCTTGCCGCTTTTGGAGTACGGAGACGCTATGATCGATTCTGCCTCTCGGCGCGCGCCCGCGCGCGCAGTGATTCTGGGTCTAACGGCCTTCGCCGGCGCCACCGCCTTCGCCGCCGCGCCGAAAGCGCCGGCACCCGCGCCGAAAGCGCCCGCGGCCGCCCAACAGATCCGCAGCATCGAGGGTGTCACCGAGTATCGCTTGGCGAACGGCTTGCAGGTTCTGCTCTATCCCGATCAATCGAGCAGCACCGTCAGTATCAATGTGACTTACAAAGTCGGGTCGCGTCATGAGAGCTACGGCGAGACCGGCATGGCGCACCTCTTGGAGCACATGAATTTCAAGGGCACGCCGACCCACCTGAAGATCATGGACGAATTGAGCAGCCGCGGCGCTCGCGCCAACGCCACCACGGCCTACGATCGGACCAACTATTTCGAAACGCTTCCGGCGACCACGGCGAATCTTGAATGGGCCTTGGGTTTGGAAGCGGATCGCATGACCCATTCCTTGATTGCCAAGAAAGATCTCGACACCGAAATGACCGTGGTGCGCAATGAGTTCGAAATGGGCGAGAACAATCCCGCGCACGTCTTGAGCGAGCGCGTGCTGGAAACGGCCTATCTGTGGCACAACTATGGTCATCCGACCATCGGCGCGCGCGCGGACATCGAGGGCGTGCCCATTGAGCGGCTGCAGAAGTTCTACCACACCTACTATCAGCCGGATAACGCGACATTGATCGTCACCGGCAAGTTCGACCAAAAGGCGACGCTGGCCTACATCGAGAAAGTATTCGGCGTCATTCCGAAGCCCACGCGCATCCTGCCGAATCTCTATACCGCGGAGCCGCCCCAGGACGGCATGCGCGAAGTCACGCTGCGGCGCTCGGGCAGCCAGCAAGTGCTCGAGGAGGCTTTTCACGTACCGGCGGACGCGCATCCGGACGCGGCGTCTTTGAGCCTGTTGACCTCGCTCTTGAATGAACGGCCGGCAGGGCTCCTTTATAAACGCCTGGTGGAGACCAAGCTGGCCGTGTCGGCTTCCGTTGATTTGGAAGCCATGTACGACCCGGGATTCCTAATGATCTCGGTTATCGTGCCGAAGGATGGCGATCTGGCCGCGGTTCGCCGCGAGCTCGGCGCCATCCTGCAAACCCTTCGCACCCAGGATTTTCCTCAAGACGAACTCGAACGGGTTCGCAGTGATCAATACAACGCTTACGAGCGGCTCTTGAATTCATCGCCCGATATGGCGAGTAATTTGAGCGAGAACGTCGCGGTGGGCGATTGGCGTCTGTTGTTCTGGGATCGCGATCTTCTGAAGAAAGTGACCGTTGCCGACGTCAAGCGCGTCGCCAACACCTATCTCATCGATTCGAACCTCACCGTCGGAACCTTTATCCCGGACGACAAGCCGTTGCGCGCGGTCATTACCCCCGCGCCCAAAGTGGACGCCTTGCTGGCGGGCTATACGGGTCAGGCCGCCGTCGCCGAGGGCGAACATTTCGACGCCACGCCAAAAAATATCGAGGCGCGCACCCAGCGCGGCATGGCGGGCTCGATCAAAACCGCGTTTCTGGTGAAGAAAACCAAGGGTGATCGTGTCAGCGGAGTCATCGACCTGCATTTTGGCAGCGTCGACGCGCTCAAGAACAAGGCCGAAATCGGTCAATACACCGCCGCGCTGCTGATGCGCGGCACGCAACTGCAC
>Ga0209169_10000571_pt1 | contig 22373 bp, 20 predicted proteins | sample HubBroMetageWRM4_FD_188346 | JGI IMG/M metagenome (GOLD analysis project Ga0209169, IMG submission 188346) | Warmed soil microbial communities from the Hubbard Brook experimental Forest, New Hampshire - Hubbard Brook CCASE Soil Metagenome WRM 4... | ecosystem: Environmental > Terrestrial > Soil...
CGAAAAGCTTGAAGTGGAAGCGGGCCTGTTGTTCCAGGAGCTCAAGCGCACACAGCGCGAGATCATCCAGGGCGACATGGACGCGGAGCACGCCAAGCGAGAACTCATCGAAGCGAACTTGAGGCTGGTGGTCTCGATTGCGAAAAAATATACCAATCGCGGATTGCAGTTCCTTGACCTGATTCAGGAAGGCAACATCGGCCTGATGAAAGCGGTCGACAAGTTCGAATATCGCCGCGGGTATAAGTTTTCGACTTATGCCACGTGGTGGATTCGGCAGGCAATTACTCGTGCCATTGCTGATCAGGCGCGTACGATTCGTATCCCCGTACACATGATCGAAACGATCAACAAGCTGATCCGCACGTCGCGGCAGCTGGTGCAGGAACTGGGACGCGAACCTACTTCGGAAGAAATCGCTAAGCGGATGGATATTCCGGTGGCGAAGGTTCGGAAAGTGCTGAAGATTGCGCAAGAGCCGATCTCCCTTGAAACGCCGATTGGCGAAGAGGAAGATTCGCACTTGGGCGATTTCATCGAAGACCGGGCAGTGGTTTCTCCGGCCGAAGCTGTTATCAACGTCAACCTCAAAGACCAAACTTCGCAGGTGCTGCGTACGCTGACACCGCGCGAAGAGAAGGTCATAAAGATGCGCTTTGGGCTGGAAGACGGTTCAGAGCACACGCTGGAAGAAGTCGGACAATCGTTTGCGGTCACACGCGAACGCATCCGGCAGATTGAGGCCAAAGCGCTGAGAAAATTGCGGCATCCATCGCGGTCGCGGAAGTTGCGAGCGTTTATGGATGGAGTAAGGGATTAGGGTAGAGGTCAGAGGTTAGATTTGCAGAAATGGGCGCGAGCGATCGCGCCCACTTTTTTATTGCCTACGACCGTTTGCTCGATCTGACATTTTTTCATGCCGGCTCCTCCGGCTCCCGCCAAATATCGCCTTTACGCCCCCCCAGATATTCATCACAAATTCATTGTTCACCCGTCACCGCGTTCAAATTCTGGTTGCACAACAATTGGTGCATGAATGCGGGATTCGGATTGGTTCGGGATTTTGGGTCGGAGTATTTGTTGCGGAGACTGGAGGCGTATGAGATAGGGCCGGAAGCGGTTGAGGCGGCGCGGAATCTGTTTCCGGTTTTGCAGGAGTGGGCGGGGCCGCATCTGGTGGGTATCTGCTTGTCGGGGTCTTATGCGAAAAAGACGGCCACTTGCTTGGGGACGGATGTAGACGTGTTTGTCTCTTTGAATGATATCCAAGGACAGAGCATAAAGGACATTTTCTGGGAGTTGTTTCATTGGCTGGCGCGTCGTGGCTTGCGTCCACAGGCACAGAATGTTTCGCTGCGATTGGAAAGGCGTGGGATTGCGATCGACGTAGTTCCTGGGCGGCTTCGCCCTTCTGGCGGAAGTGCCCCAGAGGCGCCGTTCTCGAAAGACATTCGAAGCAGGGCAGGATTACCCGAATCATCCTCATACCCTCCAGAAGGTGATCACACACTCTATTGGCGAAAGAAAGATAATTGGGTCCAAACAAATGTCGCAGAACATATTCGGTTGATCAAGGGATCGGGACGGACACAGGAAATTCGGGCACTGAAGATCTGGCGGGAACGACAACGATTGAATTTCTCTTCATTCTACCTGGAGCTTACGGTGATCAAATGCCTGCGCGGCCTAAGAAGCACGCGGCTCGGGCCGGACGGTCTAGGACTGGAGGGTAACGTCCGGCGGGTACTTCGTTATCTGGCGGATGATTTCACTCAGGCACTGGTCGTGGACCCGTGCAATCCCAATAACGTGATCTCGGATGATTACGGAGCGGAGGAGAAGCGCGTGATCGCTACAGCGGCGCGAAAGGCACTGGGCATGCGCCGATTGGAGCAGATTGTTTGGTAGAGCATGGGAAAGGTATCTCTCTTCAATGATTGCTGCGCATTGTTGCGCAAGGTATGAAACTTTTTGCTAAGAGATGCCGCCCGAAAATCGCGGCCGAGAGCATCCGCGGCACAAAATCGCCTGTGACACACCCTGATAGAATCTTAGTATCTTCATGGAAGCCTCTCGCATCCGCAATTTTGCGATTATTGCGCATATTGATCATGGGAAATCCACGTTGGCCGACCGGCTGCTGGAGCTGACCGGGTCGCTGGCCATGCGCGAAATGCAGGCGCAGGTTCTGGATTCCATGGACTTGGAGCGGGAGCGCGGGATCACCATCAAGGCCCATGCCGTACGCATGTTGTATCCGGCGTCCGATGGGCAGATTTATCAACTCAACCTGATCGATACTCCTGGACACGTCGATTTCTCTTATGAGGTTTCGCGTTCGCTGGCGGCGTGCGAGGGCGCGCTATTGGTGGTCGATGCTTCGCAGGGCGTAGAAGCGCAGACGCTGGCGAACTCATACCTGGCAATTAATCACGGGCTAGAAATTATTCCGGTAATCAACAAGATCGACCTACAGAGCGCCGATATTCCGCGCACTAAGGAAATGATTGAGAGTGCGGTCGGGCTGGATGCGTCGGACGCGTTACTGATCAGCGCTAAGACGGGACAGGGTGTGCCGGATGTGCTAGAGGCAATCGTGAAGCGCGTTCCGCCGCCGAAAGGCTCGCCGGAGCGCCATCTTCAGGCACTCTTGTTTGATTCCTGGTTCGATCCTTATCGTGGTGTTGTGGTTCTGGCACGCGTGTTCGAGGGACGGTTGCACAAGGGGCAGAAGATCCGCTTATGGTCGAACGGTCGCGTCTTTCAGGTGGAAACTTTGGGCGTTCTTACGCCTAAACCAGCGGAAGTTGACGAACTGGTTGCGGGTGAAGTTGGATTCATAATCGCGAATATCAAGAATGTTGCCGATACGAAGATCGGCGACACCATCACCGACGATGACCGGCCGGCGATCGAGCCCTTGCCAGGATTTGAAGAAATCAAGCCCATGGTTTTTGCCGGACTATACACCGTGGATGCGCACGAACATACCCAGCTGCGCGAGGCGTTGGAAAAATTGAAGCTGAACGATTCGTCGTTCTTCTTTGAGCCAGAGAGTTCCGTGGCGCTTGGATTCGGCTTCCGATGCGGCTTTCTAGGGCTCCTGCACATGGAGATTATCCAAGAGCGTCTGGAGCGGGAATACAATCTTGACCTGATCACGACGGCTCCGGGAGTGCGCTATCAGATTACGAAAACCGACGGCTCAGTGATCGAGGTCGATAATCCGTCGCGCTGGCCCGACGTGAGCGAGATTGCCAAAGTGGAAGAGCCGGTGATTCTGGCCGTGATTTTGACCAACGAAGAATATGTCGGCGGCATCCTAAAGCTGGTCGAGGAGAAGCGCGGGAAGCAGAAGAGTTTTGAATATGTCAGCGCCTCGCGGGTCATGCTGCAGTATGAGTTGCCCCTGAATGAGATTGTGCTCGATTTTTACGATCGGCTTAAGTCCGTGTCGCGCGGATATGCTTCGCTCGACTATCACCTTTCGGGCAACTGGACCTCGCCCATGGCCAAGCTCGACATCATGGTGGCGGGCGAGCCGGTGGATGCGTTGTCCACCATCATTCATCGCGACTTTGCTTATGATCGCGGGCGGCTGCTGGCCGCGAAGATGAAGGAACTGATTCCTCGGCAGATGTTTGAAGTCGCGATTCAGGCGGCCATTGGGGCCAAGATCATTGCTCGTGAGACTGTACCCGCGATCCGCAAGAACGTGATTGCCAAGTGCTACGGCGGCGATATTTCGCGCAAACGCAAATTGCTGGAGAAACAAAAAGAAGGTAAGAAGCGGATGAAGCGCATCGGTCGCGTCGATATTCCTCAGGAAGCTTTTCTGGCGGTGTTGAAGGTGGGCGAGGGCAGCAATTAACGCATCTTGCGAACAAGCACCGGCGGAGGTTATATGTCACACGTCAGAACGATCGCCATATTAGTTGCGGCTTGCACAGCAATTACGTTCGCTCAATCTAGCTCTCCAGCTCCATCGGACGTTCCTGCCAGACAAGCTCAGCCCTCCCGTCCGGACGCTGTTCGCGTTTCGACCGGAGTAATGCTTGGATTGGTCGAACACAAGACGATGCCCGTATATCCCGACGAAGCGATGAAGAAGGGAGTTCAAGGCAACGTGGTGTTTAAGGTTGAAGTCGATGAAGCCGGAAAGCTCGCATCCATCGCACTGGTCGAAGGCGACCCACTGCTCGTAGCCGCCAGCAAAGATTCCCTGCAAACATTCCGTTTTCACCCTTACCTGGTCAATGGAACTCCGGCCAGAGTTCGGAGCCAACTGGGATTTCACTTCTCGACAGAAAAAACTGCCGACGGTGCGAGTGGGCATGTGGAATGCATGGCATCAATTCCTAACCGACCGTAAGCGCGATTGGTTTCACGGTTACTTCTTTCTCGCGAGTCATTATCTTTGTGACAAAAAGGGTGGGCACGCCCACCCTTGATTTCGCCCTAAAATCTGAAATCTTGCTCGGCTATTGAATGTTTCCGCCAACGGTTGCGCCGCTGTTGGTCTCCGCCATCAGCAGTTCTTTGTTTTCGTTGACTGCGTATGTCGCAAAATCCATTGTGGCAAACCCCGTCGGTGCGATGGTGAGTGTTCCGATGCAGCTGGATGCTTGGGTGTAGCTGCCGGTGACAGGAACCGCCGTGTCGATTGTTCCTTTCGTGCTGACATTGATCGTGCCGGTGACTGATCCCTTGCCGTTCAACACTAGTTGCCCAACGTAACCGACGGCTTCGCCATTGTCGGCTCCGAAAGCACTGAAGGCATAAGTTTTTGACGTGCCGCTCAGACCACAAGTGGCCGTATCCAACGGCTGTATGAAGCCAACGATCGTTGTACCAGAGTCCGTCTCGATCGCCTGCACAGCCTTGTTGCTGTTATCGAGAGTGAAGCTGTAGTTATAGGTGGCGGAGCCCTCTTTGTAGGTAAGGGTGCCTGTACAGCCTTTGGCAAAAGCGTAGGTGCCTGAAATCGCGGCAGTTTCCACGGTTCCGTCTAAGCTGTGCGTGATCGTTCCCGTGATGGTTCCGGTTCCGGCGGAGGTAACTTGGCCCATGTTCGCCACGGGTTTGGAACTGTCGAATCCACTGGTGAAAAATCCGTAAACGCCTTTGAAGGTGGCATTAGTGCAAGTTGCGGCGGAGGCTGAACCGACCGCGGCCATCGTACTGAATATCAAGATGGCAACTCCGGAGACAGCTAAATTGCATATAGTCCTGTTGGTAGTCTTTTTACAAAATCGCATTTTTCCTCCACTTGTATTGTGTTTATTGAAATTCTTAAAGTTACCTAGGAGCTGCAACTTAAAAACATTGTCGCCGGTCGTTTTTCTTCGGGGAGGGTTTAGGAATTCGCCAGCGGGTGAACAGTCGAGTATTCTGTCCTCTGTGTATAGACCGGGTCAAGATGAAATTATTTGCGTTACGACATTGGATGATTCACCCTCACCGGACTTTTTGTAGCTCCATAAGGACCCGGAGCACGTCGTAACCCCCAGTCTGCCCGTCATTTGACGACTGAGGAAAGCCCGCGTCGCGCAGCCGATGCAGCTACAACCTTTTGGATTATGTGCAAATCTCACTTTTTGTGACGAAAGTACTGATTCGCAAGCGGTTCTCCCGATTGATCTCTGCCCGAGAGTTAACCAACTTAGAAACATAGCTTTAGAAACGCCACGGCGATGCCGAAATCTCTCAACCGGATGGTCGGTAACACCTGATTCTGAAACCTATCCTTCGCATCCACAAACTTTTCCACAGGGTGGAGGTGTCTCGGGGTCGGGTTCTACTACCGCGGATAGGCACCATGGATGAGAGCAGGCTCTTACCACTGCCGTGGCGGATTTCTCAAGAGAGGCGTTCCCTATTCACTCGGTTCGTTGTTGCCCTCGAGCATATTCGCGAAACGCGTCGAATTATGCAGGAAGGCGAGATTGAACTTGCCGATGGGGCCATTCCGCTGCTTGGCAATGATGATTTCGGCACGCCCTTTGAGGTCGAGGTCGTCCTGCTTATAGACCTCTTCGCGGAAGATGAACATAACCAGGTCGGCATCCTGCTCGATAGAGCCCGATTCACGCAGGTCGGAGAGCTGCGGACGATGATCACCTCCGCGACTTTCGGGAGCACGGCTGAGCTGCGACAAAGCCACGACGGGCACGCCGAGCTCTTTGGCAATGGCTTTCAGTCCGCGCGAGATTGAGGAGACTTCCTGGGTGCGGTTTTCGAAACGCTTGCTGCCTCCGGACATGAGTTGAAGATAGTCGACTACGAGGAGATCGAGGCGTCCCTGCGATTGCTTCAGGCGGCGCGCCTTGGCTCTCATCTCGCTTAGAGAAATGCCCGGCGTGTCGTCGATGAAGATTGGCGCGTTAGAGAGCTCCTCCATGGCGCGAACGATTTTCTTCATGTCGTCGCCCCAAAGCGAACCTGTACGCAGCTTCTGTGCATCTACAATGGCGCGAGAACACAGCAGCCGTTGCAGCAAGGCCTCGCTCGACATTTCGAGCGAGAAGACGCCAACCACCTTGCCATCGTCGATGGCGGCGTTCTCAGCGATGTTCATGGCGAACGCAGTCTTGCCCATGGACGGACGAGCCGCAATAATCACCAGATCGGCCTTCTGGAAGCCGCTAGTCATCTCGTCAAGATCGCTGTAGTGCGTGGCGAGCCCGGTGATGCGCTGTCCGCGTTGCAGCAAGGCGTCGACCGAACCGAAGGAATTTCGGACAATCTCCTTGATGCCCTGAAAACCTCTGCCAATGCGCTTCTCTGAGAGCTGGAAGACGGCGGCCTCAGCTTCGTTGAGAATTTCGTCAGCCGGATCGGCTTGCTCGCTGGCTCTGGCGATAGCGGCATTCGCGACGCTGATCAATCCACGGAGAATAGATTTGTCGCGAACAATTCTGACGTAATGTTCGATCGACGGGCGGTCGGGGACGCCATCAAGCAGGCCAGAAATGTAGCCTACATCGCCTACGGCTTGCAGATCTTTCTTTTGATCCAGCTCTTCGACCAGCGTGATGATGTCGATGGGCCGTGACGACTCGGCCAGGTCCATCATGCGCGAGTAGATGCGACGGTGCGAATCGATGGAGAAATCTTCAGGCTTCAGGTGCTCGGCGGCATCGTTGAAGGCGTGATTGTCGAGCAGGACAGCTCCGAGAATGGAGCGCTCAGCTTCGATGTTCGACGGCAAACGGCCGATGCTGGTTTCTAAAGTCGCCACGATGTTTAGGTGAGTGCGTTGCATCGTAACCTTTAATCCGGCTGTGCGAACATGAGGACGGCGATGGAAAACGCGTCCACAATTAATTTATTTTCGACAGTTCCGGTCTCCACTACTCGGTGCTTGGTGAGAAGTATGCCATAGGGCGAATAAAAAGCAAATATCTGATGGGAGTCGGCAAAGGCCGACCGCAGAGGGCACAGGGGTTCACGGAGGAAAGCACGCGGGGGATGTCAAAAAAAACAAATGCGGCTCGGGCCAGCCACCCAAGCCGCATTGTTATCGCGGACGTTCTGACTGCCGTCTTTCACTTTCGCGAAAGATCATCGCGCAACCACACTCCGAAGAGTGTTATGCATCGATGCTCGCCTGAGGCTTGCGCTTCAGGGTTACGATTCAACGCTTCGATCCTTCTTGGAAGAAGAATTTTAGGAGGCCGTTAAGCCCGGGCACCGGCGCACTGGACATGCGTCGAATTTCCCCCGATGACTCACTCTCGAAAATCACCGGCAACGCTAAACCTTTGTTCGGTACAGATTCAGAACGTCTCACGCTTTTGACTGTAGGCACTTTGCGGGAGTGGAGAAATTAACGCAACGGCAAAGTGGAGCTGCGTTGTGTAAAAACTGTGGAGTGGAGAAACTTCCTGTGGAAAGGAAAGGAAAAGTGTATTTTTATTCGCGCAGCGCGCAGCGGCGGAGCCGGCGAGCCGTACAATACCTGCGATGATTGCTCATCTGCGCGGAACCTTGCTGGCTAAACATCCGAATCAGGCGATCGTGGAAACTCATGGGGTTGGCTATGACGTTGCCATCAGCGTTCCGACGTTTACCGAAATGCCATTGGCGGGCGCTGAAGTCGCACTGCATATCCATACGCACGTTCGAGAGGATGCGTTGAGTCTTTATGGATTTTTGCGCCTGGCTGAGAAGCAACTGTTCGAAAAGTTGCTGACAGTGAGTGGGATTGGCCCGAAGCTCGCGATCACAATTCTGAGCGGCATGCCAGCGGATGAGATGGTGGGCGCGATTCGAGGAGGCGATCTGGTCCGGCTTACACGTATTCCTGGAATCGGTAAGAAGACGGCCGAGCGCATGGTGCTGGAACTCCGCGACAAGTTGCCGGCAGTGACGGGAGCCTCCGAGGCGAGTGCCACGCCGGCAAGCCCGGTGGAAGAGGATGTAATTTCCGCATTGGTCAATCTGGGCTATCAACGAGCCGCGGCGGATAAAGCGCTGCTGGTGGCGCGGAGTGCGAAAGGTCCAAAGAGTTTTGAGGTACTGTTCCGCGAGGCGCTTCAATCGCTGTCGAAATAACAGTCAAGAGACAAGCGGATGAATCCAGATCAAGCCTGATTTGTCATATTTTAATACTCATGACATTATGATATAATCGTGTCATCTTGTGGAGAGTATGACAAATGGATACGGAAACTCGCCTGCGGGTTAATGAAAATGGACGAGTGGTGATCCCGGCTTCCTTTCGCAAGGCACTGGGGATCAATGCCGGGGATGAAGTGGTGTTACGGATCAAAGATGATGAATTGCGGATCAGCACGGTGAAGCACCGCGTGGAACGCGCGCAGCGGCGCGTCCGGCGCTACATAAAATCCGGACGATCCCTCGCGGATGAGCTCATTGCCGAACGGCGTGAGGCCGCCCAGAGTGAGTAGAGTTGTGCTCGATGCATCAGCGGTCTTGGTTCTGCTCAACAATGAGCCTGGGGCTGAAAAGCTGACTCCGGAGCTGTTGAGCGATGCGACCTGCAGCACACTTAACCTCGCCGAAGTGCAGGCCAAACTTGTAAGCGCTGGTGGCGCACCTGATGAAGCGTGGGAAGACACTCTCAGTTCTATTCGGGAGGCCTCGTCTTTTACGGATGAACACGCGAAAACAGCAGGAAGTCTGGTTACGCAAACTCGTGCATTAGGGCTGTCATTGGGTGATCGAGCCTGCTTGGCGCTTGCACTCGCTCTTAAGGCGCCGGTGTATACCGCCGATCGGTCATGGATGAAGCTGAAATTGGGCGTCAGGATCCATGTGATTCGGTAGGCGAATTTCCGGCTTATTCATCCTGGCGAATTAATTCCCAACGAAGCGCAGATACAGATCGCGATCGGCGCGGCAGGTTTCCGCCATCTCTTTTACTTTTTGCCAGGCGTCTTTTTGGCTGTCATCGCGAATGCGGTCTCTCGTGCGATCCCATTCCTCGAGAAAAGGTTCCATCTGCAAGTGATTGAATACGGTTTTGCCGAACGGATCAATGCCGCTTAGCAGCATGAAATCCGCGTGGCCGGTGGCCGGAACCACTCCGTGCAGCATCACCCATTCGCTGCGTTCGCCGAGATCATCTTCCAGTTTCACAACCAGGGACATGTACCCTCACAAATTGACGCACGCCTAATTAATGCGACAAGTACTGGCCGCAATGTAACACCGGCGCGGCCATTGTCCAAGCTGTTCTGGGGTATCGAAAGTAACCGCCAATTGATGACGTGGTGGGTAGCACAGAGCCTTTGCTCGGTTGGACGACGGGAACGCCCCTAGCTATCGTTTACGCTTCGCCGACATAGGTTCCGTGCTGGAAGTGGTATTGCAGAATCTTCGCGGCTAGCGCTGGGTTCACGCTTTGGCCTTGCGCTTCCACAGAGCGGACTACTTCTCCGCGACAAATGACCTCTGTGGCGGCCAAGCCGGCAATTTCTGCTGGCAGGACGAGACTGATCTCCAGCTGCGCATTAGGGTAGAGCAACTCCTGAGCCTGGAACAGCAATCCTGAGCGACTTATATTTTCGGTTGTGCCGGGGCGCCAGCTTTTTTCACCGAGCGGACGATAGCGCAACGGAAGCTGCAGATTAAAACGACGAGCACGAAATGGTGGGACTTTCTTTTCGATAAGGCTTGAGCCGGTGCTTCGGGATTGCATTGCGACCTCCAGGGGGATGGGCTCGGAATCCAGCACCTCGCGAACCCGGTCTTTCAGCGCGGGAAGGCTAAATGGTTTTTGAAGCAAATTAATGCCGACATCGAGCGTCCCGTCGTGACCAACGGCATTCTCGGTGTAACCCGACATGTAAAGGACGCGGATTTCTGGGAGCAGCTTGGTGATGTGCGTGGCGAGTTCGCGCCCATTCATGCCGGGCATAATGACATCAGTGAGCAGAAGATCGATGACGCCTTTGTGGCCGTCCACGATTTGCAGCGCAGCGGCTCCGTCTTCGGCTTCGAGAATTTTATACCCCTGCGTTTCCAGATACTGGCGGGCGAGACGACGGAGATTGGTTTCATCTTCGACGAGAAGGATGGTCTCTTGCCCATGCCCGGCGCGGGGAAGGCCCAGAGCATCCTGGGCCACGGCGGCTTCTTCGCGGCCATCGACTCGCGGGAAATAGGCGCGGAAGGCGGTACCGCGCTGCGGCTGACTGTCGACAAAAATAAAACCGCCACTCTGTTTCACAATGCCATACACGGTTGAGAGACCCAGGCCAGTGCCCTTCGCGCCCTTGGTAGTGAAGAATGGTTCGAAGATGCGCGTCTGGGTTTCGCTGTCCATTCCAACGCCGGTGTCGCTGATAGCGAGCATGACATAATCGCCTGGGGCGAGCGGAGTGTGCGTACGCGCGAAGCTCTCGTCAAGGGCCACATTGGCGGTCTCGATCGTAAGCTTGCCACCTTGCGGCATGGCGTCGCGACCGTTCACGGCAAGGTTCATGATGACCTGGTCGATCTGTCCGGGATCCGCGCGAACCGCGCCGAGTCCGGGGCCGGGAACCATGACGAGATCGATATCCTCGCCGATCATGCGGGTGAGCATCTTGAGGTTCTCGGCCACCACCTCATTCAGGTCGAGCACCTTGGGAGCCAGCATCTGCTTGCGGCTGAAGGCGAGCAGTTGGCGGGTGAGCGATGTGGCACGCTGCGTCGCGTTGGAGATTTCTTGCGCGGGACCACGCAGACGGGGATCAGGTCCGACACGCTCTAGTAGAAATTCAGCGTAGCCGGAGATGACCATCAGCAGGTTGTTGAAGTCGTGGGCAATGCCGCCGGCCAGGCGGCCGATCGCTTCCATTTTCTGGGCCTGACGGAGTTGCAGCTCCAGCGTGCGAGTCTCAGTAACGTCTTCGATAAAAATCTCGAAACTGCCTCCGTCTTTACCGTTAGGAATCGAACGCCCTGAAATACGCGCCACGATGGCCGCGCCGTCTTTGCGAACGCATTCGGTCGTGAGGTCGTTGAACTCCTTGCGCGAGTGAAAATAGTCGGCGGTTTGAAACCACTGCTGGGCATCGGCGTAGAGGCTTCCCAGATGCTGGCCCTTGAGTTCGTCGGCACTGCCATAGCCGAACATGGCCACCAACGCCGGGTTTGCGTCCTGCAGAATTCCCAGGGCGTTGCAGCGGCAAATGCCGTAAGGTGCGTTCATCACCAGCGAACGAAAATTGCTTTCGGAGCGCCGCAAGCTCTCTTGGGTAGCACGAAGCGCAGCGTTGAACCAGCAGATCAGCAGGGCAACGGCGAAGAACAAGGCGAGATGCGCGATCGCGTTGTGATACTCGCGTGGAGTTTGTCCTCCGGAGAACGAATAATACGCGCTGACGGTGAGTGCGAACGAGGTGGCAGCAAGACCGGGCTTCCATCCCCCGTACCAGGCACTGACCATCACGGCAACAGCGAAGACCACCAGGCGGCTCTCCGCAACGTCGGAGAAAAATAGAGTGGGAATCAGCGCGAGTACCGTGCTGAGGAGAGCAACTCCGTAGCGCAGGATGGGAGCGCGCGCCGGAGCCACGATCAATCTGCGGATGAGGGGGAGTTTCATTCGCATAGACTTATGCTATGCGCGGGCCGCGCGCAGAGCGAGTTACGCTAGTCCACCGCATTTTCCTGGCGGCACAGTGGCCAGAGGTACACCTACCAGACACAACCTGGGGGCGACTTATGTAAAGAGGAGCGAAAGCCTTGACCCTAGCCTAATCTCATATGATGTTTTAGGCAAAACTCGCTGGTACAAAAAGGCGTGCAGGGAACATAGTCGTGCAACATGTCTTGCAACAGAGCCCGCAAACGAAGAAACTAACGGGCATCGCAGCGAATACAAATAAAGGGCGAGAATAACGGTAATGAATATAGGCCTTTTCGGCGGCAGCTTCGATCCTATCCATCGCGGACACCTGGCACTCGCACAGGCAGCTGCCGCTCGCTACTCACTGAAGCAGGTTCTGTTTGTGCCAGCGAATGTTCCTCCACACAAACAGAAACAGCCACTCACACCGTTCATCCATCGTTATGCCATGGTGGCGCTGGCAACTCAGGTTGAACGCGGATTTGTGCCGTCACTACTCGAAGCGCCGGAGTTGTCCGCGGCGGAGCTTCCGTCTGCAGGACGGTCTAAAGCGGGGGTCGCTGCGCTTGATCGCGCGAATTATTCGATCGACACGGTTCGGCGGTTGAAGAAGACTCTGAAAAAATCGGACCGCCTTTTTTTTCTGATTGGAATTGATGCCTTCCGCGACATCGCGAAATGGCGCGAGGCGCGGGCGCTGCTGGGGGAATGCGATTTTGTTGTGGCTAGCCGGCCCGGGTATTCTTTGCGCGATGTGGCGGAGTCGTTGCCCGAAGACTTGCGACCTCCGGCGGCGGTGACTCGTCCATTTCACAAGCAACCGGCTAGAGGTGACCTGGTTCTGCCAGGAGTCACGCTGCACTTGCTGGAAGGTGTTCATCAGAGCGTGTCGGCTACCGCGATTCGGGAAGCTGCGGCGGCGGGCAAGCCGCTGGCCCGATGGCTTGATCCGCAGGTCGCGGATTACGTGCGCAAGCAGGGACTGTACCGCGCAGCGAAGCGGGTTACAATCAATGAGCCCGTATGAAGAAAAAGAACGAGCTCCAACAACAGGTTATTGAAGCCATTCTCGCCTGCCAAGATAAACAAGCTGAAGACGTGACGGTGCTCGAACTGGAAAAAGATTCGGGAGCGTTTACCGACTACTTTGTGATGTGCAGCGGGACCAATTCGCGGCAGATTCAGGCGATTGCCGATGCGGTGGACGAGCGGCTGGAGGCGTTGGGACTGCGTGTGACTCATGCCGAAGGCTACAAGCAGGCCGAGTGGGTTCTGCTCGATTACGTGGATTTCGTGGTCCATATTTTCTCGGAGAAGGCGCGCCAGTTCTATGATCTGGAGCGGTTGTGGAAGTCGGCCAAACGGCTCGACCCAGCGGAATTGATGGCGAAACCGAAATCCCGGAAGCTTGCGACCATGAAAGCTACGACCGCGAATGACGATTCTGCGGCGCCCAAGAAAACGCGGAAAAAGAAAGCCTGAAGTATTCGCCGCAAATTCTATCCTCTAGAATTCTTGTGAAAGTCATTTTGTGAACATCGTCTTGTGAAAATCAAAGTGGCATGGATTGGGAAGACGAAAGAGCCAGCGATTGAGGCTCTGACCGGCGAATACTTGAAACGCATTTCGCGGTTCGCCGACGTGAGCGGCTTGGCCGTGAAAGACGAAGCTGCAATTTTGTCGCTGGCGAGCAGCGATCGGTCGTCGAGTCGGAAAAATAATAGTACTAATAAAGAGCGGCACAAGTTGGTTATCCTCGATTCGCGCGGAAAACAGCTTTCATCCGAAGAGCTGGCCGGGTTTCTGGAACGCGAGCAGATGAATGCAATTCCCCTGATCTTCGCGATAGGTGGTAGCGACGGATTCAGCGATGAAGCTCGACGCAGCGCCGGGTTCACGTTATCCCTGGGAAAAATGACGCTGCCGCATGAGCTGGCGCGCGTCGTACTGATCGAGCAACTTTATCGCGCCTTCACCATTCTCAAGCACCATCCCTATCATTTGGGTCATTAACTTTTCGGTAACGGGCAGCGTCCAATCAGCTTCATTTTCGCGGGATTCGATTTGTTGTCCAGATGAACCTCTGGCAGCTTCACGGGAGCTGGAAAAAGGCTTACTGTATTTCTTAACAGGCGAACTTATCTAAATTTTAGAGTAGCCTGAATTTGTAGTTGAGGCCCTCCCCCAATGAAAAACCCGTACGACGTACTACGAATGAAAGAGCAGGAGCTGTTGCGGGTTCGCAAAGAGATGGACGCTTTGCGGATCGCAGCACGCTTGCTGGGCGCAGAGGATCCGGGCGCAGCGAACGGCGAAGGTCAGCCTAAGCTGCAACGGGTTGTCGAAATGCCCTAGAACTCTACCTCCTCCCGGTTGAACCTGAGGCGGACGGAAACCAAAACCGTCCGCCTTGTTGTTTGGGTAGCAATGATCAGCCATCAGCTATCAGCTATCAGCCATCAGCCATCAGGAAACCCGGTAACTAACTAAAAGAGGCAGTAGGCAATCGGTAAAGGGGGCTACCCCCCTCGCCTATTGGAATCATTGGGTTGGGAGGAAATTCCCGCAAGATTTTTGGGTTTAAAGGGTTTATAGCTAAGGTCTTGGAGAAACAATGGCTTAGGAGGAGTTGTCTCCGCCGATGTCCAACGGCATGATCAGATATCGGATCCTTCGCTTCGCTCAGGATTTCGGCAGCGGGCTCCCGCTTCGCTCACGCCCCGCTAAACGCCTCAAGTTTTCAAAGATCGCCGAAAATGGGTTTGGCGCAGTCTCGAGGGCCGGGTCGAGAACGAACTCGGCTCCGAATTGCACCAATCAGATCTTAATTTTCCCACAATGCCGATTGGGTGTCTGTGATGGCGATCACAAGTAGTTGTGACGACAGGGAGATTGCTCGGGCACTTAGCTATGACATTCTTGCTATGACATTTTGGCCGTCATGCTTTTTGGGGTTAGGCCTGCCAAGCGGCGCATTTCTTCCGTTAGCCATTCGGTTTCTTGCTTGTCGCGAAGAGTTCGTCCTAGCGTAATTTTCTCTCCATTGATCAACCTGAGCTCGATGTCGTAATAAGGAGTCCCGGAGCCGCCGCCTTGTTGCGCGGTGATTCTATCGCTAATCGACGCGATCTCTGAGAAGGCGATCTGGCGGGTTGTTCCGCCGCCTAGCCAGCCGGACTGCACCGTCATAGTGCCGCCGCCGATCACTACCCGTGTCGTCCCCAGCCACAACCGTAGGGTGATGTGGAGCAGCACGAGCGAGAAGAATCCGAAGGCCAAAGGAAAGATCAACGGAGCGTGGTGGAGAAGGAAATAAGCGGCCGCGCTGAAGATCGCAAGAAAGACGGTTGTTAATGTGGCGAAGCTTTTGTTTCGCGCGGCGGGGAAATAAAATTCGGTGCCGCTGGCATTGTGATTGATACTGACCGTCATCACGTCCGGACGCGTTTGTGCTTGCGCTGGCGCGGACACGGCGAACTTTTCTGCTTCCTCGTGCGCGGGAGTTTGCTCGGTACGGAATATGGGAACTTCGAAGATATCGTGATAGTCGACGCCGGGGACGTCGGCGAGCGCTTCGAGCATCCACACGAATTCGTCGCGCACATTGCGATTATCCGTGGACTGCGCGTCGAGCGGAATGCGGAACGCTACCGGGATGGTGGTTCCGTCGGGTCCGGGGAAGAGCTGAGATGAAGATAAATTCGCTTCATCGCGCCACAAAATCCTCTCGGAAGTGGACGACGACTTTCCGGCGTTGGTGGTGACGCGATGCACACAGGAGAGGAGGAGATGAATACCATGGTCCGGGGAATGCGGGAAGCGGGCATGGATCTGGCCTTTTAATTCGCGGCCGATGACTCCGGGGACGGAAGACATTTCGAAACAGGTGTTGCCGAATTCGTAAAGGGCGATGGTTTGCCGGATGGCGCGGATCAGCAGAAACACACCCACGACCGGGAAGATCATCACGATTAAACCGGCCGGGTTTCTCTGTTGGACTATTCGCGGGGCCGAAAGGAATGCTAAAGGCAAGGAAACTATGTTCCAGAAGATCGCGAAGACCCAGCCAGCGATGGTATTGGTTTTGGTCCGACTCTTGACCCGGCCCTGAGCCCAGTCTTCGCGCCAGAGCCAGGGCTCGGCGGGATGTTCAACCTGGAGGCGATTCAGTCGCTGCGCTCGCTTCGCGCCAAAGATCGCCAAGAAAATTAATCCGAATCCTACGCTGGAGAAAACGATCCCGAAAATCAACGGCAGCCAAACTGTCGAATTGCCGGTCGAGTTTCCAGTGACGGCAAGCTGAATAACTTGCGAAAGGGCGAATAGTCCAAAGAGGGCGAAGGGCAAGCCGAAAAGGCCTATCAATGCCATGCCGAGTTTGGTGGAACGAGTCATGGTTTAGTGTTATCCGCCTAATCGACGCCCATTGAATCATTGTCTGCGAAAAGCTGCTGGCGGGTAAGGGTCGGAAGGTGAGGCAACTAAAGTAATTGCGAAGAAATCATGGACTAGCAGCGTCAGATAAATGGCGCTATGAACAGTCTTGTAACAGGGAGGACTTCGGTTGTGCCATCCAAACCACCTGAATTCGTAGGGCTTTGCATCGTCTGGCCGGGTTACTTCCGTCCGCGTACAATCAGCAATTCGCCCTTATGTCAGATATACGCCGTGGTCTCATTATCGTGAATACTGGTCCCGGCAAGGGTAAGACCACTGCTGCTATGGGGACGGCGTTGCGGGCTGTCGGGCAGGGGATGCGCGTCCTCATGCTGCAATTTCTTAAGGGCTCGTGGCATTACGGGGAGCTGGACGCGGTCAAGGCTTTCGGCGACAAATTCATCATGAAGCAGATGGGGCGCGGCTTCGTAAAAGTCGGCGCCGAGAAGCCCGATCCGGAAGATGTACGGATGGTCGAAGGGGCCTGGGCCGAAGCAGAGAAGGCAATCCAATCGAGCGAATGGGATCTGGTGGTGCTCGACGAAATCAATTACGCCATTAGCTACGGAATGCTCGATCCGGTAAAAGTGGCGGAATCTTTGAAGCACAAGCCGGAGATGGTGCATGTCATCCTGACGGGAAGGAATGCGCATCCGGCGATTGTCGAGATTGCCGATACCGTGACGGAGATGCGCCAGGTAAAGCATGCTTATGAAAAAGGCGTGATGGCGCAGAGAGGAATTGAATACTAATTCCACTGACATTTGCGGAGCATGAGGTCCTTCGCTCCGCTCAGGATGACAGTTCTTTTATCGCAAACGCTGCCGAGGTTGATGGCATCTAATTTCGATCTCTGGAAACCTCACGTTTCCGGAAAGAGGGGATTAGACGGTGGCGCAGTTCTGGCATAACTGGCAAGCATGGCTATGGCCGGCGATCGTCCTGACAGGATCGATCATACTGGCGTTAATCATCCATTCCGTGCTTTTTGCGCTTGCCAAGCGTCTGGCAAAACGTACTGGCGGACCGATTGAATCCTCGCTGGTGCGGCATGCTGAAGGGCCGACGCGCTGGATTTTCCCGCTGCTGGCAATTATTTTCGCCCTGCCCACGCTTCCGGTTCGCGATGAACTGGTGCGAGGGGTCCGGCATGTGGTGGGACTGGGGGTAATCGCCTCGATCGCCTGGGTGATTATTCTGCTGGCTGAGGTTTTTGGCGATGCGCTCTATGCGAGGTACCGCACGGATATCGCCGATAATCTGACGGCGCGAAGGATGCGCACACAGATTGCAGTCCTGCGAAGAATCTTCACCATACTGGTTGTCGTCATTACCGCTGCCATCATGCTGATGACTTTCCCGGCCATTCATCAGCTTGGGACTAGCCTGCTCGCGTCGGCCGGGATTGCCGGCATTGTGGTTGGAATGGCCATGAAGTCGACCCTTTCGAGCCTGATTGCGGGTTTGCAGATTGCGCTTACGCAGCCCATACGCATCGATGACGTGGTGATTGTGAATGGAGAGTATGGATGGATTGAAGAGATCCTGACCACGTATGTGGTGGTGCGTACATGGGACCTGCGGCGGCTCGTGGTACCGTTGTCCTACTTTATCGAGAATGTGTTCCAGAACTGGACGCGCCAAACCTCCGACCTGCTTGCTTATGTTTATATTTACGTGGACTACACAGTTCCAGTTGAAGAGTTGCGGCAGGAATTTCGCCGGATCCTCGAATCGACTCCTTTGTGGGACAAGAAAGTGTGCGTGTTGCAGGTTACAGACGCCTCCGAACACGCCATGCAGATACGAGCTTTGACGAGCGCGTCGGATTCCTCGAAGGCCTGGGATTTGCGCTGTTTGGTGCGGGAAAAATTGATTCAGTTTCAGCAGGAGAAATATCCGAACAGCTTGCCGAAAGCACGGGCGGAGATTTATAGCTTTCCGTCCAATGGCAATTCTAATGGCCACTCCGTGGAAAGTGCTCCGGCTCATGCGCGCGCAGGTAGCTCGTAACAATAAGCTGTAGAATGTATTGAGGTTATTAGGACCTCGGGCAGCTGTTCGGCTAGATTTAAATTTCCTATGACTTGGTTCAAGCGACAATCCGGCGAGTTAGACACTTCGGGTGAGAAGAAAGTGCGCACCGAGGGTCTGTGGGTGAAGTGTGACAGCTGCCGCCAGATAATTTGGAAGAAGGACCTTGAAGATAATCTGAATGTTTGTCCGAAGTGCGACAAACACTTCCGCATCGACGCTCGCACCCGGCTGGCGCAGCTCCTCGACGATAATCAATACGAGGTTTTCGACAGCGATCTAGCCTCTACGGACCCGCTGAAGTTTGTCGATCTAAAGGCTTACTCATCGCGGCTGAAGCAGGCGAAAGCTGATACAGGGCTAAAAGATGCCATCATCAACGCGCAGGGCAAACTTAACGGCCGTCCTGTGATTGTGAGCTCGATGGAATATTCGTTTATCGGCGGGAGCATGGGGGCCGCGGTCGGCGAGGTCATTACGCGGGCGATTGAGAAGGCGACTGCAACGAAGACGCCGATCATTATTGTCTCGGCATCGGGCGGCGCACGCATGATGGAAGGCATGATCAGCCTGATGCAGCTGGCGAAGGTTTCCGCCGCGCTGGCGCGGTTGGATGCGGCGCGGGTGCCATATATTTCTGTTTTAACCGACCCCACGACGGGCGGCGTGACGGCTTCGTTTGCCATGTTGGGCGACCTCAACATCGCAGAACCGGGCGCACTGATTGGCTTCGCTGGGCCGCGAGTGATCGAGCAGACGATCCGGCAGAAGCTGCCACCGGGTTTTCAGCGCTCTGAATTTTTGCTGGAACACGGGATGCTTGATGCTGTCGTCCCGCGCAAGGAGTTGAAGCCGTACATCGCGCGAGCGTTGGAGTTTATGGCGCCGGCAGCGTAAAGTGCTGTCAGCCCTCAGCTTTCAGCCATTTGTTTCCCTTGCTAACGGCTACCCCCCTTGCGCTTGCCAAGAAAGATTTTGAGATACCCGCCGGGTTGCGCTATTCCCTGCTCAGTGCGTGGTTTGACACTTGAATGCGGTTTTCTGGATAGCATCGGAATAAAAGATTGAGACTGTTGGCTAAGAGCTGATCGCCGAGAGCTGCCTTTGTCCTACGAAACCGCAGTCGCGCAGATGTATGCGCTGGGCCACGAGCTGGCGCAGATGCCATCGCACAAGTTCGATTTGGCGCACATGCGCGTGTTGCTGGCAGCACTGGGGCATCCGGAGAATGATTTTCCGACCGTGCTGATCGCTGGCACCAATGGCAAGGGTTCGACGGCTGCTACGCTGGCGTCGATCCTGCAAGCCTCCGGACTGAAGACGGGGCTCTATACTTCGCCGCATCTGGTTCGCATCAATGAGCGGATTCGACTTAATGGCGAGGCGATCGGCGATGATGATTTCGCTGTGGTCCACGACGTAGTTGATCGCACGGCTGAGCGGCTGGTTGGGGAAGGCGATCTGCCCTGGCATCCCAGTTTTTTTGAGATGCTGACCGCGATGGCTTTTGAGTATTTCGCGCGGAACCACCCCGATATCGTCGTGCTCGAAGTTGGCATGGGCGGGCGTCTGGATGCGACTAACGTGGTTCAGCCGCTGCTCAGCATCATCACCGACATCGCGCTCGATCATCAGAAGTATCTGGGCGAAACTATAGGCGAGATTGCACGCGAGAAGGCGGGGATTATCCGCCAAGGTGGAGTTGTGGTTACACTGCCCCAATTGCCCGAAGCGAACGATGTGATCGGAAACGCAATTCTGGATGCGGACGCGCGCGCGGTGAATGCTGCGTCGTACGTGCCTCCGGTGTCGCCGGGAAGCGCGAGTTGCTTGAGTACGGATGGTGGCAAGAACACGGGCGTTCGGAATTTTTATCCGCTGGACGTGAGGGGCACGCGAATCGTGGTTGACTCGCCGCTGGCGGGGCGTCATCAACTGCGAAACCTGGCGCTGGCGATCGCGGCGGCTGAAGAGTTGCACAAAGAGGGTTTGGATAACCAAGGAATCACGAAGATCACGCCGGAGACGATTGCGCAGGGCATCCGTGAGACGCATTGGCCGGGGCGCTTTCAAGTGGTGCCGGCCACGGGAGATAATCCCGAATATGTGCTTGATGTTGCGCATAATCCCGCTGGGGCGTGGGCATTGCGGTCGACGCTTTCTGGGGGGTATCGGGATTTAGAGAGTGGCCGAGAGATCACAATGGTGTTTGGCGTGATGCGGGACAAGGCGATGCAGGAAATGACGGAGATTCTGTTTCCGATAGCCGATCACGTGATCGTGACTCATGCTAACAATCCGCGTTCGGCGACTCCGGATGAAATTCGACAGGCTGCTGCGCGTGTGGCAGTGGGCGATGATATTGAAGAAGCCGAAAATGTAGCGGCGGCTCTGGATCGGGCGCGCGAGGTTGCCGGATCGGCTGGCTTGGTTGTCATTACTGGTTCGATTTACATTGTTGGAGAAGCGATGCGAACCCTAGGCATTCGCATCTAAGATGTGTGTTGCGGGGTGCATTTGCCCGCATAGTTTTGCAGTCAGACATGAACAAGATCGCCACTACCGCTGAGCCGGAAAAGGAAAGGGCAGAGCTGCGTTCGTCTGAACAGCGGGATGTTCCTGTGTGGGAAGAAAAGCGGTCCCCTGTTCATCTCAAGACGCGCCACGGCTGGCTTAGCCGTCTGCGATCGTATTTCATCCTTGATCCGCTAATTTGGGCCTACACGCTGACCCTCGGCACAATTTCGCTGATCTGCTCGCTCTTTGATCGCGACGGACGCATCCAGCATAAGTTTGCTCGCCTCTGGTCGTGGCTCGTCATGAAGACGATTCTGTCCCCGGTTAAAATCACGGGCAGCGGCGCAGATCAGCTCGATAACTCGAAACCTCGCGTATATGCGGTCACGCATGCATCGGCGCTCGACATTCCGATTCTTTATGTCTATTTGCCGTTTCAGTTCCGCATTGTTTTCAAGAGTGAATTGCTGATATATCCATTTGTCGGATGGCATCTGAAGCGCTCGGGGCAGGTTTGCATCAATCAGCAGAACCCCGGGGCTTCGATCGGCGCAGTCAAATCCGCGCTTCGGAGTTTGCGCAACGGAATGCCGCTGGTTATCTTTCCCGAGGGTGGCCGTACGCGAGACGGAAAGATTCAGCCTTTTCTGCCGGGCGCATTTTTTCTCGCAATCAAAGCGCAAGCTGACATCGTCCCGATCGCGCTTGTCGACACCTTCGACCTTCTCCCGATGGACACTTACCACATCAAGTGCCAGCCACTCGAAATGCGAGTCGGCGAACCGGTTTCGACGGTCGGTTTGACCTTGCGCGATATGGATGACGTTTCGGCTAAGGTGAAGGCGGCTATTGAGGTTTTGCAGTCCGCGCCCAAAACCACCTAGGGATGCCGCGCCTCTGACGGTCAAAGCCACCGCAACTCACCCCACAAGCAAATGATAAACTTAGGAGATTCAGCAGAATACAAGGCCCAATCCATGTCTGACAGCATTCATATAACGCTTCCCGACGGAAGCACTAAAGAAGTCCCGCGCGGCACCACTGCCCTTGACGTCGCCAAGTCGATCAGCCCGCGGCTTGCCGACGCCGCGCTTGCCGCCAAGACCAACGGCGATCTGACCGACCTGACCCGTCCGATCGAAAAAGACACCGATTTGCGCCTTATCACTGAGAAGGATCCTGAGGCACTCGAGGTTTATCGGCATTCGTCCGCTCACCTGCTGGCTGCGGCTGTGCTTGAACTGTTTCCCGAGACTAAGCTTGGGCACGGTCCTGCGACTGAGAATGGATTCTTCTACGACTT
>Ga0209169_10000572_pt1 | contig 22368 bp, 20 predicted proteins | sample HubBroMetageWRM4_FD_188346 | JGI IMG/M metagenome (GOLD analysis project Ga0209169, IMG submission 188346) | Warmed soil microbial communities from the Hubbard Brook experimental Forest, New Hampshire - Hubbard Brook CCASE Soil Metagenome WRM 4... | ecosystem: Environmental > Terrestrial > Soil...
TCGGCGGGACTGCCCGGCCGACCACGGGGATCTTCGGGTCGAGCCACGGGGCTGTGATCGGCAGCAGCGGGGGGTGAGCCACGGCCCGTTCGGGATAAATTTAAATTACGGCGGGATGCGGGGCGGTGGGTCAGGATCTCACTAGGCGGGCGATTGCGTCCGAGGCTTCTTTTACCTTGTCGGTGGCTTCGGGGCCGCCCTGCTCGATGGCCTGGGCGACGCAGTGGCCTAGGTGGTCCTGGACCAGGCCCAGGGCGACGGCCTGCAGGGCGCGGGTTACCGCGGAGACCTGGGTAAGGACGTCGATGCAGTAGACGTCGGATTCGACCATGCGCTGCAGCCCGCGGACCTGACCCTCGATCCGGCGCAAGCGCTTGAGGTAAGCGTCCTTGTCCTGCGTATACCCGTGCATAATCCCACTGTACGGGATGGGGACCGGGCCGGCGCGGCTCGTTGCTTGCCCGATAGCCTCACGGTATGCGTGACGAGACCATCGCGGCCTTCCTCGACCAGCTGGCCGCCCGGGTGCCCGCGCCAGGCGGCGGCGCGACGGCCGCCCTGCACGCCGCCCAGGCGGCGGCGCTGCTCGCCATGGTGGCCAGGTACAGCGACGGCGCCAAGTACGACGCCGAGGTGATGCAGCACGTCATCGCCGAGGCCGACGGGATCAGGAGCGACGCGCTGACGCTTGCCGAGAGGGACGCCGCCGCGTTCGCCGCGGTGGCGGAGGCCTACGGGCTGGCTAAGGGAACCGATGAGGAGAAGCAGGGACGTTCGGCCGCCATCGCGACGGCGCTCGCGGGGGCCGCGCGGCCGCCTGCCGACGTGGTGCGGCTTGCGTTGCTGCTGGTCAGCCTGGCCGAGGAGCTGCTGCCTACCGGGAACCGTAACGTAATCACGGACGTGGCGGCGGCGGCCGAGGCGGCCCGGGCGGCCGCGGTCACCGCGCAGGTCAACATCGAGGTCAACCTGCACGGGATCGCCGATCCCGCGGTCCAGGCCGATATCGCGGCGATGGCGGCGGTGGTCGCTGAGATTACCGGGCGCGCGGACCGGGTGGTGGCCGCGGTGCTCGAGGAGATCAGGAAGTGACGTCGGCGGTTGGTTCGGGGTCGGCGGCGGGCTCGGGGTCGGCGGCCAGGTTGCTGTCTGGGCGGGAGCTTGCGGCGGAGATCAGGGGCGGGACGGCGGCCACGGCGGCGGAGCTGGCGGCTGCGGGGCGACCGCCGCGGGTGACCGTGGTCACGGCCACGGATGACCCGGCCAGCGCCTGGTATGTCCGGTCGATCGCGACGGCCGCGGGCAAGGCAGGGATCGGCTGCGAGGTGGAGGATCTCGGTGCCGGGGCGAGTGCGGCCGCGATCGAGGCTCAGCTGGCGGCGCTCAGCGGTGATCCCACGGTGGACGGGATCATCCTGCAGACGCCGTTGCCTGGAGGGGTTCGGCTGGCCGAGCTGGCCGGCGTTATCGATCCGGCCAAGGACGTGGACGGCGCGAACCCGGTATCGCTCGGGCGGCTGATGACCGGGCTGCCCGCGTTCGCGCCTGCCACCGCGGCGGCGGTGCTCGCGCTGCTCGACCATCACCAGGTTCCGCTGGCCGGGCGGCACGCGGTCGTCGTGGGGCGGTCCGCGGTGGTCGGCAAGCCGGTGGCGCACCTGTTGCTCGACCGGAACGCCACGGTTACTATCTGCCACTCCCGTACTAGGGATCTCGCGGCTATTACCAGGCAGGCCGAGGTGCTCGTGGTAGCGGCGGGACGGGTCGGGCTGATCGGGGCGGAGCATGTTGCGCCGGGGGCCGTGGTGATCGACGTGGGTACCAACGCCACGGCGGACGGCGGGCTGGTCGGGGACGTCGACGCCGCGGTCGCTGAGGTCGCGGGCGCGCTCAGCCCGGTGCCTGGCGGGGTCGGCCCGGTCACTACGGCGCTGCTGCTACGGCATGTCGTCGATGCGGCCGCGGGGCGTTTAGCCGAGCATGCTTCGGTAGACCGCGATTAGGGCGGCCTTCTGGTCCTCGGAGAGGCGGGAGTCGGCGCGGATCGCGTCCTCGGCGGTCGGTCCGTTCGGGTCGGCGCCGGCATCCTCGGTCTTGTCCTGGCCGGCTACCACGGCGTCGATCAGGCCGGCCTGGGTGAACAGGGTCTCGGCGGACACGTTGAGGGCGTCGGAGATCTGCTTGAGGACCCGCACCGAGGGCTGGTGCAGGCCGCGCTCGATCTGGCTGAGGTAGGGGTTGGACAGCTTGGTCAGGTCCGCTAGCTGGCGGAGGGACAGGTTGGCCATCTTGCGCTGGGCGCGGATGAAGGAGCCGAGTGCCTCGCGCTGTGCCTGCCACGGGTCGGTCACGGCCGCCTCCTTGGCTTGATGATCTCGCTAACTATAGTACGCGGCAGCACCGGGGGTTGGTGCTGCCGCGTACGGGTCCTGGCCCGCGGGCTCCAGGGGTCTGTGAGGTCGGAGCCGCGGCGGGGCATCTGCTTACTCGGAGTGCGACGCGCTGCTGGTGCCCGGGGTCAGCGCGGACGTGGCCCGCAGCACCTCTTCGGCGAACCTGCGCTGGCCAGCCAGCAGCTTCTCGGCGAAGTCGTAGGCACCGGCCACGACGTCCTCCGGCTTGGGCAGCTTGTCGGCAAGCGGCAGTTGCACAGAAGGGATCTTGGGGGTGATGGACTGGACGGTCTCGACCCAGGTCTGGATGGCGTCGATGACGGTCTCCTGGCTCTTGCGGATGGTGTTCAGGATCTCGTCCTGGACCTGCTGGGTGGGGCTGTTTGCCATGATGTGTGCCTCCTTGTTGGCTTCGTTGCTAACTTTACCAAGCACTGATTGGGATGTCAAGCGAAGTGCTTGACGTATGCAGCACGCGGTTTGGGCAGAGGGCCGGGTATGAAGTCGATCATGATACTGAGCTGCGATCGGATCGAGATGCGACGGTCCTAGGGGTTTGTGGCGTCAAGGCGTAATCTTGAGGTATCTGCCGGCTAACGGGGCGCCGATGTTGCCTCGACTCGTGCTGCGGAGGTTAACGGATGCGTCGCCTGTGGATATCTCTGCTGGTCATGCCCCTGGTGCTGGTGATACCAACCGCGGCGTTTGCCACCTCCTCGGTGCACGCGGCTTCCTCGGTGCGTGCGGCACATGAGAGCCCGGCCGTGGCGGCTGGGACGCTCAGGCTCGGCATGAAGGGCGCGGCGATCAAGCAGCTGCAGCGGCGGCTGGCCGCGCTGAAGTACTACCCGGGCTCGATCGACGGCAACTTCGGCACGAGCACGGAGGAGGCCGTCTGGGCGTTCCAGGAGGTCCAGGGGCTGCCGGGCGAGGACTACGTGAGCTCCGCGATGCAGAAGGCGCTGGCCAATCCGCGCGCGCCCAAGGTGCTCGTGCCGCGCGGGGGTGCCAACCGGATCGAGATCAACCTGGGCATCGAGGTCCTGGTCCTGTACAAGAACAACCAGGTCCAGCTGATCAGCCATGTCTCCTCCGGCGGCGGCTACTACTTCTGCTCCCCCGGTGGCGGCTGCGGTTACGCGATCACCCCTACGGGCAACTTCCACACCCTGTCCTTCTTCCCCGGCTGGCTCGCCGTGCCGCTCGGGTTCATGTACAACCCGGTGTTCTTCCTCGGAACCGCGTACGCGATCCACGGCGACATCCCGGTGCCGCTGGAGCCGGTCTCGCACGGCTGCGTGCGGATCCCGATGGACATCGCCGCGTTCTTCCACACGCTGGTGAAGGTCCCAGGCGAGCCGGTCTACATCCGCCGCTGAGCCTGGTGTCCTTCTGGTTCGCTCATTCCGGTTCGGGTCCGGCCGGTCGTAATAGTGGCTGTACTGCCAGAGCCCGCGGGTGATCAGCGCTACTACGCGGGCTCGGCCTGCGGCTCGGCCCGTGGCTCGGCCTGTGGCTTGGCCTGGTGGACGAAGGACAGGGAGCGGGAGAGCTGGATGCAGCCCACGGCGATGGCGAGCACGGCGGCGATCTCGAGGGCCAGCCAGGGGCCGGTCCGAACGGTCTCGTTGAAGAGCGTGACCCCGTAGCACGAGCTGATAAGCGCGTCGCCGAGGGTGAGCGGCGGCTGGACCGCGACAAGCATCCCGGCCTGCAGGCCGTTCTGCAGCAGGAACAGCGCCCCGACCCCGGTGGCCGCGGTCGCGTACAGCTGCCACGAGGTGAAGAATGGCACGACGCCGTGGGACAGGTTCCCCACCGCGGTCTTCAGCAGCGTCGCGGTCAGCGCGTAGCCGCAGGCCGCCGCCAGCCCGAGCGCGGCCGCCCGGACGTTGCCCCGGGCGCGGACACCAATCGCGATGACCACTACCTCGAAGCAGCCGGTGACGATTAGCGCGGTCACCCACACCTTGAGGGGTGCGTCTGCCCCGCCGCCCGACGGGTCGGCGGCGGCGAGCCCGCCGCCGAGGCTGACCGTGACCAGGGCCACCGCCCACCAGGTCGTCGCCGGCAGCCGGCGGTGCATCAGCTTGCTGGCCACCAGCAAGGTGAACGGCAACTCGATGATGAAGATGGGCTGCACGAGCGCTACCGGACCGGTGTCGAGCGCGGCGGCCTGGCAGACCGCGGCCAGGATTACCATCCCGATGCCGGCCAGCCACACCTTGCGCCTGATCAGGTAGCCGAACAGCGATAGGTGCAGCGCCTTGTTGGCAGGCGCGCTCTGCGCGGCCATCCGCTGCAGCACCGACGCCGTGCCATTGCAGGCCGCCGTGAGCAGCGCGAACAAGACCGACACCACCAGCGGCATCCTAGCGGTCCGAGCGGCCCGGGCGGAAGCGGCGCGGCCGGGCCGAAGCTTGCGCGGGCATCGCTGAAGCCGCGCGGCCGGGACGCGAGATGCCCGATTCATACCATTTATGCCCGTTCAGTGCTTCCTGGCGGCGGCGCGGCCGCCACCCGCGGGCCCCGGCCGACCTGTCCCGGCCGGAACGTTGTTGCATCGATACGGATACAACCGGGTCGCCGTCACAGCGTTCCGGTCAGGGTCTGGCGGCTGCGTGGCGCGGCGCGGGTGGTCTGGGTCAGGTGGGGCGGAAGCGGCGCAGGCGGAGGCTGTTGGTTACGACGAAGACCGAGCTGAACGCCATCGCGGCGGCGGCGATCAGCGGGTTGAGGTAGCCCAGGGCGGCCAGCGGGATCGCGGCCGCGTTGTAGCCGAAGGCCCAGAACAGGTTGGCCTTGATGGTCCGCAGCGTACGACGGGACAGCGCGATCGCGTCCGGCACGGCGAGCAGGTCGCCGCGGACCAAGGTCAGGTCGCTGGCCTCGATGGCCGCGTCGGTTCCGGTGCCCATCGCGAGGCCCAGGTCGGCCTGGGCTAGGGCGGCGGCGTCGTTGATCCCGTCGCCCGCCATGGCGACCACGTGGCCGGCCTGCTGCCACCGCTTGATCGCGTCGACCTTTCCGGCTGGGAGTACGCCAGCGATCACTTCGGCGATGCCGACCTCGGCGGCGACAGTCCGGGCGGCCTTGGCGCCGTCCCCGGTGAGCAGCACCGGTCGCAGGCCCATGCCGCGCAGCCGGGCCACCGCGGCCGCCGAGGTCGGCTTGACGGTGTCGGAGACCGCGAGCACGCCGCGCACCTGCCCGTCCCAGCCGACACACACCGCGGTCTGCCCGGCCGCCTCGGCCTGCGCCACCCGGGCGGCGAGCGGCGGCGGGACGCTCATCGACCAGGCTGACTCAAGCCAGCCTGGCCTGCCCGCCACGACGGTGTGGCCGGCCACTATGCCGCTGGCGCCGAGGCCAGCGTGGCTGGCGAAGTCGGTGACGTCCGGGAGTCCGGCCGTGGAGGGGAGCCCGGCCATGTCGGGGAGACCGGCCGTCTCGGGGAGACCGGCGTTGGGGAGCTTGGCGAGGGCCGCGCGGGCGGCGGACGTTATGGCGGCGGCGATGGGGTGTTCGGAGGCGGATTCCAGTGCGCCGGCCAGGCGGAGCAGTTCGGCTTCGTCTTGTCCGGGGGCGGCGGCTACGGTCGCCAGGCTCATCTTCCCGGTGGTGAGCGTGCCGGTCTTGTCCAGGACGATCGTGTCGATGGCGCGGGTGGACTCGAGCACTTCGGGGCCCTTGATCAGGATGCCGAGCTGGGCGCCGCGGCCGGTGCCGACCAGGATCGCGGTGGGGGTGGCCAGCCCCATCGCGCACGGGCAGGCGACGATGAGCACCGCGACCGCGGCGGTGAAGGCCGCCGGGGCCGGCCTGCCGGCCGCAAGCCAGGCGGCCAGCGTCGCCGCGGCGACGGCCATCACGACCGGGACGAACACCGCCGAGATCCGGTCCGCCAGCCGCTGCACCGGCGCCCGGCCCGCCTGTGCCTGCGTCACAAGCCGGGCCATCTGCGCGAGCTGCGTGTCGGCGCCCACCCGGGTGGCGCGGACCACGAGCCGCCCGCTGGTGCTGACGCAGCCGCCGGTCACCGGGTCGCCGACGGTTACCTCGACCGGCACCGGCTCGCCGGTCAGCATCGAGGCGTCCACCGCCGAGTAGCCGGAGCGGACCACGCCGTCGGTGGCGATCTTCTCCCCCGGCCGGACCACGAACTCATCCCCCACCGTCAGCCCGGAGACCGGCACCCGCACCTCGCGGCCGTCGCGGAGTACCGCGGCGTCCTTGGCGCCCAGGGCCAGCAGCGCCCGCAACGCCGCGCCCGACTGCCGCCGCGCCCGGGCCTCCAGGTGCCGGCCAAGCAGCACCAGCGCGGTCACGCCGGTGGCCACGTCCAGGTAGGTCGATCCGTGGCCGACGAGCAGGGCGTACAGCGACCAGAGGTAGGCGGCGGTAACGCCAAGCGAGATCAGCGTGTCCATGGTGGCCGCACCGTGCCTGGCGTTCGTGACGGCCGCGCGGTGCAGCGGCCAGGCACCCCAGAGCACCACCGGGGACGCCAGGCCCAACGAGACCCAGGACCAGCCCGGGAACCGCAGCGCAGGGACCATGGCGAGCACCACCACGGGCACGGCGAGCGCCAGGCAGACCAGAAGACGTAGCGGAAGGGCGGCGGAGGGAGACCGCACCGAGGGGTCGCCTGCGCCAGCGGCGCGGGCATCGGGAGACCGCACCGAGGGGTCGCCTGCGCCAGCGGCGCGGGCATCAGCGGCCCGCGGAGAGGCGTTCTGCGGGACGGCGTCCTTGACCGCGGGGTCGGCGGGCCGGGGGCTTGCGGCTTGAAGTGGGGGTTCCTGCGGGGGCAGGGTGGCGGTGTAGCCGGCTTTGCGGACGGCGGCTAGCAGGTCGGCGGGGTCGGTCGCGGCGGGGAAGCTCACCGTCGCGATCTGGGTGGCCAGGTTGACCGAGGCGGTCACGCCGGAGAGCTTGGTCAGGTGCTTCTCTACACGGGCGACGCAGGAAGCGCAGGTCATGCCGCTTATCGCGAGCTCGACGCCAGCCATGGAACCCAAGTTACCATACCCCTGGGGGGTATAGATGAGCGCCGGTGGCCTACTTCGGGCTTACGTAGCTGCCGCGCTTGGCGACGGTGAAGACCAGACCGGCGTCGCGGAGGAGCTGGATCGCGTGCAGCACGGTGTCCCTGCCGACGCCATACTCCGTCTGCAGGGACTTGACCGAGGGCAGCGGGCCGGTACGCCATTGCCCGGCCGTAATCCGCTTGGTGAGAATACCCGCGAGCTGGCGGTACGCAGGCTCGGGCAAATCGGGATCAACCATGTCAAGTTCGGCCACTGGGATACAATAGCAGATCAAATTCGACCACGCCGTATATCTGGACTGGTCTGATCTGGTCTGTTAAAGTGATCTTGCATCCCAATGGGGAGGAGGATCTTGGATCCCGATAACGGGGAACGACAGCTCCGGTACGGCTCCCACTCCCAAGTACCGGAGCTGCCTAATTTTCCCGGATCGGCATTCAAGGCCTCGGATTTCGGTCAGGCGGGGTCGGGCACGCGGAAGATGCGCATCTGCAGGGCGAGGATGGCGTAGTAGCCGACCAGCGTCGACAGCTCAACGAGGGCCTGCTCACCTAGCACGGCCTTGGCCGTGGCGTACTCCTTGTCGTCCAGGTCACAGCGACTCGTCAGGGAGCGGACCACCGAGTACGCGGTGTTCTCCGCGGGGTCCAGGAAGCCCGGGTCGGTGCCCTCGCGCAGCGCCTTGATTTCCGGCTCGGTCAGGCCCGCGTCACGGCCGATCGGCTCGTGCGCGGCGCGCTCGTAGGCGCTATCCCAGTGTTGCGCGACTACCAGGATGGCCATCTCGCGGACGCGGGGCGTCAACTCGGTGCGGAACCTGATGGCCACGCCGAGTTCCTGCAGCGCGTGGCCGACGGCGGGAGCGTACAGCATGGCGTTGAACGGGCCCGCCAGGCCACCCGCGCCGGTGGAAAGCGCGACCGCGCGCGGCCCCTGGCCGCGCGGGCCGCCGAGGATGTCCCGGTACAAGGCCAGTTGGTCCGTGGTCATTTCCTCGGACGACAGGACAGCAAGACGCATCGACCCTCCTTAGGCTCAGCACTGCGGTGCAGGCGCGGCCTATAACGCGCTCATCTGTCCGTTCTATCAGTGACGGCCTGACGTGGCTGTGATACCACAGTTCGTTCGGGATAAAAAAGATCTTTTCCCTGGTAAGCGCGGCGAGAGGCAGCGGGGCGGCGAGCCCCCTGGTATCGCTGAGGTCACGCTTGGCCCGTCGCGCCCCGGCGCGAGAGGACGTCGATGGTCGCCGCCGCGAGTAGCACCGCGGCTACCACGACGTCAATCCACTGGCTCGACACGCTTAGCAGGTAGAGGCCGTTGTAGATGCCGCCGATGACGAGGCCGCCGAGTATGCCGTGGATGGTCTTGCCCCGGCCGCCAAACAGGCTAGTGCCGCCGATGACCGCCGCGGCCACCGCCAGCAGCACGTAGCTGTTGGAGGTCTTGATGATGTTGGTGGTCAGCGAGACCTGCCAGGAGGCGAAGAGTATGCCGGCGATCCCGGAGGTCAGGGCGGCGAGGACGAACGCCCAGATTCGGACGGAGGCTAGGCTGACCCCGGCTCGCCGCGCCGCCTCGGGGTTGCCGCCGATGGCGTACACGTAGCGGCCGAAGCGGGTTCGCTGCAGCAGGACCGTCCAGGCGCCGAGCACGACAAGGACGATCGGAACGATGTAGGGAACCCCCTCGATCGTGCCGAAGTGGGCTCGGTTGACGTTGCAGATGGCCACGACCGCGATGCCCGCCACCGCGATGAGGACGATCTTCAGCGCGGTCAGGCTGCGCGGCGGGGTCTCCAGGCCCTGGCGCCGTCTGCCGGCGTCCCGCAGCCAGAGCCCGGTGCCAGCCGCTCCGACCAGCACGACCAGCAAGATCCAGCCGACCAGCGGGTTGAAGTGCCCCCAGAAGATGTCGTAGAGGACGACCTCGTTGGTGAACCGGGAGTTGCCGATGCCGACGAGCGTGCCGCCGAGGACGAGGATCCCGACTCCCTCCAGGATCAGCAGCCCGCCCAGGGTGACGATGAACGACGGCATCTTCACCTTGGCCACGAGCCATCCCTGGATGGCGCCGACCGCGGAGCAGGCGAGCAACGTCACTATGATCGCCGCCCACCACGGCCAGCCCAGGCCGCTCGGCTGCACAAGCTCGGCGACGACGACGCTGCCGAGCCCCATCACCAGGCCGACGGACAGGTCGATCTCGCCGAGGAGCAGGGCGAAGATCTCAGCCATCGCCAGCAGCATGTACACGGTGCTCTGCTCGAAGAGGTTGACCAGGTTCTGCGAGGACAGGAACTTAGAGTTGGCGACCTGGAAGCTGACGGCCACCACCACGATGGCCAGGACCACGGGCAGGACACCGCTGTTGCCGCCGCGGACCCGGAGCCACCAGGCCCGGAAGTACTGGCCCAGCGACTGGGCGATGAGCTCGGGTGGGACGTCGGCCGCGGCGGCCCTGGCGTCGAGGGTCGGGTCGACCACCTGGGCGCCCGCCGTCCCCGTCGGGGTCGTGCCGGAGCCCGCGGTTACCGGGATTCCGTCATCGCCTGTCCCCCGCACGTTGTCAGCCATGGGTGTTCACGCTCCCTGTGCCGCGTCGTGACAGCACGTCGATCAGCACCGCAGCGAGGAGCACGCCGCCCGGCAGGATGTATTCCAACGGAGTGGCCAGGTTACCCAGGTTGAGAAGGGACACGCCGTAGGCGATGCCGCCGATGAGGAGACCGCCGAGAACGCCGTGGACCGCCTTACCGCGGCCGCCGAACAGGCTGACCCCGCCGATGACCGCGGCGGCGATCGCGTACAGGACGAGCTGACCGGGGTCTGCCGTATTGGTGCTGTACTCACCGTAGAAGAAGGAACCGAGCAGGATGCCGCCGAGGGCGGCGGTCGCAGCGCACAACGCGAAGGCCCAGATGCGGATGGCGGCGAGGCTGACGCCGGCGCGGCGGGCCGCTTCGGGGTTGCCGCCGATGGCATAGACGTAACGGCCGAAGCGGGTCCGCTGGAGGACGAGCGTCCAGGCGCCGAGCAGGACGAGGACGATCGGGATCACCCACGGGACTCCCTCCACCGTCACGATGGCGGTTCCGCGGTTGACGGTGCAGATGAGCACCACGGCTGCCCCGATGAGCGCCACCAGCGCGATCCTGATCGCCGTCAGGCTTGCCGGCGGAGCCGCCAGGCCTTGGCGTCGCCTCCCGGCCGCGCGTAGCCACAGGGACGTGCCTGCGGCCCCGACCACCACAGCCAGGGCTACCCAGTCGACGACGGGGGATGTCAGCCCCTGGACCATGTAATAGATGACGCGCTGGTTGGGCACCGAGGTGCTGACGCTCACAGTGGCGTCGGCCCCGCCGAGGATGACGATGAGGATTCCCGAGAAAAGCAGGAACCCGCCAAGGGTCACGACGAAGGACGGGATCCTGAGCAGGGCGGTCATCGCCCCTTGGAGAGCGCCGATCACGCCGCAGCAGGCGAGCGCGGCGAGTATCGCTGCCCACCACGGCCAGTCGGGCCCGGGCTGCTGGACCAGCTTGAAGGCGATCACCCCGCCGATCAGCGCGACCGCGCCGACCGAGAGGTCGACCTCCGCGAGGAGCAGGACCACTGTCTCGGCCATCGCCAGCACCATGTACACGGTGCTCAGCCCGAAGATGTACACGAGGTTGCTTGGCCGCAGGAAGGCGTGCTCGGGGGTGACGATCTGGAAGACGACGGCCACTACCACGATGGCCAGGATCACGGGCAGGACACCGCTGTTGCCACTGCGGATCCGGAGCCACGAGGCCCGGAGGTACTGGCGCAGCGACTGGGCGACGAGCTCGGGTGGGAGGTCGGCCGCGGCGACCTTGGCGTCCAGGGTGAGGTCGACCGCCTGGGGCTTAGCCGTCCCGGTCGGTGTCTCGCCGGGGTCCGCGGTCACGGGGACTTTCCGATCCTGGCCATGGGCTCAGCCCTCGCCACTGGCGGATCCGGCGGGCTGGAACGGCCGCCCGCTGGAAGTACCCGTCGTCATGTACTCCACGACGCTCTGCCGGTCGAAGTCCGCGGCCGGCCCCTCGGCCACCATCCGCCCCAGGTACAGCACCGCGATCCGGTCCGCGACCTCGAAGACGTCGTTCAGGTTGTGGGAGACCACCATCACCGCCAGCCCGCGGTCGCGGAGGCGTTCGATCAGGTCCAGCACCGACCGGGTCTGCACCACTCCGAGGGCGGCGGTGGGCTCGTCAAGCAGCACCAGCTTGGAGTTCCACATCACCGCCTTGGCGACCGCAACCGACTGCCGCTGACCTCCGGAGAGCGAGGCCACCGGCTGCCGGATCGAGCGCACCGTGGTGACCCGCAAGGTGCTCAGGGTCTGCGCCGCCTGCTTTTCCATCGAATCCTCGTCCAGCAGGCCGTGGCGCAGGCGCTCCCGGCCGAGGAACATGTTCTGGACGATGTCCAGGTTGTCGGCCAGCGCCAGATCCTGGTAGACGGTCTCGATCCCCAGCGCGGCGGCGTCCCTGGCGCTCCGGATGTGTACCGGTCGTCCCTCGAAGTAGATCTGACCGGCGTCCGGCTGGTGCACGCCGGCGATGGTGCGGGTGAGCACCGATTTCCCGGCGCCGTTGTCCCCGCACAGGCCGGTCACCTGGCCTGCGGGCAGGTCCAGGTTCACCCCGTAGAGCGCCTGAACCGGCCCGAAGTGCTTGTCGATGCCCCGCAGCTTCAGGAGGGGTTCCGCCCCGTCCCCGTCGCTGCTCGCGCCTTTCGGGGCCTCGTTCATCTCAGTCATCTTGAAGACCCCGTCAGTAGCCTTGCCCAGGTTGGGCTCCCGCCGCCCGGGTATCCCGGCACCCTGCAGAGCATAGCTGCGCTCCTTCTTTCCAGCCCCTCCCGCCGGTTCGGGCTGGGCACAACCATCTCACCAGGGCGGGGTTGGCGGGCCCGTCCTGCCGGGGGGCCCGCCAACCGCAGCTGGGGAGGAGCGTTCGACGAAAACCCGTCGAGGTTCCCCAGGTCAGATGGTCACTGGATGCCGTCCGCGGTGCAGAGGGCCGCACCCGCGATCGCGCAGATGGCCGAGGCTGGGTCGAAGCCGTCCTTGACCACTGTCGTCTCCATGTTGGCCTTGGTCACCCACACCGGGGTCAGCAGGGACGCCGGCTCGGTGATGGTCGAGTCGGCCGGGTCGACGGTCGAACCGTTCAGCAGACTCGCCGGCGGCTTGTCGCCGGCCAGCAGGATCGTGGCCATGGCCACGGCGTCCTGGGCCTCCTTGTAGACGGCCTTGTACACGGAGCCGCACTGGTAGCCCTCGAGGATCCAGGCCATGCCCTGGGCCGTGGCGTCCTGCCCGGTGGTCGGCACCTTGTTGGGCTTGACCCCGTCCGACTTGAGGTCAGTGATCACCGCGTTGGAGAGCCCGTCATTGGCCTCGATGGTGGCGTTGATCTTCGGGTGGGCGGTGTACTCCTGCTGGAAGATGGTGCCGCCCTTGGTGTTGTCCCACCCAGGGGCGAAGTTCTCGCCGATCAGCGAGTAGCCGAGGCTGTTGGTCGCGCCCGCGCTGACTGACTTGGCCGCCTGGCTCCAGACCACCCCGTTGTAACCCTCGGCAAAGGAGATGGCGTTGGGGTCGGTGTCCTCGCCGCCGTTCAGGACGAAGACCTGAGGCTTGGAGATCCCCCAGGACTGTACGCAGGCCTCGAAGCCCCGGCCGATCAGCTGGCCTACGAGCGTGTTGTTGAAGCTGACGTAGTAGGTGTTCGTGCCCTGGAAGGTGGCGCGGTCGTAGCTGATCAGGGTGACGCCCTTGGACTCGGCAAGCTTCGCGATCGCCACGCCGGTCGGGCCGTCGAGCGGGTCCATGATGAGGACCTTGGCGCCCAGGTTGATGTCGGCGGTGGCATCGTCTAGCTCGGTCGCGTCGCTTCCCTGCGCGTTGTCGATCCGGTACTGCGCCTGGGTATACCCGGCGTCGGCAAAGGCATCGTTCAGGTACGGCTGGTCGAAGTCGACGTACCGTGTCGACGACGTGGTGTCGGGCAGGATCACCCCCACCTGCAGGCTGTCGGCTCCCTTGGTGGCGAACTCGGCCAGCGGCTTGAACTTCGACATCGTCGAATCGATGTTGACGTTAAAGGTGCTGATGCTCAGCCCCGCTGGAATCGTGTTCGAGCCGCTCGATGTCGAGCCCGATGAGCCTGACGAGCCCGAAGAGCTGCAGCCCGCGGCCGCCGTCAGGGCAGCGACCGCCGCCACAGCCACCCAGCCCGGCCGGCGGAAGCGTCCGTGGCTTTGCGAACGGGAGTGCCAACCTCCCTCACTTCTGTTACCCAGTCCCATCCCCATACCCCTTTCGCCCGAATGCACCGGAAAAAGCCGACGGGGGACACCATAGGGGTGTCCTTTGCGGAAAACGCTAGATCATCAGACATTAGGCATCGAAGGCCGCCAGTCCTCCCGTCAGCAGGACGTTCGACGGACGGCCATCCGAATCATTACCTACCACCTCGCGTAAACGAATGGCAACACCACATCCAAACATGCCACCGCATGCCTGGCGAGCCTGCAGCCTTGGCGTCTTAGGTGTCACAATAGAGTTTCCGGAATTAACGTGGCCTTAACATCGGCACCGGCCCGTAAATATACCGTTAACGGCCAGTTCAGGCGTAACTGAATTGTTATCCGGGTTTACTCGGGGGCCAGGCGGTACCCGGCCCGGGGCTGGGTGAGGATGAGCGGGGCGCTGTCCTCCGCCTCGAGCTTGGCCCGCAGCCGGCGCACGTAGACCCGCAGGTACTCGGTCTCGGTCTCGTAGCCGTGGCCCCAGACCCGGCGCAGCAGGTGGGCGTGGGTCAGCAGCTTGCCCCGGTTGACGGCGAGCTCGCGGAGCAGGGCGAACTCGGTCGGGGTCAGGTGGATCGGCTGGCCGTTGCGGCACACCTGCTGCAGGCCCAGGTCGATCACGATGTCCCCGACGACAATAACCTGAGGAGCCTGCTCGGTCGGCGCGGCGGGCCGGGTCCTGCGCAGCGTCGCGGTGATCCTGGCGAGCAATTCCTCGATGCTGAACGGCTTGGTCATGTAGTCGTCGGCGCCCATGTGCAGCGCCGTCACCTTGTCCCGCTCGCCGCCGCGGGCCGACACCACGATGATGGCGACAGGCGATCGCTCGCGGATCTGGCGGCACAGCTCGAAGCCGTCGGCCTCGGGCAGCATCAGGTCGAGCAGCACGATGTCCGGGTCCTCGGTCTCTAGCAGCTGGAGGGCGCGCATGCCGTCGACGGAGACGACCGTGTCGAAGCCGCGGACCGCCAAGTTGGACCTGATGAGGTCGACGATGTTGGGATCGTCCTCCACCACCAGGGCACAGGTCTTGCGGGCGGCTTCGGTCGTCATAGGCTCTCCCTTGTTGGCACCGGATCCAGCACTTCAGCCTCGACCGGTAGGTACACGGTGAAGCAAGTGCCCCTGGTATCGCTTCCTGTGGTCACCTCGAACCGGCCGTCGTGGGCTTGTACGATCCCCTTCGAGATGGACAGTCCGAGCCCGGCGCCAGCGGTCTTCCCCGGGCTGCTCCCGTTGCGGGTCGACGGCATGCCTATGCCGTCATCAAGGACGCTGATAGCCACCTGCGACGCCTGCTGTTCGAGTGTGGCTATCACGCCGACCCTGGTGCCTGGCGGGTTGTGACCGAACGCGTTGTTGAGCAGGTTCACGAAGACCTGCTCCATGCGGTCGTGGTCGGCCCACACCACGGGGAGGTTGCTGTCGCAGGTCAGCTGCACCGAGGCCGCGTGTTCCTGCGGCAGGCAGGCGATAGCCGCCTCGAGCACCAGCGTGATGTCGCACCAGTCGCGCTGCAGCCGCATGATGCCCGATTCGATGGCGGAGAAGTCGAGCAGGTCATCGACCAGCCGGCCGAGGCGCGCCGACTCGGCGGCGATCCGGGCGAGGAACCGCTGCTGGGAGTCGCCGTCCCAGGTCACGTCCGGCTGCATGAGGCTGGACGCGTATCCCCTGATGGCCGTCAGCGGGGTGCGCAGCTCGTGGCTCAGCCGGGACAGGAAGCCGCGTTGCAACTCCTGCGAACGACGCAGCGCCGCCGTCTCCTGGTGCGCGCGACCCGCCTCATCGCGTTCCAGCGCGAGCCGCAGCGAGTGCGCCGCGTCCTCTAGCAGCGACGTCTCCTCCTTGGTCGGCGGCACCCGGCGCCAGCTCGCGAGCAGCACGGTAAGGCCGCCTGCCTCGAGGAAGGCGACCGCCCGGACCCGGTGCCTCCGGCTGATGTGCAGTTCGCGGGCGACGCCGTCGGGCAGCGCACTGGACAGCGCGTTCTGCGCCATGGCCGCTAGCGACGTGGTGGCGGATTCGGTGCCGTGCGGGCCGGCGTAGGCGCGCCAGCAGGCCGCCGTGCCCGGCTGGCCGGCGGGCTGAGTGAGCAGGGCCACCTCCTCGGCCTGCAGGCCACGGCGCAGCGACTGGACCGCGATGACGAGTCCCTCGGCGACGGGGACGGGCCCGGCCAGCGTCTCCAGCATCTCCCTGATCGTCTCGAGGACCCGGTTCCTTGTGGTCACCTGGTCCAGCAGGCGGTCGCGCTCGATGGCGCTCGCGGCGTAGCCGGCGTAGACGTTGACCAGGGCCAGCTCGTCCCGCTCCGGCGCGCCGTGCTGGGCGCGGAACACCGTGATGACCCCGCTTAGCCCACTGGGTCCGAGCACGGGTACCGACCACGAGCTGGCCACCTTGGCGCCCTTGGCCAGGTCGCGGATGTTCCGCCAGACCGGGCCGATGCGGACGTTGTCGGCGACGACCGGCCGCTCGTCCGCCGCGGCCATGCCCGGCGGGCCGCCCGCGGGCCCGAACGGCAGCCGTGCCCACGGGTCGAGCTGGCCTTGCGCGAACCCCAGCGACGCGGCGCATAGCAGGTGCCTTTCGGGGCCCAGGTGCCGGTCGGAGACGAGGTGAATGCACAGCCACTCGCTGCCCAGCGCCTGGCCCAGCGCCGACAGGATCATCGACAGGCTGGAGGAGCGGTCGGCGCTGACCAGCCGGTCGGTGAGGCCGTGCAGCCTGGTGAGCTGGCGCCGGGCGGAGGAGTCGACCTGCTGGCCGGACAGCAGCGCCACCACGTCGTCGGGGTGCGTCTCCGACGGGGGCAGGTCGGCGACGACCCGGCCCTGCCGCAGCACCACGATGCGATCGGCGAGCCGGAACATCTGATCGATGTCGTGGCAGGCGAGCAGGATCGTTGTTCCCTGCGCGCGCAGCCTCAGGATCAGCTCCTCGACCTGGGCCGACTCCTTCACGCCAAGCGCGGCGGTGGGCTCGTCAAGCACCAGCAGCCGCGGCCTGCGGCCCATGGCGCGGGCCACCGCGACCATTTGCCGTTGCCCGCCGGACAGCGACCGTACGCTGCGGGCGGTGTCCTTGAGGGGGATGTTGAGGCTCGCTAGGAGTTCGGCGGCCGTGGCGTGGAAGCGCGTCTCGGACATCATCAGCCGCCTGGATTCGCGGCCGAGCATGATGTTTGCCGCGACGTCCAGGTTGTCGCACAGGGCCAGGTCCTGCCAGACGACCGCGATGCCGTGCTTGGCCGCCCCGGCGGGGTCGTTCGGCAGCCGCCGGCCGGAGAGGAAGATCTCGCCGCTCGCCGGGACCACGTCGCCGGCGATGCAGCGGACCAGGGTGGTCTTGCCCGCGCCGTTCTCTCCCGCCAGGGCGACGAGTTCGCCGGCTTTCAGGCTCAGGTTGACGCCGTCCAGGGCGCGCACCGGGCCGTAGCTCAGGCTCAGCCCGGTGACGGTCAGCAGCGGCGGTGTGTCGTTGATGGTTGTTCCGCTTATGGTTCCGCGGACGGGCACGTCACCGCGGGCGGTTGGATCGCCGCGGGGAGTCGTGTCGGTCGCCACGAGAGAACCGGTCATGCCGTCATTGTGTGGCCTCAATCGTGCGCTTGGCCACAAGAGTTCCCTGATGAGCCGATCTGACCAGGCATTTTTACGCTTTTTTTAACTGTTTGGACGGTGCTGGGGAGCCGTGCCCGCGTGCCTTGCCCGCCCTTTTCAGGTCGGGTAGCGCGTGGGCTCGGTGCTGTAAAGGCGGCCGGCGGGCGTCCTCCAGCGGATGATCGCCGGGGCGGGTTGCTCGACCTTCCAGCGCGGGTCCTGCTTGAGCCGATGGTGATACCTGCACTTCGGACCGCCGTTACACATACACGTTCGGCCACCCGTCTCGAATGGGATGTTGTGTTCGAAATCGCAGCGGGAGGCTGGTCTTCGGCAGGTCGGGGCGGTACATGTGGCGTGCCGGACCTCGGTGAGGTGGCGGAGCAGGACGCCGGGGTCGTGGCCGGGAGCCTCGTGCCTGTGATCGCACTCGTCGGTGGCGACCGGGCCGAGGGTGAATACCAGGTCTCGTTGTCCTGGGATGCCGGTGGACAGCCGCCAGGTCCCGTAGCCGCCCGGCGGGCCATGCTCGTCAATGGCGGTGAAGGAGAAGCCGGGTCTGTTGGGGCTCCAGGGGTCTGGTGCTGTGGGTGAGGCTGGGCGGCAGGCCCGGGGCTGGATGCCTCCGGGAGGATCCGGACCGGTCGGCGAACTCGGTTTCTGCTGTTTCGTGCCAGGTGTTCTGGGGTCTTTTGGTGCGGGTCTGGCACAGCCGTGACCGATGGCGTGGCCGCTGCTGTCGGTGACGGTGAGGCACCAGGTGGTTTTGGGGTGGAGGGCGGCGGCGTGGGCCAGGTCGCGAGCCAGCCAGGGGTCGATGGGACCAAGCATGCCGGCCTCCCCGGGCCGGTCGGCCAGGTCGAGCAGGGTGGGCAGCGTGACAGTCAGGTTCAGCCTGCCTGCGAATCCGGCCGGAAGCGGGCCGGTCAGCGGCCCGGCGGCGGGCGGCTTTGTGGCCGATGGCTTCGCGGCCGGCGGCTTCGCGGCCGGCGGCTTCGCGGCCGGCGGCTTGCCTGTCGGTGGGGCGGGGCGGGAGTCCATGCCCAGGAGCACGTCTAGGTAGGCGCGAGCACGCAGCGCGTCCATGTTGCCGTCCAGGCCGGCCGCTCGCAGCTCCTTGGCCCAGGCGTTGATGCGCTGGTCGGCGGCCATCACGTCGGCGGGCCGCAGTTCCCGGCCGGCCAGGCCGGCGTTTCCCGAATCCTCCATCCAGCGCTCCACCCGCGTTTGCCTCGCCGCTTCCTCGCGGCGTTTGCGGGCCTTCTTCGGGGCAACTTCCATGACGGCGCGGGCGATCGCGGCGCGCAGCCCGGGCGGGGTCAGCCGACCGGCCCGGTCCAGGACCAGTTTCTCGGCCGCGGCGGCCTCGTCGGGGTCCAGGGCGCTGGTGGCCGTCGAGATGATGCCCGCCTTGGCCTGGCTGATGACCCCGTCCCATAGCGCGGCCATCGTGCCCGGCAGTCGGGCGGCCAGGTCATAGGCTAGGTCCAGCAGGCCTTCGGTGGCGGGCTTGGTCTCGGCCAGGGCACAGGACAGTTCCTCGACCGCGAATTCATGCCACGCCTCTGGCATCCGTGCCGCGGCCTTAGCCGGACCCGCCGGGTCCTCCGCCGCAGAGCGCTTTGAGGCGTCCTCCGCTGTGCCGCCTTTTGCCGGGTTCTGTGAGGCGCCCTTCGCCGCGGCGCCTTTTGCGGGGTCCGGCGGGGCGCCGTCTTCAGTCGCGGCGGCTTTCGCGGGGTCTTGCGGGGTGCGGTCCTTCGCAGCAGCGGCTTTCGCGGGGTCCTGCGGGGCGTCGTCCTTCGCAGCAGCGGCTTTCGCGGGGTCAGGTGCGGTGTTCTCCGCGGGATCGTTCGGGGCGCTGTCCTTGGCTGGGCGGCGGCGGGTGAACTCCGCGACGGCGGCCAGCTTGCGGGCTGCGGCGTGGGCCTCGGTGCGGGACCAGGCGCAGATCACGCCGATGATCTCGTCGTCGGTCGCGCCGGGGTAGCGGTCATCCTCGCCGGCCACCGCGTCGGCGAACTCCGCCAGCACCGCGCAGCCCGGCGCGGTGTCCAGCGCCAGGCCGGACCCGAACGCGGCCGCGGGGCTGGCGTGCTCACCGGGGAACGACTTCGCCGATCCGGGCTGCCCCGGCCCGCGGGGACCCGGCGCCGCGCCGACCGGCCCGAACCCGCCGCCGGCGACCATCCGGGCCGCGTACTCAGCATCCCGGGCCTCCGCAGCCGTGATCTCCCGGGCCTCCGCGATCACCGCGTCCAGGCCCTCGAAATCAGGCGGCCCGTCCTCCAGGTCGGGGTCGACCGGCTCCTCTTCATCCTCGCAGGCCGCCCGGCTCGCCGCCCACTCGGCCTCATCCAGCCAGTCCGGGGTGCAGGCAAGCAGGGGATCCAGGTCAGGGTCGGGCAGGGATGTCTTATCGGTCGGCCCGCGAGCATGCCCGGCGGGATCCTCGTCCCGCCCTGGCTCGTGAGCCGGCCCCGCGGACATGAACCACCGTCCGTTCTGATAATCGATCTTGATCTTTATTTATTCGTTTCTTATCAAACATAATAGCGAAAAAGCTCCCTCGAAACCAGCCGACACGCGGTCAATTACCACGACGCGGGATCGGTGCCGCCCTGGCTGCGCATCCTGGCCTGACCACAGCGATCGGACCGAAACCACGCCGCGAGCGGAACGACCCTCCTCGCGCCCCGTCCAGCGCGGGCCACCAAAGATGGGAGACTGACAGGGACGTGATGCGGCGCGAGCGACATGGGTGACCTGGCCGCCGCCGAGGACAGCTGCGTGACCGAACTCGACCGGGCCAGGCAGGCGGGCGACCTCATCAGCCAGTCGTTCTGCCTGGCCCTGCGCTTCCGCGTGGCCCACATCCGCAGAAGGCCGGCTGCCCCCGCCGCGCCGACCTGATCCGCCTCGCCCTGCAAGCGGGCCTGGTCCAAATACTCCAGCAGCAAACGTGGTTGCGCACCCGACCCTCACCGGGTTAACGTCCCCGCCATGGCAAGCCCCGGCCCGCACAGCGGGCTGATCATCGAGGTCCCGGAAGCCGAGCCCGCGGTGGCGCAGCACCGCGATCGCCTCGACGCCAACGCCCGGCTCGGCATCCCGGCCCACATCACGGTGCTCTTCCCATTCATGGCGCCCCAGGCAATCGGCCCTGGGGCACTCACCGGGCTTGAGCGCCTGCTCGCGGCCTTCCCCCGGTTCCGCTTCCAGCTCGACCACACCGCCTGGTTCGGCGATGAGGTGCTCTGGCTCGCCCCACGCGACCCCAGCCCCTTCCGCGCCCTGACCCGCTCGGTCGCTGATGCCTTTCCCGCCTTCCCGCCATACGAGGGTCAGTTCGGCGACTCCACCCCCCATCTGACCATCGGCCACGGGCACCCCGTGACCGACCTGCGCGCCGCCGAAGAGCCCGTCCGCGCCTACCTGCCCATCCACGCACAAGCCACCGAAGTCACCCTGATGACCCAGCAATCCGCCGGAGGGCAGTGGACCAAAGCCGCCACCTTCACTCTGGCCTGACACCAACAACCAGCTCATCACGAAATGTCGCCGGAGTACCAAGCCGCGGACCGCGACGCACGTTCAGGAATGAACGTCTACGCAGCGCTTTGAGAGAAGATATGTGCCGGTGCTGGCATCGTGCCACCCTACGCCGCAGTATTCGCCCGGCGTCTCGTTGAGCGAACCGTTCGCGATGATGCCGAATTCGGGCAGGCAGTCGTTCTCCAGCGGATAGGCATCGCTGTTTACGGGTAGCCCGAGCTTATTCCCGGCCGGCCCGGTAATCTCGTCGTGCACCACGATCCCGTATCCCTTTACGCATGTGTACACGTAGAGCGAGTCTATTTTCAGGCCACCTCCGGTGACGTAGAAGCACGTGTAGGAGTTATTATTCGGCCCGTTGACGCATCCGCCTCCGCTATCGGGGATGAGACCAACCGTTACCGGGTGCCCGGCCGCGGCCGGGGTGGCCGCCTCGGCCACGCCGCTCGCCGCGAGTCCGCCGATAAGTAGCGCGCAGGCTGCAAGTATCACGCCGAATCGACGCGGGCCGCCCGTACGGAGCCGATTAAGCCGATAAAGAAGCATTCGAATTGTCCTTCCTACTCGCGCTGACCATGCCGACCGTAATGACCATGCCGCTGGCCATTTCGGCATGCTTCGCTCCGCGCCGAGCCTAATTGGCGGCGTTAGCGTCTTGCTAGCAGTTGATCATCACGAGGCACCGCTCCCGCAAATGTCGTCGGTACCACCCAGGTACCACTCAGGTACCACTCAGGTACCACCTCATCAACACGCCGGCCTTGAGATATCGTCGTATTTTGTTTCTGATCGGTTCTGGAGCGTTTCCTGTAAGGTTCTGTAGCGACTGTGACAAATGAGCCTTGCCGTGTCGCTTGTGGCAAGATCAGCGCCAGCTCTCCCCATCGCCGTTACGGTGAATGTCCGGTCCTGGTGTTTACCCGACAAATAGGTCTATTGTCGTGATGGGCTGGGGAGGAAGGAACGATCCCCATGAAGCGTCTGCTTGCAAGATCTGCAGCAGTACTTCTCACCGCTCCGCTAATCCTGCTGGCTGTGCAGGGCACGCCAGGAGGTGTCAGCGCGAGCAGCAAGGCACCAAGCGCCTCGGCGGTCGCTCAGGCGCGGGCCAACTTCATCAAGGTCATGTCGGGCCACGCTCCTGCGGTCGGCAGGAGTCACGGCTGGGTTTCCCCAGGCGGGATGCAGCGCGGTGCCTCGGGCGCGGCCAACGGGGCGGTCACCGCCACCCAGAGCATCAACTGGTCTGGTTATGCGGACTCCGAGACCGGGTCCAGCACGGTCTCGCAGGTAAGCGGCAACTGGACCCTGCCGGGCGTCCGGTGCCTTCCGCCGCCGTATCAGAACCAGGATGCGTTCCTTTCGAGCTGGGTCGGCGTCGATGGCTTCACCGATCAGACCGTCGAGCAGCTGGGGACGGCTGCCC
>Ga0209169_10000573_pt1 | contig 22320 bp, 16 predicted proteins | sample HubBroMetageWRM4_FD_188346 | JGI IMG/M metagenome (GOLD analysis project Ga0209169, IMG submission 188346) | Warmed soil microbial communities from the Hubbard Brook experimental Forest, New Hampshire - Hubbard Brook CCASE Soil Metagenome WRM 4... | ecosystem: Environmental > Terrestrial > Soil...
AAAACATCCTTCTTGTAACGATCGTTGGCCGGATGTTGTTCCCAGATGAGCGGATCTGAAGCTACAGCGTAAAGACTAGCAAAGTCCTCGGGTTGAAGGGGCCTAAGTTCAAGAAGCTCGCCGGTCAAAATAGGCTGTAGATCAAAAGACATTATTATTCTTGCCTCAGAGCTTCGACCGGTTCCAACCGCGCGGCCTTGCGCGCCGGGTAGAGTCCGGCGGCGACCCCCGCGAGAGTCAGGCTGGCGATAGCGAGGATCGCGGTCTTCGGAACCAGCCGCGGCGGATCGAAGCCGCCGGGACCATTGTAGCTGCCAAGGAGTGCCATGAAGCCACCGGCCATGCCCATGCCGATGAGTCCGCTCACCAGCGTCAGCAGAATGCCCTCAGCGAAAAATTGCAGCATGATACTTCGATTGGTCGCGCCCAGGGCTTTGCGCAATCCGATTTCGCGAGTGCGCTCGCTGACCGCGATGAGCATGATGTTGATGACGCCAATGGCGCCGAGCGCAAGCGTGACCATGCCCACCGTCCCGAGGAATTCGTTCATCGCATCGAAGATAGTGCCCATCATAAGCGCCTGCTGCACGGTATCCCAGCCTTCGAAAGCGTCTTGATCATGAAAATCAAAATGGTGGTTGCGGGCGACGACGCGACGCGCCTCATCCTGCGCGATTACGTGTTCGTCGGCGATGCGGGGCTGATAGTTGACCGCTGAAATTGCGTCGTGCGCCTCTTCGCCCGTGAGCGGGAAATTACTACGCATTACCTGAAAGGGGATATAGCAACGAGTGTTGGTGGAGTTGTCGTCTCCCCGGCCGACGCGCTGCAGAGTGCCGATAACTTCAAAGCGATGGTCGTTGAGCAGAATAAACGCGCCGATGGCGGGACGTCCCGGAAAAAGATTGCGCGTCATCTCATCGCCCAGGACGACAACGTCGCGCTTCTGAGTTTCGTCAAGGTCGTTGAGCCAGCGTCCCTGCTTGAGCGGGAGAAAACGGATTCCGTTGTACTGCGGTTCCGCGCCGGTGAGTTGGCCACTGGCGCTGGCGAACTCGCTGACGGCGTGCACGTCGTTGGTGACGAGCACCGGAGTAATGGCTTTAATATGCTGAGACTCTTTCCGGATGTCCAGGTAGTCCTGGTAAGTAAGCCGGTACTCGCGCGCGGAATTCATGCTGCCCGCAACCGCCGGAGCGCGGCCGGGGAAAAGCATCATGATGTTTTCCCCGTACTCCGAAAGGTTGCGCTTGTTGCCGCTGCGGAAGCCCTCGCCGAGGCCCACCAGCAGAAGCAGCGAACCTACACCCCAGGCGATACCGAACATGGTGAGGAACGAACGCAGCTTGTGCGCCCAGAGGGTGCCGAAAATCTGCGCGAAAACGTCGAACACCATTTGCATATTAAAAACTCACCGGAGAAACGACTCTTAGCTTTCAGTTCGCGGCTGTCAGTTCTCAGCAGCATCAAGCCCTCCCTACTAGGATAGCAAGCGAATCGGCAGGGGTACATCACCGAGTTGGCTGTCCATAGAGCATTAGAGCATTAGATCGTTCAATCCGGACTCTTCTTGACCGTTACGGTGCTGATGACCTTCTCTTTTCCCAATGTGGAGCTCAGTCACGCAGCCGATTCCGCTGCTTGGCGTAGCCGCACAAACTTTCGATAGGTTTTGCATTGTTCAGCTTGAGCGGAGAAGGTGAGGCGAGCGGAGAAGTCGAAGGCCCTTGGCCACATGAATGCTAGTGGTGTCAATGTGTCGATCAACATCCCCAGGAATGTAGTCATGAAAATGCTTTCGGCTTGCATCTTGTTCTTGGTCGCTCCCCTTCTTGCGCAAGAACTTGTAACCAGTGCACCCTCCGCGGCGGCGACGGGGCCGGTGTTTGAAACAAGTGTTGGTTACACCTATGTCGCCTTGGATACGCCCTCACACCAGCGCGTCGGCCTTAATGGGATGGATGCCTCTGGCTTTGCCGACTTGAACCCGCGCTGGGGACTCGTGGTGGATTCGAGCTACGCCCGCATAGGCGACGTCCTTCGCACCGGACACAGCGGAAATGTCTTGAGCTTTCTGACGGGTCCCGTGTTTTATCCTGTCGCCTACGGAAACAGCCGGATCTTCGTTCACACTTTAGCTGGCGTAAGTATGGTGGACAGCGCCGTTCCGGTAAAAGGAACTTACTACCTGGGCGGGGCCGTCAGCCGATTCTCCTACGTGGCAGGCGCGGGAGTGGAACGAACCCTGGCTGGAGCATTTGCCATCCGAGTCGGTGGTGACTATCTACGAACCACGTTCGCCAACTCCAGCGCGGCAATGCGGTTCCAGAACAATCTCCGTATCGTGACCAGCATCGTGTACCGTTTCGGGAGGCGCCAGCAGTAGTCGATAGTCATTGGCGGTTGCTGTGGTAGGGAATCGCGGGGCGCCCTTTCAACCTGGCTTGAATCTGTTGGCGTTGCGCAGCGCTCAACGCTGTAAATTGAAAGCCGACCTCGGTCCCGACTGCGCGAACAACTTTCGCGGGGATCGTCTGTTGCTCGGTATCCGTCAGCGGGACTTCGAGCGTAACCACCTCGCCCAGCGCGAGAGCCTCGGCCACGAACGCGCCGAGACCGCTTTCGCTGAGATCGCGCGCCCAGCCTTGCAGGCTAAGTTTCTTGCTGCCCCGCTCAAGACGAATTCGAATCTTGGCTTCGAATGAGTGGCGAGGTGAGATCCGGTCCGTCGATCCGGTCATGCCGCCAAAAATAGGACTTCCCATCGGTTGAGATCAGTCTTTCGCAAATACTCTCACTGCAGTTGAGTGAAGAAGGATAACAGAGAAAATTCTTCCCCACCGGCGAAACCCGTTGGTATTGGCGTCTATAAAGCTGTCAAACGATCAGAAACGGGATCGAAAGCGCGGCAGCGGAGTGCCGGAACAGCGTCCGCCACCCATTCTGCTAGAATACGTCCGAATTCGAAACTCCGGGGAGTCGCGCATGCGCCGATGGTCAGTAATTTTTGCTGGACTTGTTTTAGCGGGTATCGCTTTGTCTTTCGTAGCCGCGCCTTCACCCCGCACCGCGACACCGGAGACCGAACTGAAGGGTGCTTTCCGGCGGCCCGAGAATAATGGGTGGACGTTCGTGCATCTGCAGGGTACACCACACCAAATCGGATTTCAGAACGGTTACCTGCTGGCTGCTGAGATTGAAGACACGCTTAAAGTCACTATTCTCGAAACTACACACGACAATAAGAAAGACTGGCAGTTCTTCCGCGACGCCGCGCAAAACATGATGTGGCCGCACATTGAGCAGGAGTACAGGGAGGAGTTGCAAGGAGTCGCCGATGGCGTCAATGCCCACGGCGTCGGGATGAAGATCGATCTCTGGGATGTGGTGGCATTGAATGGCGCGGAGGAATGGGAATACTACGTCAAGGAATACGATAGGCAGCATGGGATCAAGTCCACGGCGTCGCTGGCGGTTCCCGAGCATTGCAGCGCGTTTGTTGCCACGGGCAGCTATACGAAAGATGGCAAGGTTGTGATCGCTCACAACAATTGGACGAATTATTTGGACGGCGAGCGGTGGACAATCATTTTTGATATCGTTCCGGCCACGGGCAAGCGCATGCTCATGGACGGTCTCCCTGGTGTCATACACAGTGCCGACGATTTTGTCATGAACTCGGCGGGGATCATCATCACGGAAACGACGATTGGCCATTTCTCCGGATACGACCCAGCGGCAATTCCGGAATTCGTGCGGGCACGAAAAGCGGCGCAGTATGCGGCTTCCATTGACGACTTTGCGCGCATCATGAAAAAGGGCAATAACGGCGGCTATGCCAACACCTGGCTGGTTGCCGATGTCGGAAAGAACGAAATCGGCCGCCTCGAATTGGGGTTAAAGAACGTCACGCTGGAGCGGAAACGGGACGGCTATTTTGTGGGCTCGAATTTCCCGATTAATGAGAAACTCATTCGCGAAGAGACTGATTTTGATCCTCATGATATGAGCGAGAGTTCCAACGCTCGCCACCTGCGCTGGGAACAGCTCATGGCCGAAAATAAAGGCAGGATCGACGTGGCAGCGGCCCAGCACTTTCTGGCTGACCACTTTGACACGTTCGAAAATAAAGAAGATCCGGACGAACGCACGCTGGACGGGCACATCGACCTTTCGCCCCGAGGCGATGGATCGTGGCAGCCGCCTTTCGGAATGGCTGGGGCTGTCCAGAACAAGGCCGCCGATGCGAGCCTGGCGGCAGAAATGAGTTTTAGTGCCGCTGCCGGTCACGCGTGTGGCATGGATTTCAAGGCCGCCGATCATCTCCGCGCACACCCGGAGTTTGCCTGGCAGAAAGACCTCCAGCGTGACATGAACTCACATGCCTGGACGATTTTCAGCGCGGCGAACTGACTAACGTCTGCCAAATCCAATTGCGTCGTCAAAGACTGAGAAAGTCTTTGTAAGCGGCGCTATGGATTTGCGACCTTCTCCAGTTCCGCATTTAGATGCACATTGCTCCCACCACTCACTTTCAGCTTTCGCTCCCAGTCCTTGAATCCCGTCTTCTTAACCGTGACAGTGTGCTCACCGTCCGTGACCTGAACATCGGAAGGCGTGTTGCCCACGAAACTTCCGTCGACTTCGATGTCTGCACTATCGGGAACGGAAACCATCGAAATCTTGCCCATTAGAGGCGTCGCAGGGGCGATGGTGGCAACGACGGTGGGCTGAGGAGTCGCGGCGACCTTGCCTTGTTCTGCTGCGGAAGCGGCCGCCCGAATCGCAGAGCCATGCACAGCCCAGTCGTTCTGGATTGCCTCACATGCATCCTGAACCGAGCCACCCAGCGAAAGGGTCGATTTGCTGACGATGGAATCGCCCGAAACGCGAGCAAAAACAGCGACTTTGTTCTTATGCCTCAAAGCCCCTTTTCCGCCCTCGTGATCGAGTAACACGATGTAATCGGCCTTCGTTTGAATGTTGTTCACCATTACCTGAGGGCACCTTTCTCCAAAAGTCTTGATGATTTCGGCCGTTTGCGGACGTGCACCGCCCGCCATCGAACTACCGTATGAGCCTCCGGTCCCGCCACCCTGCCCGGCGACTGACCATGACTGGCTATCGGTTACAAAAATACGAGCTTTCTCCGGCCCAGAAGCTGCTTTTTGGTTCTCCTGTGCCACAGCCGAGTTCAACCACGAGAGGAAACAGAGGCAGGCAAGCAAAACAAATAATGAGTTGTTCAAAGCGACCCTCCGGTCACAAAGAGTCTGCAAGATGTCGGGGGAAAGGTTCGGCCCAAGGAACATGCCATTATCCTCCTGACCGAAACTAAGTCAATCTAAATCGGTAAGTTACCCGTGCTCGTCCCGTCTACGGCTGAACGTTAGTCACGCCTTCCTCGCCAGACTTCGGGAAATGTTTTTCGTACCACGCGATGGAGCGGTCGGTAGCGTCGATCTGATGTTTAACCTCGCTCAGACCATGCCCTTCGCGCGGATAACGGAGAAACACCGTTTCGACGCCCACGTCTTTGAGCGCGACGAAGAATTGCTCTGCTTCAGCAATGGGAACGTCGTTGTCGTTTTCGCCATGAATGATGAGCGTAGGCGTATGCGCGGCTGCGATATGCTTTAGCGCGGAACGTTCCCAGGCGACATCCATCAGATTTCCCTGATGCAGAAATTGCCCAAACTCCATCTCCTCATATTGGTTGTAGTAAGTCATGTAGTTATAGCTGACTAGATTCGCGATACCCGCAGTAGGAATCGCCGCCTTGAACTCATTGGTCTGCGTGATGAGCCAATCAGTGAGCTGGCCGCCGTAACTTACGCCCTCAATCCCCAGGCGCTCTCGATCGATCCACAGGTAGCGTCGCACCGCCGCGCTCACACCGTAGAGAACGTCCTGCCCCTCATTGCCGTCCTGGTCGCCGAAAACGGCATCCGCAAACTTCTGGCCGTAACCGGTGGAGCCGCGATAGTTCACATTGAGCACGGCATAACCGTGCGCCGCATAAACCTGGTTCTTGAAGTTGAAGCCCGGACCATTCTGTCCATGCGGTCCGCCATGAATCACCACGATGAGCGGATGCTTGGAAGTGGCAGTCATGCCGACGGGCTTGGTGAGAAAGGCTTCCACCTCAAAGCGGTTGTCGTTGCTGACAAAAGCGAAAGATTCAACCTCAGCGATGGACTTGCCCGCGAGCAGTTCCCGGTTGAGGTCAGTGAGTTTGCGGGAAGCGACCGTACCTGATTTGTAATAAAGCTGTGCAGCGTCACGCGGCGTGGTAAAAGCGTAAGCGACCGCGCCGTTCGTGCCGACCGACCAGCCGCCAACGCCGCCAGCTTCCTTGACAACATATTCTGGTTGGCCGCCGGAGATAGGCAAGCGCACGAGATGATAGCTGCCGCGTTCCTGCACGGTGAAATAGACGGCGCTGCCATCGGGTGCCCACTGCGGCACTCCCTGGCGATTGTCAACTACGCTGCCGATCTCGCGCCGATCGCTGCCGTCAGCGCTCATCATCCAGACATGCGTGTCTTCCATGGTCGTTTCGCGATCAGTAAGGCCGCGCCGCGTGCTGAGATACGCGATCGTCTTGCCGTCGGGCGACCAGACCGGATCGTATTCGCAATACTCGGTCGCGGTTAGGCGATGAATGCTGCTGTCGGCGAGTTGCAGCGTGAATAGGTCGTAGTTAAAGAACTCATCCTGATTCGGTTCGCGGTTGGAAGCAAAAACGAGCTGCTTGCCATCCGGCGACCAATCGATAGAATGCTCGTCGTAATTACCATGAGTGAGCTGACGTACCTGCTTGGAAGAGATATCCACGAGAAAAATATGCAGCCGCCGATTATCGTTGAAACGCGTTAACCCTTCGCCCGCATCTGGCTTGTAGAGATAGCGCGTGATGACCATGGGATCGCCGCTGGCCTCAGCGGCGCTCTCGTCAGCGGTCGAAGAGACGAAGGCGATCTGTTTTCCGTCTGGCGACCACGCGAAAGCCTTGCCGGTCCCCGGCAACGGGGAGTTGGTGCCACCGAGCGCCGCCAGGAAGGTAGTGTCGCCGCCGTTAGGCCGTGCGATGAACAGTCCGTGCTTGTCGCCATCAACACCTTGAAAAGCGATCCACTTGCTATCGCCGGACCACAGCGGACTACCGGAAGACTGGTCGCCGCCGAGGCGGATGGTCTTTTCCGTGCTCAGATCCATCACCCAGAGCTGGCCATAAGGACGACCCGGGCGATCGCGCATCGTGATCGTGTACGCGATGTAGCGGTCATCGGGCGAAAGCGCTACGCTGCCGATCGACCGTAGGCGAGAAAGGTCGCCGCTGGTAAGCACTTGAGCGCAAGCGGGAGCGGAAACAAAAACTGGAAGCGCTGCCCCGAGCAAGCAAGAAATGCAGAGCAGCATGGCGTTCGAACGGTGTCGCATAGAGTTCCCCCGGTCTGAGTTTGTGCTAAATGGGCAGCCTATACTAGGTCGCGAGTTGCAGTCTGGTCAATGTTTGGTCAGTTAATACTTCGTATAGTGCTTCGTAACGCGTGGCGTCATAAGAAAGAACTTGCCTGACGCTTTGTGCATCAAAATAAAAATGCGATGGTCTGACGGGTGCGCAGAGCTTTACCGAGTTCTCATAGGCGGAGCCGCGCTATTGCTATGTGCCGCAAGTGCACATGCCGAAGCCACGCCTATCCCACACGGCACGCTGGAACTCATCGCTCAGAATCAGTCGATCGTGGCCGGACAGACAATCGATCTGGGGTTGCATTTCCAACTCGAGAAAGGCTGGCACATCTATTGGACCAATCCCGGCGACTCAGGCGAGCCGCCTCGCGTGGAATGGCAGTTGCCGGCGGGTCTTACCGCGGGGTCCATCGAGTGGCCAACGCCGCAGCGTCTCGGCACGTCCACCATCGTGGATTATGGCTACGAAAACGCTGTACTGCTGATCGTGCCCATGAATGCGGAGGCCAGCCTAACCGAGCAGCAGCCGGTTCGGCTCGGCGCGAAAATAAGGCTACTGGTTTGCAGCCACGAAATGTGTCTTCCAGGTAAGGCGGACATTTCGCTCACCCTCCCCGCCAAATCGCAGCCCTCTGCGCTCGATGCTCGCACTGCTGATCTGTTCGCTGCCGCGCGCAAGTCGCTGCCGCGTTCGCCCCCGCAAAACTGGAGATTCAGCTTGGCTGACGCGAAGGATTCCTTCATGCTCAGTGCAAACCTCGGTCGCCGAATCACGCAAGCGATCTTCTTCCCCTTGGCCGAGTCGCAGATTGAAAACGCCGCGCCACAGAACTTGCAGCCCTCAGCCACCGGCTTCCAGATGACGCTGCGGAAGTCTGCTCAACTAGTCAAACCCATCGAGCGGCTCAAAGGTGTGCTGGTGCTTTCCGGAGGTCAGGGTTATTTGATTGATCTGCCGCTCAGCAAACCTCGGGCACCCAAAGGCAAAGCCGCGACGATTTCTGGATCCACCCATTACAATTCTTATTGAGGAGAAACAGAGAGGAGAAACAGAAATGAAGCGCTCAACTCCATATCCCACGCTCGTGTACCCAGCACTCATTGCGCTGGCCCTGTGCGCAGTCTCAGCTGCGCTAGTCGGAGCGGCGGCTCCCGATTTCACGGCCACGGCCAGCAACGGCAAGACCGTCCGCCTGTCGGATTATCGCGGAAAGTTTGTAGTCCTCGAATGGCACAACAACGGGTGCCCCTTCGTACGCAAGCAATACAACAGCGGCAACATGCAAAAGCTGCAAAAGCAGTGGACGAGCCAAGGCGTAGTCTGGTTCACGATTCTGTCTTCCGCGCCAGGCAAGCAGGGCTATGCGACCGCGAGCGAAGAGAACGACTACATGGCGAAGATGCAGGCCGCGCCGACCGCCGCGCTGCTCGATCCGACAGGCGCGATCGGCCATCTTTACGACGCCAAGACATCTCCGCATATGTTCGTCATCAACCCCCAGGGCGTAGTGATCTACGATGGAGCGATTGACGACAAGCCAACACCCGACCTGAACGACGTTCCAGGCGCAACGAATTACGTCAGTCTCGCGCTGCAGCAAGCCATGGCAGGAAAACAAGTGGAGACTGCGGCGACGCGTCCCTACGGCTGTTCGGTCAAGTATGCGGACGCGACGCACTAGCCAAACGCCGGCACTAAACTGCCGGGACTAAACTCACCGCGGAATCGTCCTCAGAAACGCTCGCCCTGAGTGGGCCGAAGGCCGTTGTCTGTTTGACCATCTGCCCGCAGCAAGCGCACAATGACTGGTTTGCCGCTGATCGCTGGATGGCGTCCGCGGCCCGAGGATGCGCATGAAACCCCGCTTCATAATTCTGATCACCATTGTTGCCATCGTCAGCTCGGCAGTGGTCCCTGCCCTGGCGGCACAAAACACCACGCCATCGACGACGTTTAAGCGCTCCATCACCGATAAGGATCTTTTCGATTTCATCTGGGTGGCCAACCCGCAACTCTCACCCGACGGATCGCGCGTCGCCTTCACCCGTGTGAACGTGGACGAAAAGCGAACCGGCTACGAAACCTCCATCTGGACGGTCGCGACCTCCGGCAACGAGCCCCCTGTCCGGATGACGAACGGCAAACATGACGCACATCCGCGCTGGTCGCCGGACGGCAAGCGCATCGCCTTCGTGCGCGGCGGCGACAAAGACGAAACTGGCAAACCCAAGCCGCCGCAAATCGCAATCCTGTCGCTCGCCGGCGGTGAAGCCTGGATCATCACCGACCTGCCCAAAGGCGCTGCGAGTCCGGTCTGGTCGCCCGACGGCAAGCGCATAGCATTTCTGACCGAGACAACGTTAGAAGACATTGACAAGGCCAAGAAGACTTCGGCGACCAGTGACACCAAGGGAGCCGATGCCGCCAAGAGCACTGCGCCCAAAGCCGCGGAACCGGAAAGCGAGCACGAATCCGACGTTCACGTCATCAGTCGCGCCGTTTATCGCAGTAACGACGAGGGTTATCTCGATCCGAGGCGCCACGATCACATCTGGGTGCTGGACGTGCCAACGACATCAGACGAACTCACTCGGCCTGTGCAGCTGACCAGCGGCGATCGCGACGAGGACGAGATCGTCTGGAGCCCCGACAATTCGAGCATCTATTTCCTCCGCGAGCATTTTGACGAGTCTTATTACGAAGTCCCGACCACCGATATTTACTCTGTCTCCGCTGCGGGTGGCACTCCCCAAAAGCTCGCCACCGTTCCCATGGGAATTGGCGATCTCGTCCTCAGCCCCGATGGCCACAAGTTTGCCTTCCACGGCTCCGTCACGCAGCCGGTGCGCTCTTATTCGCAGCCCGATCTCTGGGTCATGGATGCCGCTCCCAACGCTCAACCGAAGAACTTGACTGCCGATTACGATTTCGATATGGGCAGCTCGGTTTTCGGTGACAACGCCGCACCCCGCGGCGGACACGGTCGCCCGCTCTACTGGTCGCCCGACGGCGATTGGCTGTATGACTCGGTGGAGAAACAAGGACGCACGCCGCTCGTCCGAGTGGATGCGCGATCCGGACTCGTAACCGAAATTACGCACGGCGATCAAGCCGTACTCGATTTTTCGGTGGCTGCAAACGCGCAAGCCATCGTCGCTCTGGTCTCCACGCCGGTTATGATTGGCGATCTGTTTACGGTCGCTTCCGGTGGCGCGCAAACTCGGATCACCGACTTCAATCGCAAGCTCTGGTCGCAGCTCAACCTGACCGCGCCTGAGGAGATCAACTACACCAGCTTCGATGGCAAGAACATTCAGGGATGGATTCAGAAGCCGCCCAATTTCGATCCACAGAAAAAATACCCGCTCATTCTGAACATTCACGGCGGCCCGCATGCAGCCTATGGCTGGGTTTTTGACCATGAATTTCAATTCATGGCCGCGAGAGGATACGTTGTTCTTTACGTCAACCCGCGAGGTTCGACCAGCTACGGCCAGAATTTTGCCAACATCATTCAGTACCACTATCCCGGCGACGACTATCGCGACCTGATGATCGGTGTGGACGAACTCCTCAAACGCGGCTACATCGACCCGAAGAAACTAGGCGTGACCGGCGGCAGCGGCGGCGGTGTGCTGACCGACTGGACCATCACGCACACGGACCGTTTCGCGGCAGCTGTATCGCAACGCGACATCTCCAACTGGGCCTCGTGGTGGTACACGGCCGACTTCACTCTCTTCCAGCCAAGCTGGTTCAAGGCGCCGCCGTTCGAAGACCCGCAGGACTACATCAACCGTTCAGCCATCACATTTGTCAAGAACATCCACACTCCGGTTCTGTTTGTCTTGGGTGAGGCCGACTCGCGAACTCCTCAGGATTCAGGTGGCGAGCAACTATTCCGCGCTCTCAAATTTCTGAAGCGCCCGACCGCCATGGTCGTCTTTCCGAGGGAGACGCACGAACTTTCGCGTTCCGGAGAGCCCTGGCATCGCATCGAACGTCTCGACCACATCATGGGCTGGTTCGATAAGTGGATCGAAGGCGTACCGCATCCGGAATTCGATATCAATCCGAAGTTGGCGAAATCCGCGCCGTAGTGGTCTAGACGGCCGCTTCTAGCGGGTATGCTTCAGTCGATCCCGTGAATGCGCATGCTGACCAGCTGATCGATGCTCAGGTTCTGCATTCCGCGCGAGCGCAATTGGCTGATGTACTCCGGCGTGACGTTGTGAATGCGCATGGCCACTAGTTCGTCCGGTTCAGGATGAGAATAGCCCAACCCCTGCAGTTTCTCGATGAACTCCGGCGAAACGCCATGGATCCTGAAGGCGATAAGTTTTTCGAGATCCACGTGATCGTAACCGCGACTCTTGAGTTCCGTCATCCATTCCGGCGTCGCGCCGTGAATCCTCATCGCAATCAGCGTGTCTTCGTCCGGCGAGTAACCCGCCTGATGGAGAAAGCTAATCATCTGCGGCGTCACGCCGTGAATGCGAAAAGCGATTAGCTTGTCACTATCTGAAATCTTGAGACCAGCCGCGCGCACGCCCTCAATGAAAGCAGAATCCACGCCGTGGATTCTGAACGCAATCAGCTTGTCGGCATCCAAATCCGTGAGCTGCTCCGCCTTCATCTGCTGCCCGAAGATGAGACTAACGTCCATCACCGCCATGCTGTACTGCCTGTCTTCTTCAGCAGAGCCGTCCACCGGGAATCCGAGCGCCCGCATTTCGCGCGCGTAGTTAGGATCCGGCTGGAAGTGAAACACTCCCGCACCTTCTCCATCGTTGAGAAAGCCTTCGCATTCGATCTTGCCCGCATCGCGCGTGACCACGAAGTGCACTTCCTGGCGTCCCGGCTTGGAGAAGTCAACGCCGGAGAAAGAACTCATCGCCCAGTCCGATTCATGGTTCGAGATTCCGCCATGGTGGTGCTCCATCAGTGAGAACTCAACCTTGGAGGGGTCGTCCGACTTGTGAATCGTCCAATCGCCGCTGTGCACGTCTCCCGCGCGACTCTTGACTACAGCCGCCAGAAAGCAAAGGGCGAATACAAGGAAAGCTAAAGTTCGACGCGCTCTCATATGATTTTCTCTCCTCTAAATCTCACCGCGTGCATCCAGGATTCCCATCTGTTTGAGCTGAATCAATTTCTCCAAGCTGAGGTCTTGGAATCCATGCTTGACGGCGCTCTCGACGAACTCTTTCGTGATCCCCTGTATCTTGGCGCCGATGAGCTCGTTAACGTCGAACTTTAGCCCCGCCCCTTGCAGGCCCTTGATGTACTCCGAGGTCACGTTGTGAATGCGCATGGCAATCAACTCGTCGGCCTCCGGCTTAAGACCCAGGGCGTTGATTTCCCGCACATACTCGGGAGTCACTTTCTGAATGCGCATGGCGACGAGGTTGTCAGCGTCGAGCTGCAACCCCAAATCGCGAAGCTCTTGTACGTACGTCGACGAGACGCCCTGAATCTTCATCGCGATCAGTTCGTCCGCGCCGGGTTGAATTCCAGCTTCCTTCAAGCCGCCGACATAAGCCGCGTCAACCCTTTGGATTTTAAAAGCGACGACCTGATGTGCGTCGAGATCAAGACCCAAGCCCCTTAAATCGCGAACGTATTCGGGAGTAACCCCCTGAATGCGCATGGCAATGAGACTGTCCGCATCGGGATGCAATCCCTGTTCTTGGATACCGCGGACATATTCGGGCGTGACATCCTGAATCTTGAGTGCAACGAGTTGGTCAATGGTAAGGTCGCCGAGGCCAGCCGCTTTCATGGCATCAATGTACGAACTGGCAGCGGCGGGCGGCTGCTCAACCGCCTGAGAGCGCGCCGGCGAAGGTTTAGCGGCAGCGGCCGGAGTACTCGCCGCCGCGGGACTTGACTGCGGGGACGCAGCTCCGACAAAGGCAAACCTTGCTACTGAACTTTTTATCAGCGAACGTTCACTCGCGAGCACGGTAGGCTTGGGATAGGCAATCCTGAGCAGGGCATTCCCCGAGACCAGCGCTGCCGTCAAGAAGAGTAGTCCGCCCGTGAGTCCGATCCCGCGCCTTCCATCACCCATCGGTTTCCGACCCAGCAAGCGGAAGACTCTTTCCGACAAAGGACCGCGATTCGCAGCCATCGCGAGCGCAGGCGCGATCCTCCACTCCTCCATGATCGTGAGCGCACGCGCGTATTCGACCGGATTGCCGCAGAGCGAAACGGCCACATCGTCACAGCAGTGCTCGCGTTCGGCTCGGATCCGCTTATTCAGCCACCACACCGCAGGGTGATAAAAGAGCAGAGTCTCTACCGCAATCTGGAAAAGATTCACAAAAGGATCGAGTCGCTGGATATGTGCCAATTCATGGGCAATTACCGATTGCAATTGTTCTTCGGAGAGTCCGGTGAGAGCCGTCACCGGCAGCAGTACGATCGGGCGAAACCATCCGATGACCGCCGGCGCCTGCAGCCACAGGCACTCGCAGTAACGAATCGTCCGATTCAGACCAAGCCGGAGTTGCACCCTCTGGCACATCGCCAGTACTCGGGCGCTCGGTGTTATTGATTGCTTGCGGCGCTCCCGTTCCAGCAGGAGGAATCCCCCTGCGGAGCGAAGGCTGAAGAACGCTACTCCGAACAGCCACGCTTCCACGAGCCAAGGCAGAGCGTTCAGCGAGGGAGAGAGGTGCGAGGCCGAAGACGCCGCTCCGAAGACGACATTGCCGGTTGCCATGGGCCGCATGTCCGCGACCGACAAAGAATTTGCGACACTCGCTCCGGCGGAAGGTATCACAAGAAAGAACGTACCCACGGGTGCGACGAGCATCAGCGCGAGTGCCGCCACCGCGAGCACATAGCGGGAGGAAGCGCGCCGGCAAACCGACATAAGAACTGCGGCCAGCGCCGCGATCGCGGTGCCTTGCCACAGAAAGTGCAGCAGTGTCCATCCCAGCGCATGCATCACGCCCGCGGAAAGCCAATTGGTAGGACTAATCGTCATCGCCCGCTCCCTTCATATTCGTCCAACAAGCGGCGCAGTTCGTCAATTTCCTCGCGTGACGCTCGACGCCCGGCCAATGCATGCATCATGAGTTCGCTGGCGGAGCCTTCAAAAACCCGCTGCAGCATATCTCCGGCAAGCTGACGCTTGGTCTGTTCCGCCGGCAGGCATGCTTCATAGACGTGCGCCCTCTGGGTTTCGTTTCGGCGAACCGTGCCTTTTGCGGTCATAATTTGCAGAAACTTCAGTACGCTGGTGTAGCCCATCGCCCGTTTTTCTTGCAGGGAGCCATGCACTTCCCGAACCGTGGAGGGCCCTCGCGTCCACAGAACACGCAGAATTTCGAGCTCCGAAGCGGTGGGCTTTTGTGGAGGTTGCTTCATGCAAGGGACCATACTACGAAGATATTCGTAGTGTCAACGAAAATCTTCGTACATGCGGAAAGACCGCCGCGCCAGCGGGGCAGATTAGTTTTTGGGAGCAACCTGGGGAAAGACACGTCTGGGCAACCGGAGGGCGACTGCGCCGGAATCAACAGTTTTCCGTGCTACGTCGCGCCGGCGAGGGATGGGAGTCCACTCGCCGGCGCAATTCGCAAAGTTTCAGCACGTCATATGACTTAACCGCAAACCACTTCTCTACATTCCAGTCACGCCGCGATTCACCAACACCTTGACTTCCACGCGGCGGTTGTCCGCGCGTCCTTGAGCCACCTCGTTGGGTGCTGCCGGATCAGCGATACCCATCGCCCCCGGTGCCACGATGTGTCGCAGAGGAACGCTGCATTTCTGCAGTAGATACGCGATGACTGCCTGGGCCCGATCCATGCTCAACTGCTGGTTCATGGCGGCATTGCCCGAGGCATCGGCAAAGCCCTTCACCTGGATGATGTAGCCCTTCGTGCCAACCGCGCTTCCCGCCAGCAGTCTCAAAGCTTCTTTATCGCTGTCCGAAATCGTGTAGCTTCCGCTCCCGAAGTAGACGGTCGCTTTGGCCGTGGTGTCATATTCCGAGAGGTCGTTGAAGCGCTGAGTGGTAGCCTGAATCTCCTGCTGATTGGCATCGATCTGCGCCTGGTTGGCACCGATCTGCTGCTGATTAGAGGCGATTTGTACCTTGTTAGCCGCCGTCTCTTGCTGGTTGGCTTGAATGGCCTGTTGGTTGGCGGCAATGTTGGCTTTGTTAGCGGATTGCTGCTGCTGTGTCGGGGTCAAGCCGGCCTGAATCGTCTCGGCAAGAGCCAAATCGGACTGCGTAAGCCGGACAGTATTCGCAACCACTTGTGCGTCAGTGCCGGTGCCTTCGACTTGAACTCGCAGCCCCGGGATCAGCGCGGTGACTGCCTGTTCCTTGTGCCGAAGTCCGAGCATACCTTTCGGCATTTGAATCTTGGTGGTATCGGTCAACACCACAACGACTTTGTTGGACCCCTGAATAGTCTTCACCGTCAGATTGTCTCCATCTCGTCCGGTGATCAGTCCGTCGATCTTGATTTTCTTGCCGTTTGACGCGCTAAACGCCAATCCGGCACACAAAATGCACATCAGTACTGTGTAGACTACGATCCTTCTGCGATTTTGCTTCATGAGATTTGTCCTTTCGCAATTATCCCTCTTGAACTTGAGCGGGCCGATCTCCGTCTGACCGGCAGCAACGGGTACTGACGACAAATCTTACAAAACTCTATCGTCCGCCCATACTGGCAAAACTTACAGCCCGGTCCGCGGCAAGAGCGATGGCAATCAGAATGTCCATCCGAGGGTGTTGCTTATACCAAGTTCATTTCGTCTTGCGTTGAAGGGCGGACTGCTGTCGAAATTGTCCAGGAACGAAAAGTCGGTATGAAAATTATTCACCAGCTTGATGGAGAGTGTTGTCTTGGTTGTGGTGCGAATGCGGCCGCCATCGGTTAGTCCTGGATAAACCAGAACTTGGGACTGCAGGTTATAGCGGTCGAAGCGAAACATCTCGTATTGAACCCCGAGCAGAGCCTCGACGTTCTGGGCGGAGGGTTGGCCGCCAGATCCGAAATTCTCGTGTGTGTATACAGCGCCCCCCAACCAGGCAAGAGTATTGTGATTGGTGCGAATCAGATAGCGCCCATATCCTCCACCCAGGGTTGTGCGGAGCGAGAGGTCCTGTTGCGAGCTGTGCAGGAAATCCCCCAGACCCATGAGAAAAGAACTTCGGCTCAGAAAGCGCCCGTCAATTGTCTGAACCTCCGTCAGATTCGAACTGGACCCCCCTGATTGGCCGCTGAACGAGGAATCGACGCCGGCCCCGGCGAGCCATTTCGTTGATCGATAGGTGGCGTTCGCATCCGCGCTCAAAGAGGTTTGACTGTTGCCACTGGTGAAGTTGTATCCGAAGTCGATCGCGCCTTTTAGCTGACGCCAGAAGTTTTGTTTTTGCGATTCGATCGTGACCACATCCTGAGCCGGTGCGCGCACCTCCCCCGGTGCCGTGCGAATCGCGAAATCCTTGTCCGGTGCTCCTGCCTCCGTCACCTTTTCGATTGTGCCCGACATCCGGTCACCATTTTTCAGAACGACCTGAAACCCGCCAGTACTCTGCACTTGTTCGACCTGCATCCAATCCAAACCAACCGCGCCCGAAACATAGTCCAGATCGACATACAAGACTCCGTGCTCCAGTTTCTTCACTTCTCCAGTGAGATGATCCCCGTTCTTCATGATCACCAAATCTTTTCGTTTGGCTTGGGCCGGGAAGCAGAGAAAAACTAACAGGAAGGAGAGCACAATGCCGATTTGAGTTTTGCTTCGAATTCCGAAAATGTAACGCGTCATTTTCTGCTCCACATTATGAATCGCAGTCCCCGCAAGCGGAAACGGCTCAAGAAAACGTCTCCAGCCAAGCGGGCCATGCCTGGTTGTCCTGGAACTCGCGACGCTCGCCATCGCCAAATCCATTGGGATAGTCCGGAATCAGCTTAGTCGATACGAGCGATCCATCCGAGACTACAACACTCTGAACTGGCACTGGGGCGACAACTGTCAAATTTGACGGGCACACACAGTTGAAGCCAGAGACGCGATCTTGCGGAGTGTTAATTGCTCTGCGGACAAAAGGCGGCCAGTCGCGAGCGCCTGGCCGCCGAAAATTCAAGCCCGTCAGCCCTATTCACCCCGGGCGAACGGAACGCCGCAATGACTGCCCGAGCGCGGAAGCCACCTGTCTGTTCAATCGGGTAAAGACAGTACGCGGCCCTAGAAGAATCGCCGTATTTATCCCAGCGCAGTACTAGAATATTATCGCTGGTTTGGTGGCCGGCGCCAGTTTCGTACACACCTTCATTATGGTAAAGAGTTGCTAGAAAGAATATGCATTCGCTGAGGATTCTTATCGTCGACGATCATGAGGAAGTTCGGCAGAGTATCCGCGCGTTATTGTCGCCGCGCACTGGGTGGTTGATTTGTGGCGAGGCGAACGATGGCGTCGAAGCGATAGAACAAGCGAAAAGATTGCGTCCCAATCTCGTACTGATGGATATTTCCATGCCCAGGATGCAGGGCATTGAGGCGACTCGAATCATCCGACGCGAAGTGCCTGAATCCCAGGTGATTATCGTCAGCCAAAACGATTTCGGTTTGATTCACAAAGCCGCAGCCGAGGCAGGCGCCGCCGGGTTTGTAGATAAATCTAGAATCTCGCAAGACTTGCTAAAAACAATAGAAGATCTCGCGAAGAACGGCTCCGGACGCGGACCCATCGAGCGCGATGATGACGCCCAACCTGATAAGACGGTCAATCCGCAGGTGGCCGTCAACCTCGGCAACGTCCATGGCGACGACCCTTTGTCCAGCGACACTAGCAACCTAATCCGCAAGGTGTTCATGCAGTCCCCCGTGGCAATGGGTCTGCTTTACGGTCCGGAGCATCGCTGGACATTCGTAAACCCCGAGATGATTAGGGCCACCGGCCGCATTCGAGCAGAAGACTTTATTGGCAAGACAATCCGCGAAAGCATGCCAGAGTTGGAGGGGCAGCCATTCTTCGAATTACTCGACACGGTATACCGGACAGGTGTCCCGCAGGTTGGCACCGAATTGAAAGCCGTCCTCAACAGTGCTGCGACCGACCAGGATCAGGACATATATTTCAATTTCGTTTACCAGCCGCTGCGCAGCCCTAAAGAGCAGGTAGAGGGAATCCTGGTATACGCCGTCGAAGTTACCAGCCAGGTGCTCGAGAAAGCCAATCGCGACAAACGCGGGCGCGCCAGCAGCCTTCTCGCTGCCATTGTGGATTCCTCCGACGACGCCATTATCAGCAAGACTCTGGAGGGCGTCATCACAAGTTGGAATGAGGGCGCGGAGCGGTTGTTCGGCTACACCCGCCAGGAAGCGGTGGGCCGGCACATCACCCTGATCGTTCCCGAAGATCGACGGGATGAGGAAGCCAGGATTCTTGAACGATTGAAACGAGGCGAACGAATCGATCATTTCGAGACGTTTCGCCGGCGTAAGGATGGTACCTTGCTCAACCTTTCGCTTACGATTTCGCCGGTGAAGGATGACACAGGATGCATTGTCGGCGCCTCAAAGGTAGCCCGCGACATTACGGAGCGAAAGGAGATCGAGCGGACGCTAAGCGAACGAGCTCGGCTCCTCGACTTGAGCAGTGATGCAATCCTCGTTCGCGACGGTGCTGACCGCATCACATATTGGAACCAAAGCGCGTGCGACCTATATGGCTACACCCGCGAAGAAGGGATAGGTCGCGTGACCCATGAGTTGTTTCACACCGAATTCCCTGAACCGCAGGAGCATATTATTGAACAACTTCACCGCGATGGTCGTTGGACCGGCGAACTGATTCATAGACGCAAGGACGGTGCAAAAATCGTGGTTACCAGCCGTTGGGCGCTCGATAAGGACGAGCGCGGGAATCCGAATTGCGTTCTCGAAACGAACAATGACATCACCCAACAGAAACAGAATGACCAGGCATTGCGCGAAAGTGAGGAGCGACTGCGTTCCTTGTCCAATAGCCTCGAAATTCAAGTAAGCCAGCGGACGGAGGAATTGGAGTATCGGAATGCCGAAGTGCTCCAGCAGTCGGAGCAGCTCCGCGAACTATCGAACCGCTTGTTGAAAATGCAGGATGATGAGCGACGACATATTGCGCGCGAGTTGCACGATAGTGCTGGCCAACTGATAGCCAGCCTTAGTATGAGTCTCGCCGGCATCGGCCGGCACGCAAAACAAAATCCGACACTCGCCCAGGCTCTGGAAGACACCCAGAACCTGGTACTGCAGCTCAACAAAGAGATTCGCACGACATCTTACCTCCTGCATCCACCCTTGTTGGATGAAACCGGCCTGTCGCGGGCGATCGATTGGTACATGCAGGGCCTGATGGAACGCAGCGGGCTGGAAATCGAGCTCGATATTGCCGAGGACTTCGGCAGGCTCCCCGCCGACCTTGAGCTCACGATCTTTCGCATCGTCCAGGAATCCTTGACCAACATTCATCGTCATTCCGGAAATAAAACCGCAACCATCCATCTTTCACGCGGCCCCCTCAATGTCCTGCTTGAGATTCAGGATCAAGGCAAAGGAATCCCGGCTGAGAAGCTGGCCGCGATTAAGGCACAACGCACCGGCGTAGGCATTGCTGGGATGCGTGAACGCGTCCGCCATTTCAAGGGCGAAATGGACATTCAGTCGAATGGCGCAGGTGCCCGAATCGTGGTCACATTCCCGTTGGCAACGGCTGCGGCGTCCAAATCAGAGACCCTGATCTCACCGTCTCAGGCTGCTCAGGGGGCTGCTGATTAGGAGGATGCAACTCTGATCACAACTGAAATGCGCATTCTTATCGCAGACGACAACGACATGGTTCGCCGTGGAGTTATAGGGCTATTGTCAGGCGAGCCAGATTGGACGGTCTGCGGAGAAGCTAGGGATGGCTCAGAAGCGATTCAAAAGGCACGAGAACTCCTGCCGAACGTTATTCTTCTGGATATCAGCATGCCGGGCATAAGCGGGCTGGAGGTTTCTCGTCGTCTACGGCAGGAATTGCCGGACGCGAAGCTCCTCATAATCAGCCAGCATGATCCGTTTGTAATGTTGCCTCGAGTTATTGAGGCTGGAGGCGATGCTTGCCTGGACAAGAGTCGTCTCGCCACGGATTTAGTGGCAACTATTAAGAACTTGAGATAAAAGTTGCAGCCGATGTCACCACGACGCTTACCCCCGCAGTCGGTACTGAATCGCCCCTGAAAAAGAGCGAACCACATTGCCTCCGCGGCGGCTCAGCGGTCGGTTGGCTCGACGAAGCGTCGATTGTCGGTAAGGTTAGAGTGCGGCCTTAAATTGCCGGTGACCTTGACGGAGAAATCTTTTTGGGCCGGTACCCCGTCCACTCCATCAACTGTGAGACGGATCGTGAACTCTCCAGCTCTGGTGTAGGCATGAGATACCTTGGGGCTATCCGCGCTCGTGCCGTCGCCGAAGTCCCAGTGATAAGCGACTGCGGGCACGCCGCCGTCTTCGACCTCAGTCGAGAGCGCCAAAAGCGTGATGGACTCACCGGCCTTCGCCGCTGCGGGCACCTGCGCGGTCACGGTCGGGGCAGCCGCGGGAACGCTCGTGTCGATCAGCTTGATCACTCTCGCCGATTGGGCTAGCTGGTTGTCCAACCGCACAGCACCATCCCCGAGCGCAACTGTCTCGTTCGGATCGAGCACATCCGTTGCTGCAAACGTGTGGGCGGCCGGCAGGCCGAGGTCTGCCAGCCTTAGAGTGTGCGAACGCACCGTGTTCGTCCAATTGAAGACTGTCAGTATGGCCTGTCGTTGATCTTCTCTCAGGAAGAAAATACTGGGCTGTCCATCCTCCGGCTTGTAGGTCATCAGGTCCAATGGAGTGGAAGCTCGGCCGACTTTGGACATATTCAGCAACTCTCGGTTTTCAACCAGCGCCAGCCGATCCTTCTCTGAGCCTAGGACCAGCATGTCATCGCCAATCTCATACATGCCACCGGATACTGCGGAGAGCGCGATCGACGCCTGCGCCGCGCCCAGCGAAATCGAAGATTTTTCGTTCGCACGCTCCATGAGATGGGTTGCGGTGACGTTGAAGGCGTCCGGATCGTTGACGAAGAAATTGCGCTGCATATAGAAGCGGGCTGCGATGCCAGAGGCAGCATTCCTGGTTCTCTCAAAACTGTGGCCCGTGTCAGCGGAGATCCGGCCCGTATCCACTAGCCCCACCGGGTTGAGCATCGGACTTCCATCTTTATCCAGGATCACCTCATCGCCCACGGCATCGCGGATTACCTGGAGGCCAATGCGTTGAGCTTCGAGCGCTGTGGTGTTGGGGCGGTAGTGGTAACCTTCGATCGCGCTGGTATCCATGAAGTCGAGTTTGATGAATCGCACTCCCCATTCGCGGACAAGTTTCCGGTAAGTGTCACGCATATACGCCTGGGCTTCGGGATGGGTTGTGTCCAGCGCGTAAAGCACATCCGACTTCTGGTCCCACACCTCGCCAATCGGGATCGGCTCGCCCTTGGCGTTGTGCACCAGCCAATCCTTGTGGTGCTCGTAGACCCAGGCCCGGGTTGTCACCTCAAACGGCGCCGTCCACAGGCCGAATGTCAGGCCCTCGCCAGTCAGGTGATGCCCTACAAAGCGCATACCATCGGGAAATTGCGTCGCATTCGGAGTTGCAAATTCTCCGCGAGCGTACTGATAACCTTCGTCAATTTGGAAATACTTATAGCCTAATGACTTCAGATGGTCGGCTTGCCAGTCGCCATTGGCCAAAACCTCGCCTTCGTTGATGGCGCCATAGTAGACGGTCCAACTCCACCAACCGATGGG